>Ga0070374_10000769_pt1 | contig 13431 bp, 6 predicted proteins | sample LauGreSuBDMM15SN_2_FD_66374 | JGI IMG/M metagenome (GOLD analysis project Ga0070374, IMG submission 66374) | Freshwater lake microbial communities from Lake Michigan, USA - Su13.BD.MM15.SN (version 4) (version 4) | ecosystem: Environmental > Aquatic > Freshwater > Lake | place: Lake Michigan...
GAACCTGGAGGATTGGCATTTGGATCAGCAAAATCCCATAATAGTTGAATTTGCGAATTTATACCTTGTAAAGGATACATGTTATATAAACAAACACTGGCAAGGTTTCTATTTTGCAAACAAACGCTATCTGCTATGGTATCATTGTTATTGGTCCTGCGACTGCGAATGTCATATTTAAGAACAATGTTTTCTGGCAACTGGTTACCACTGGTAACGTATTCAAAAGTATCGGCACAATTGAATTGCTTGTGGCGAACAATTAAACGCGGATTGAACACACCATTTTTAGTATACTTATAGGTAAAAAGACTCCAACGAGGTAAATCTGAATTTACTATCGGAATTTGTGACTGGAATATACTGTCATCATCATATTCCCACCTAAACCACAATAAATTTGAGGTTGAAACTGGTGTATTGTTCACAAAAATATATGGCGTGGTATCGCACCTTGGCGTACCACTCACGGTAAAACGTGGGTTAATATTGGGAGCAACAAAAATAGTGTCTCTAACTATTGTTTGACAACCTCCAATATCAATAGTTGTTAAGGTTACAAACCATTTTTTATTTGGTTGTAAAGGTATATTATACTTGTGACATGCTATACCTCCTGCTAAAATTGAAACACTATCCCCATCACCCCAAGTATAAATTACTTTGTTAATTGGCAAACTTGGAAATGGTCCTGGTGTTGTGTTATCTTTTATACAATTATAATTGTATTTAAAACATTGTGAATCCAAAGATGTAATTGTAAAATCGCCTTTAGGTTTGTTATAAACCGTATCCCAAACACTTGTTTCTAAAGGAGAACGGTTGGTAAACCTAGCGGTAACTTTAATATTGTAAACACCAGCCGCTGCGTACTGATAGGTTCTGGTATTGGATACCGGGCTACCAATATTATTGATACTCGAATCTCCATTTCCCCAATCAAACCTGTAGGAGGAAACATCATTAACACTTACTCCCGTAAGGAAGATGTCAACTTGTACTGCACCCCCAAAACAAATTACACGTGGCAACACGTTCATGCTAATGGACTGTGAAAAGGCCGAGTTGGCTATGAGCCAACATACTGCCGATAATGCTAGTCTGGTAATTAATCGTTTCATCATATATTTTATTTTACTTTTTTGTCTTTTTATTTAGTTTGTTAACCTACAATTTTATTTTCAAATTTCTAGTCCCTACCTAAACAGGTTAATAAATCCACGTTTGGTTTGTCGTTCTGTTTCATCATTTAACTGATAGTCAATTACATAAACATATCTCCCGCTTGCACAATCCACACCTGTTTTCCAATTGGCACCATTCCAAGCATTGTTTAATTGATTGCTTTCAAAAACCACCTCACCATTTCCATCCACAATAGTAACATTGTAGTAGGATGCATGATCTATTTGCACCTTCCAAGTATCATTTAAACCATCGCCATCAGGACTAAATGCATTGGAGATTATTAGTTCAAAATCATTGCTTGGCTTGGCATTACTATTTTCAGTGTTAGGTGTATTTCTATCAATTTTTCCTACAACAGGAATGTCTTCCTTTTTCTTAGGTTCAATATCCTTGGTACTAGCTTTTACAGGCGGTTCGGTTTGATCCAAAGCCTTATCATTGCTGGGGTTTTGCATTGGTGTGTTAGGCTCAGAATTTAATTGATTGCTTGTTGCTTCAACTTCCACTTTACTCTCCGAAACTTGCTTTCTTGTGATATTTTTCGCTTTACCTGTAATATCCGTTTCTAGAGCCAATATGGTTTCTTGCTTCAACGCTTCTGGTTGAATCGTATTTTCTTGCTGAGGCAAATCTATTTTTTCAACTTTGTTTTGGTTCAAACCGAAATACAAACCAAGCGAAACCAAAGACACACCTGCAACAGCAGCAATTTTACCCCCAATGCCAACTTGATTAATGGCTTTCATCAATGAGTTGCCGCCTTGCACGCCAGGTGTTGGCGGCACTTGAATTTGCTTTTCAATAAAACTCCAAGCATCGGCAGGTGGAGTTGGCTCAAAATTGGCCATCCCTTCTTTAATGAGTTGATCTATGTCTAAATTATTTTTCAAAATCTACTTTTTTTCTTTGTTCAATTGATTCCAATGCTGGATAAATAAAGCCCTGGCCCTAGAGAGTTGACTTTTAGAAGTTCCCTCACTAATTCCTAGCATTTCGGCAATTTCGGCATGACTAAAACCTTCGATTATATAAAGGTTTAAAACAGTTTTGTACCCAGTTGCCATATTGCCCAAAACTGCTAGGATTTCTTTTTGTGTAATTTTCCCCAAAGCCTCAGATGGCTGCCCAATTCCGTGAGCGTCTTCTACATCGCTTTGTTGTTGATACACCTTATTTACTCTATAATGCTCTAGGGCAGTATTAATAAAAATGCGCTTCATCCATCCTTCCAAAGAACCTTTTCCAGTATACTGCTCTAGCTTGGTAAAAACCTTTACAAAACCATCTTGGAGTATGTCTTTTGCATCCTCCTTGGTATTGCCATATCTTAAACAAACCGCATACATACTGCTGCTAAAGTGCTGGTAAAATGCCTGCTGAGCTTTTACCTCTCTTTTTAAACATCCTTGTAATATTTTATCCTCAAGTTGCTTGCTCACTTTTTCAGTCTTATTAAGCAGATGAATTAAATTGTTTGAAGGTTGCAATGCTCCGATTTATTTTCTTAATTATTCGTTAATCATTAGCCATATAACAAATTTCCAAAATAAGTGGTAAATTAGTCGGGCAAATGCGTTGGCCAATATACACCATATTTCATTTTTATTTGTTACTGCTCTGGGCAAATAATGCTATTGCGCAAGTACCTGCAAACCCAATCAGCACAACAGATTTATTTGAATGGCGCGAAAATAAAGGTCAGTGGGACCCAAGTATTTATTTCCGTTGCAAACAACATGCCCTCGACTTACAATTGGGCACCGATTTTCTTTCTTACTATTTTTTTGATGAGGCACAATTAGATAGACTGCACTCGCATGGGCCAGTAAAATCGCATCCTGCGGTAGGTGATACCCTGCTTAATATGTATGCCTTAACTTTTAAGTTTAAAGGTGCTCAAGCATCAAATCCAATTCTTAATTCACCTAAAACACATTATTATAATTATTACCTTGGCAATAATCCTACATATTATGCCAACAAGGTTAGAGCCTCTAATCATATTGGCTTAGCAAGTATTTATAATGGTATCAATGTGTTGGTTCACTCCAATAAAAACCAATTAAAAATGGAGTATTGGCTCGAACCAAACGCCAAATTAAGCGATATAAAAATTGAGGTAAATGGAGCAAGCAGTGTTTTTTTAGAATACGGCGATTTATATATACAAACACCCAAAGGACTTATCAAAGAACAAAGACCTTACTCCTACCAGTTAATTGGTGATAAAAAAGTTGAAGTAGCAATTAAATACGTTGTAAATGGCAAGGAAGTTAGCTTTGCAGCAGATGAAAGTTACAACCCAAATTACCCGCTCATCATAGACCCCGAGATTATTTTCTTAACTTACTCTGGCTCTACCGAAGACAATTTTGGCTGCTCTGCCACCCCTGGCGAAAATGGCAGTTTATATGCAGCAGGCACAACCACTGGCGATCCAACTTCATTGGGTAAATACCCAGTTACTGCAAATGCCTTCCAAATGGCCTATGCAGGAGGAGGAAATGCGGAAGGTGAGCTATTAGGGAGATTCCCTTGCGATATTACCTTCAGTAAATATAGCACAGATGGCAAAACATTGTTGTATGCTACTTATTTAGGAGGGGCAAATAACGAAGTACCCCACTCATTGGTTGTAGATGATAGCGCCAACTTGATCATTATGGGAAATACCTATTCCAATAATTATCCTGTTTCCCAAAATGCCTACGATACCAGTCATAACGGCCGCCACGACATTATCCTTACCAAATTTGATAAAGACGGAAAACTCGTAGGTTCAACCTATTTAGGCGGCGCCGGAAACGATGGCATTAATACCAATAACACTACTCAATATTTTTTTGCAGATAGTTACCGTGGCGATGTAATTGCAGATTCTTTGGGAAATATTTATGTGGCTTCCTTTTCTCAATCAACTAATTTCCCAACCACTCCACTTTGCTTTCAAAACACCCTCAAAGGATTGCAAGATGGTGTGGTATTTAAAATGAGTCCAGATTTAAAAAAACTCACTTGGAGTACCTATTTAGGAGGGAATAACATTGATGCCTTTTATAGCCTCGATCTTGAACCTAATGGTAGCATGTGGCTTTCTGGTGGCACCAATAGCACCGATATACCTGGCACAACAGGCACGCTTAACCCAAATAACATTGGCGGAAAAGCAGATGGCATCATTGTTTTGTTGGATGCTCAGGGAAGGAATATTCTGAAAGCAACTTATTATGGAACCGATAATTACGACCAAATAATTTCATTGGAACTAGACCAAGACGATAATATTTACATTGTTGGACAAAGCTTGGGTAAAATCGCTATTACAAATGGTGTATACAACAACCCAAATTCTCATCAATTTATTGCCTGTTTGAGTCCGGATTTAAAAACCAAGTTGTGGTCAACAGTTTTTGGTTCAGGCCGACCCCAAATTGACCTCACCATTAATGCTTTTTTAGTGGATGAATGCAAAAGAATATATGTGAGCAGTTGGGGTGGCGCAACGGCAATTAAAACCGACTCAAGTCCTTCCTCCACTGATGGAATTCCTGTTACCGCTGATGCTTTTCAAAACTCCACTGATGGCAGTGATTTTTACTTACTCATGCTCAATAAAAACGCCTCTGGTTTACTTTATGCCACTTTTATTGGGGGAGATAATCCCAATAACTCAGGCGACCATGTAGATGGCGGTACCAGTAGGTTCGACAAAAAAGGGATTGTTTACCAAAGTATGTGTGCCAGTTGTCCAAGAAATAATTTGTTTCCATTTACAGATTTGCAAACAACTCCTGGAGTCTATGCACCAATAAATTTGAGTCCACGTTGCAGCAATGCAGCCCTCAAATTTGACTTTAGGATACAAAATGCCAATTTCAGTTGGGAAGCAGATACCTGTGCCTCCATCTTTAAATTCAAGAATCAAACCCCCAATGCCTCAAACTTCTTTTGGACCTTCCCCGATGGCGATACCAGTTTTGCAGAAAATCCAACCAAACAAATTGCCAGTATTTATTATGGCGACACTATTAGGCTCATTGTAGAATTTGGCACCAATTGCGCAGATACCGCTTATGGCTTTGTGAGCTTGCCAGATTCATTAGACAAGTTAAACATACCAAATGTATTTACCCCAAATGGAGATGGCAAAAACGATGAATTTAAAGTTGAAGGAATAAGTGGCCAATGCAATGAAACCGAGGTATATATATACAACCGCTGGGGTCAGCTTTACTTTAAAGACGATGTTAGCTATTTTCGCTGGGATGGCAATGATGACAAGGGCGTAGAAGCGCCCGAAGGCATCTACTTCTTCATCCTAAAAACCAAAAAACTCAACACCGGCCAACAAGAAAATGTTCACGGCACCATTACGTTAATCAGGTAGCACCCACTTCCCAACCCCAACCTTCAGGTTGGGGCTCTTCAACCACTCGCCTCAACCCCTATACAAACACCAACCTTCAGGTTGGTACCCTTCACAAAAAAGCCCAAAGGGCTTTAATAATAATAGCCCCGCATGAAATGCGGTGGATTAATACGATTAACATCACAACAACCCTAAAAGGGTTGAACAAATTAGCTAACGTTTTCGATTAGACACAAAGGTTCCTTCTAATTTACAATTTGTGGTTTAAGTTCATTAATTATTCAACCCTTTTCAGGGTTGTTAATGTTTTCTGCATTTTTAAACCCTGCATTTCATGCAGGGCTATTATTATTCAAGCCTTTCAGGCTTGCGAAAAATCTTACATTCTTAAACTTCTGACCTTTTCTGAAAAAAATTCGATACTGCAACAGTTATCGCAAAAAATGAAAAGGCCTAAAAAAAATCTGCGTTTCCATCCAACCCGGGCCTAAAGGCGCCGGGCTATTATTTTTTTACAACCTACAAAAAATGCAAACCATATAACCCGGGCCTATAGGCACCGGGCTACTAACAAAAAAAAGGCCATCATTGCTGATAGCCTTTTAGTTGTAATTCAAATTTTCTTACAAAATTATTTTCCTTTTTTGGTCATTTCGCCTACTCTATCCATTACACAACGGAAACCAATAGTAGCGGTAGATTGATCTTGATCCAAATAGCGTCTGTTACCTGGGCTCATCCAATAAGCTCTATCAGCCCAGCTACCACCTTTGTATACACGAGCAGCATTATCTATCAATGAAGAAACACCAAACTCATATTTTTGCTCAATATCTGGGTAACCTAACTCATCTTTGTAGCCAATGTTATCAGATTTCTTGTAGTTTCTGCGTTTGGCATTGTCTTCCTCGGTTACGTCTACATATATTAAACGACCAAGGCTGTCTTTCTCAGAGATAAAGCCATCAGCATCTGATTTGTATTTTTTGTAGCTATTACCACGGTAAGGGTTAAAGCTTGTATTGTCTTCCAGGGATAAAGGACGATACACATCATTAGTCCATTCACTTACATTACCAGCCATGTGGTATAAACCTAAATCGTTAGGTAAAAATTTACCATCTTTAACTAGTGTTGTATAGAGCGCACCATCGTTTAAGTTACCAGCAATACCAGCACCATCACCTCTACCTCTGGTGTAGTTGGCATACATTTTACCACGAGTATTTTCGGTATCAGCTCTACGCATGGTTAAACCATTCCAAGGATAAATTCTTTTTACATCAATGTTTTCGTTGAAACCTGCAGATTTGTATGCACCAGCAGCATATTCCCACTCCGATTCGGTTGGTAGGCGGTAGCTTGGCAATAAGATACCATCTTCCATGCGCACTTGGCGCGTTTTTCCACCTGGAGAGTAATCACGCAATTCTTTTTTAACACTTGGAGTGTATAAACCAAGTAGATAAGCTTCTGTATTAAAGTTTTGATCGCCAGTTTGCTTTTGGATATCTAAATTAACAAAACCTTCACGCACCATAATCATTTCGTTTACACGATCTGTACGCCATTTACAATATTCAGCAGATTGTACCCAACTAACACCTACAACAGGGTATTCTCTGTATGCAGGGTGACGTAAGTAGTACAATACATATGGTTCATTATATGATAATTTATCTCTCCAAACCAAAGTATCAGGCAATGCTTTTGAGTATATAATTGGGTTATCTGCATATTGACGCATTAACCAATGCAAGTACTCTAGATAATGAAAATTGGTAACTTCAGTTTCATCCATGTAGAAGCTACTAACAGAAGCTCTGCGCTTCAAGTTATTGTGGTCGTAGGTAAGATCTGTTTCTGCAGCACCCATCGTAAAGGTACCACCTTCAACAAAAATTAAACCCGGACCAGTTTCCTGCTCCTTGAATTTGTGTTTTTCGAAGCCACCCCATTTGGCGTCATTGTACTTCCATCCGGTAGTACTTGATTTACCTGCTTTGTTACAAGAAGAAGTATAAAAAATACTTGCTCCTAAAAGGGAGTAAAGGAAAAATTTTGAAACCGTTTTCATCACTTTATCTTAATTTTGGAATATTCAAACATAAGGAATATTTTTAAAAAAACACTTATTCACAATGTTTTTATAAAAAAAACCAATTTTATAGTTCTGGGCAAACAAGCTTTTTGTTATATCTCACACCTTGCTTAGGCTTTGGTTTAATTTCAAAACCCAAAGAAATTTCATGAGAACCAACTGTAGCTGTTTTTGCCTTTGAAATGGTAGCATCGTAGCTGTATCCAATCTTCATATTTGGAAAACGCAAACCAATTAAAAAAATTGCAGCATCAGAATTATTTGAGGTTTGCCTGAACCAAGCTCCCAAGGTTAGGGCTTTTTGTTTCACATAAAAACCAAGATTCATTTGATAAAACTCTTTTTGTTGCATGAACAAAAGGTTGGGAGAAAGAATAATTCGTTCTTCTTCATACCTTGTTTTATTGAGGTAAATATTTACGCCAGTATGTAAGGTGTATTTTCTAGGTAGCTTGAGAGCTTGGTCATCCTTATCTCTGTAATAAAAGCTCATATTTGGTTCAGTCAAGTTATGGATGGCTGCCCCAAAAAACATGCGGCTACTATATAATAACATGCCGGTAGAAAAATTGGGTACTGTAATTTGTTCAATTCCTTTTGCCTCTGCTGTTGGCAAAACTGCTCCCCTTGCAGGGTCTATCATATCCTCAAAAACAAATTTACTGAAATCGTACCTTCTTTGAAGAATGCCACCTTGAAGGGCTGCATTGATTGCCCATTCCCTGTTTATTTCTAGGTTATAAGAATAAATTCCACTGATGCTAGTTGTTGTAAGAAAACCATCCCCAGCAACATCATACATGCTTACCATACCCAAACCGCTTTTTATCTTACCTAGGTATCCATCTACGCCAATAACTGCAGTTTTGTAGTTGTTTTGAAGGGCTGTATACTGAGAACGTGCATTTAAACCAACCCTAAATTTACGGGCAGCACCAGCCATAGCTGGATTTGTATACAGCGGAGAAGCGTAAAACTGACTTAATTGCGGATCTTGCGCACTGATTTCCTGCCCAATTGCCAAACAAATTAATAAGGATACGAAAATCTTTTTCATCAACTTCTTGTGTTATTGGCTTTAAAAATAATAAATTAAATCTTTAACCCAAATTAAATTATTTTAATATATCAACTCAAAATTATTTAAGTAGCTTGAAAATTAATTTTAATGTTAAAAATCAGGACAAGTTACCTTACGAGGTTTTGATTTTGGAACGCGCTTCTTTAATTCAAAGGCAATTGAAACCTCATGAGAATTGGTGGCTCCCGTCTTTGCCTTACTCATTGTTGCATCGTAAGAATAGCCAATTTTAATTTTAGGGGCTTTTATACCAACCAAAATAATTACGGCATCAGAATTTACTGAATTCTGACGGTAATATACACCACCAACAAAAGACCCTTTGCTCATATACATTCCCAAATTCACTTGATTAAACTGTCGTTGGGTTTTGAAAATCACATTTGGATACAAATTAACTTGGTTTCTTTCATTCCTATCCCTCACAATTGGAATGACCAAGCCTGCATGAGCAGTATACCTTCTAGGTATGGGATTTGAACTACCTATATAAAATGCTTGAGAAGGTTCAAATAAATTGTGTGCGGCAAAACCACCATAAAAACTTTTTGAGTATCCTATAATACCTGCACCAAAATTTGGGATAATGATGGAATTATCACCTGAAGGCTCATTTGTGGGCCTAATAAAACCTTGAGTAGTAACAATTTGATCAAACCACAGCAACTTACTAAAGTCTATGGTTTTTTGCATGATGCCCACCTGAACAGCTGCTTGGATTGTAAATTTTCTATTAACAGGAATTTGGTATGCGTAAATGGCATTGATACCAGTAGTTTTTAACGTACCTACCCCCTGCTCATCATAAGAAGCCATTACCCCAAATGCGCCATTAATCTTATCAAAATGCTCATCATAGCTGAACGACCCCGTGCGGAAAGCACCAGACACACTGGGCCACTGGTTCCTAAAGTCCATGACAATTCTACCGTGATTTACACTACCAGCAAATGCAGGATTTGTATATATTGGATTGGCATAAAACTGAGAGAATTGCGGGTCTTGCGCCCACGATTCTGCTCCCAGCAGTAGCATCATCCAAATGATTATATTTACCCTTATTACTGAGCTCTTGTTTGAATTCATTTAATTTAATGTCGATCCGATTCTAATTACCATAGAAATGCAATAATAATAATTTGTTTTAATAAACTTCACACTTAACAGCACAATTTGTTTTTATTTGTTAACGTTTAAAGCAGTATTAACGAATTTTCAATAATAAGTATTTTGTTTGTACCCATGCAATTTTTAAAAAAATTAAGAAAAATTAAGCAATTTCTGCTCATTTTCAGTTTGCTTTTTGTGGCCATTTGTGATGGTATTCAAGCCCAAAATAATACCATTTATAGCGCTATTAGCTGGAATTCAACTACTTCAAATAAGTTGGAATTTCTGGGTGCTGTTTACGATGCAACAAATGGCAATGCACCAATTTTTCAGAAAAAAATTAGCATTAACGCCAATCAAATTGAGAAAATAAACATTTTACCTTTGAAAGAATCTGATTTGGAAGCAAATAATTTTACAAGTTTTCCAAAAATTTCCAATTCATACAATGTAAATTATCAAGTGGCCTATGAAAGAGGTGCAACTTTTTTAATGCTTTATTTTTATCCACTGCGAAAAGAAGGTAACCAATTAAAGAGATTGGATAATTTTAACATTGAAATTATTTATGGAAACAACCAAGCCGCTACAAGTTTAAAAAAGAAACCAGTTTATGCAGCCAATTCAGTTCTTGCTAGTGGTGACTGGATAAAAATTGGTACCACACAAAATGGAATTTATAGAATTGATTATGGAACCATTAGAAATCTTGGCATAAATCCAGATATCATTGATCCACGTAACATCAAATTATATGGAAGAGGTGCTGGCATGGTTCCACAAACAAATGCAGCAGAGAGAATAGACGACCTCAAAGAGATTCCGATTGGCTTCCAAGGGGAGAGCGACGGTAAATTTAACCCTGGCGATTTCATTACTTTTTATGGCGAATCACAAATTAACCAATGGAATTATGATGCAACTACCAAAGAGTATTCTTTTGTTTCTAATTTTTATTGCGATACAACCTATTACTTTTTAACTGTTGGTTCAGGCCCAGGAAAGCGCATTGCTAAAGTGAGTTCTACTACGGGTGAAAGTGCAGTAATTAACTCGTACACTTATTTATATCAATACAACAACGAAAAAAGCAACCTCATTAAAACAGGCAAAATATGGGTTGGTGAAGATTTTGACCGCATTACCCAACAAAATTTTAATGTAAGTATTCCTTTTTTAATTACTGCTGAACCTATAAAATTTCGTTCATCTGTAACTGCTCGTTCATTCGTAAACAGTAACTTTCAAATTGAAGCAAATGGTGCACCCATCATGAACCAATTATGTACCTTAGTTAACCCGGGTTACGAACAAAGTCATACTTGTGGTTTAATCATTGATAAAACTTCCTTTTTAAGTAATTCTTCTAATTTTACCCTGAAATATTCTTATGATAAACCTGCAAGCGGTAGTATTGGCTGGCTCGATTTTTTTGAAATACAAGCGAAAGCGGAATTAAGGTTACTGAATGGAAATTTTATTTTTAAAGATGCCAGTAACATTGGAGCAGGGAAAATTTCTAAATATGTTATTGGTTCAAACCGAACCCTTACTGTTTTAGATGTAAGCAACCCCGTTGAACCATATATTATAGAAGGAACATTTGCTGCAAACCAGTATTCATTTATTCATCCAACAGATAGCCTTAAAACCTTTGCCGCTTATGATGGATCAAATTATTTACAGGTGGTAAACGGAGGTAAAATTGCCAATCAAAATTTGCATGCTTTGAGTAACCCGGATGGGTTTATTATTGCACATCCTGCATTTATGAGTGAAGCAAAAAGATTAGCTAACCACCACCGTACTAAAGATAATTTTTCAATTCATGTGGTAAATGTTCAAGAAATATACAATGAATTTTCGGCTGGCTCGCCTGACCCTAGTGCCATTAGAGATTTTCTGCGGATGTTTTATAAAAGAGCCGCAACGCCAGCTCAAATGCCCAAATATGTTACCTTATTTGGAAGGGCTTCTTATGATTATAAATATAGAGAAAAGCCGAATACCAATTTTATTCCAACATTCGAAAGCTTAGCCTCTTTTAGTCCTACCAATAGTTATTGTAGCGATGATTATTTGGGTTTTTTAGATGACAATGAGGGTCGATGGGATGTTGGATCAAACCCCGGCGAACTATTAGATATTGGAATTGGCAGATTGCCTGTGACCAATGAAACAGAAGCCAATGATGTAGTTAATAAAATAATAGCTTATACAGGCATTTCTTCCTATAACCCATGGCGCAACAAATTGGTTTTTGTAGCCGATGATGAAGATTATAATTCACATCAAACACAAGCAGATGGTATTGCCAATAGCCAATTAAGTAAATACCCCGAGTACAATGTAGAAAAAATTTATTTGGATGCTTATAAGAAAGAAAGCACTGCTGGTGGAGCAAGGTTCCCAGATGCCCAAAAAGCTGTTAATAACTCTATTGAAAGTGGTTGCTTAATTTTTAATTATACTGGTCATGGAGGTGAGGTAGGACTCACAGCAGAAAGGGTGATGGGCATAGACGACATTAATAGTTGGACCAATGGTTTGGAATCAACAGGAGTTAGGTTGCCGTTATTTTTAACTGCTACTTGTGAGTTCAGCAGATTTGATGACCCAGCAAGGCTATCAGCTGGAGAATTGGCTTTGTTAAACCCGATTGGCGGGGCAATAGGATTATTTACAACAGTTAGGTTAGTGTATTCTGGGCAAAATGAAGCACTGAATGAAAAGTTTTATGAAAATGTTGGCTTTGATTCTATATCCCAATTAAATCCCCCTCGCTTAGGAGATATTGTAAAAGGAACAAAGAATGCTTATATTGATGATAACACCAGAAATTTTACCTTATTAGGTGATCCATTTTTAATGTTGGCTTATGCCAATTATGGCGTAAAAACTAGCAAAATAAATGGCAAAGATTTGGCCCTATTTAACGACACCTTGAAGGCATTAAAAAAGTTTGAAATTAGTGGATTTGTTACCGATAAAATTGGCAATAAATTAACCAGTTATAATGGTGAAATTTACCCTGTGATTTATGATAAATTCACTACTTATTCTACTCTTGGTCAAAATCCTCCTTTGAGCATGCCAATGCCGTTTGTTATGCAAAACAATGTGCTTTATAGAGGCAAATCAAGTGTAACCAATGGTGATTTTACTTTCAGCTTTGTGGTTCCAAAGGACATTGCTTATGAATATGGCTATGGTAAAATTAGTTATTATTTTAGCAACCCTACTGCTGATGGAAATGGTTTTTACAATAAAATTAATATTGGAGGAACAGGCGATAGTGCTGCAACAGATAATAAAGGACCAGACATTGCGTTGTTTTTAAACGACCAAAAATTTGTGAATGGTGGCCTAACCAATGAAAATCCGAAATTGATTGCAAAATTATTTGACGAAAACGGAATCAATACTACCGGCAAAGGAATTGGAAGAGATTTAACTTTTGTAATAGACAATAACCAAACACAAGCAGTGATTGTAAATGATAAATACCAAGCCAATCTTAACTCTTATCAGAGTGGGGAGGTACAGTATGATATTAAAAATTTATCAGCTGGAAAACACCAG
>Ga0070374_10000775_pt1 | contig 13416 bp, 13 predicted proteins | sample LauGreSuBDMM15SN_2_FD_66374 | JGI IMG/M metagenome (GOLD analysis project Ga0070374, IMG submission 66374) | Freshwater lake microbial communities from Lake Michigan, USA - Su13.BD.MM15.SN (version 4) (version 4) | ecosystem: Environmental > Aquatic > Freshwater > Lake | place: Lake Michigan...
GTTTTGAATTATTAATGTATCTAATAATTCCTCGTAATTATCGGTTTGATTATTGTCTTGATTATTGTCTTGATTATTGTCAAGATTTTTGAAACAGTCGATGATTAAACACCCTAAACTGAAATATACTGACTTATAGTGGATATTTGAAGGAATCGTTTTGATAGATAGGGTTTCGGGAGACTGGTAAAAATCGGAAAGATTAAAAGGAAAGGTTATGGTCATTTTATTGTTATTCGGGGTTATATCATATATATCTTCTTCGTTTGGAATATATATAAATTTATTGTCATCTATTACTAATATATTTTTATCAGAATATCCTATAAAACATTTGTTATAGTTTTTTATTAGATAATCTAATTGGAGAGAAAGACAGTAAATGATGTGAATGATTACGTCAAATGTAATCTTTTTTTTGATATTTAATTTATAGATACTAGGCGAATGGAACATTACTGATTTATAATTGTCGGTGATTGTATAACCAGTCATTATATTGGTTTGTGTAAATGAGGCGATTAGTGCTTTAGAAGGATATGTGAAAGACATTTCGTGTCCTAGATAAGTATTTGATATCGGTTTTATTATACAGTCTTCTGATACTTGAATTACCATAAATATAATATTAATGATGTACTATCTTTATTATAATTAATATAAATCTTTGTAAAAAAAAATGAATTTTGAGATATATAGTGTGTCTCTCATTTATAAAGAAATACAAAATGTCGTCTACGAAGACAATATCTTGGGAAGGGTATTTTAATGAGTTTTTGTTAACCACATCTAAGCACGATATTGTTAATAATATAAGAGAGTATTTATCTAAAGAAAACTCTGTTCTGGTGTCTGGTTTTAACCCGAGAGAAGATTATTATTGGGCGAAGGGAACTCTTGCAAATGGTGTTGATTATCATATTAAAATCGTACTGAGAAAATTCAAGGATAACTGTCACCTTTGGTTGGAAGATATTAAATCTTCGAAAATGTCTGCTCGGGAATTTTGTTATACGTGTGCCCATTTCAAATCGATATTTACAAATACAAATAGAGATGTACTAGATTCTGCTTTTGTAAATAGACTTGTTAGTAGTAAAGTATAATTAAAGTATAAAGTATAACTATCTCTCTTTTTATTATTCGAGTAAAAAAAATATTTTTTATTAAAAGGTTATAAAACTAACTAACTATTTACGTGATACATTTTTTCTTTTCTTTGGGATTCCGTTTGCTGGGTTCCCGTAGTCAAGCTTGCCGCCCTTGTAACTCTCAGAGTCGTCTTCGTCTAACGCTGCCGTTGAAGCGACGGCATCAAACTGCTTTTCCAGGTTCACCTTTGCGAAATCGGGTGTCGGAGGAGGAGTCGAAGGCTGCGGCGGCCGCTTTTCCACACCCTTCTTTGTGTCCTCCATATCAAACACTACGTGTGCTTTCTTTTGCGGGGGACGCGCGGTCTTTAATCCACGCGGCACCAGCGGAGTCTTGTAACTGGTATTCGGCTTACGATATGCCGTAACTTTCCAAAACCAAGGATCGTCGTAAACGATTTTGATTTCCTTGCCTTCCGCTAGGCGTTCCTTTGCCGTTATCGCGGTAGGGTTGTTGTCGTACCACATTTTCATATGAATAAAAACCCGGTTGAACTCCTCTCCATTTTCTCCCTTTCGACTTATCATATCGATCTTGTCAATCTCTCCGATGCGTAGACCGTTGATTATCCCACGAATACGTGTTTCGCGGATATTTTTGAACACACGGGGGATCACCAGAGTGTTGACGTTTACTTGAAAACCTTCCATTTTGTAGATAAGACTTATGTCTGTTTGTATCTAGATACAGTTAACCTCTAGATACAAAAGTAATTCATTTTTTTTATTTACGTATTGGATTTAAAGTTTACATAAAGTTTACATAAATATTTATTTCTTTATACTACGTTTCTTTGTCTTCTTATTTTTATTCTTTGTCTTTGTCTTTTTCTTTGTCTTTTTCGTTTTCTTATTCTTTTTCGTTTTCTTATTCTTTTTCGTTTTCTTATTCTTTTTCGTTTTCCTTTTCTTTGTCTTATTTGATTTGGAACCTCCCATCATATCTTCATCGTCATCGTCAAAGGGGATTATATTCACATAAGGGCGTGGGGCAGTAGTTACTTCTATAGGTGCAGTAATTTCTAATAAAGGTTCGTGCTGTATTACTTGATTGGCAATTACTCTATTTGCTTCCACCATATTCTGATAGGGTTGTTGTATTTGTCCGTTTGTATCCGCGGTTCCCGTAGCCAGTCTCCAAAAGGCACTCGTTAACGCACCTACTCCTCCCAACGTTATGGCAATACGTGTTATTGGTGTTTGAACCGCAGTACCTACACCAAGTGCGGTACCCATACTACCTACCGTAACTCCACTAACAATATTTGGGTCGTATTGATTTAATAAAAGTAAACTACTGAAAGTAACACAATTAATGGAGTAAATAATGGTATCAAAACGATTGGTTAGTTCATTGCGACGACTAATAAAATCTAGATTTAGATCTCGTTTGATTTTAGATACCAGCATTTCTTGCTTATATGCAAATTCAACTTTAGTCGCATCATTTATATTCTCTTGAGTAGTTCCCGTCATTGTTCCTACTAGTCCATTTAATAGTCCATAGCCCCAAGTATCTACTACCACGGCAGTCGCTTCACTAGCTACATCTACCAATATAGCTTGTATTTTTTGACTACTGATTGAATTTTCAATATTTGTGAGAGTGGTTTCAAAAGTATTAAATAACATTTGTCCCATCAAACGCATAAATAATACTAAACTAAAGCTATCTTCTCCTTGAAAAAAAACGGGCGATCCCTGTACTTGATCGTATATTTGTTGAAAATTTATATATATGCTTCTAACATTTTGAAACAAGGTAATCAAAGATACCATGAAACCAAAGAGGGCGAAAAATATAACCACTCTTTTTTTGAATATTTGAAACATACTTACTTGTATTACGATAGCATCTTCATCTTCCTCCGGTGGTTGAAATAGTCCGCCCTTTTTACTTCTTCTTCTACCGCCCGATTTGTTTTTGCTATTATTATTAAACGTAGGTTCTAATAGATTTTCAAATACTCCGGGTGCTGATATATCCCAGCAAAAGCTAAATAAAAAGGCAACATTTTTGAGTATACTAGAATATTTGGGATCCTGTATGTCGTAGGGAGTTGTTGCGTTCGAATTTAATATGGCGTTTATTTTGGCGATCTTTACTTCGGCGGGTTCGTTACCGGTGATGCCTTCTAATATAAGTTGTATGGGTATTTTTTGCGACGCTTCTTGTAACTCGGGTACATTATCCGCGCTTTTTTTGATATCTAGGAACGTATCGAATAATTTATTTATTTCCGCGGTTCCTTGTAAAGGGTTTGGACTTTGTGGTTGTTTATTAATATAATCGGCAAGTTTTAATAACAAGATTTCGTTAATATTACGGTTATTCGTTACGACTAAACTAGCCTTTGATTCTTCCGTTGTTCTTCCTTCACTATCACTATCCGTGTCTTGGGTGGTTGGTTGATTTGGTGGAACGGAAGTAGTAGTAAACGCATTTACCGGTATTGACATTAATGTGGATGTCTTGTTTAAAATATCTAGATCAGGTCTAGAGTTAGATTTATTAATGACATCTAAAAGTCGTTGATTACATTTTGTTAAAGATAAGGATTTATGATTGCCGTTAAAAAAATTACTGGTGCTTTCTAATCCCAAGGTGGGTGTTTTGCCTATTCTTTCGTTAATATATTCTTTAAAGGTGGAAAATTGGGATAGTTTTTTTTGGGTTTTTTGGCTCATATATTAATTATATATTATTATAAAAATCAAGGTAAATGTCCTTTGCTTAATATAATTTCTCTAACATCATCCGGTATCTTTTCTCGGTTCATTACAGATCGAAACATTATGATCCAGACTGAATCGCTATAACAATCTAATCCCCTTTGTCCCCCCTGTCGTACTCGGTTCACCATATTTGTAATGACGTTTTTGGTTTCTTCTGTATATAATTCTCAAGGATGTACGGTCCTATCTAATGAGTTCATACCATCCATATACATACCAATAAACATTACCAACCAACCACTTAGGTCTTTGATTCCTTCTACAGATACGAGCGTCGATATTGACTTTACGTGGATGTCTTGAGAGGCGATTATAGGAATGAGACCTCCTTTATCTTTTTTTCTACCTAGAAAGGTTAATTCGGAGGTACATATGTGTCTCTTTTTCCACTTATTTTTTAAAGGATCCCACGATTCAAGTTTCGTATTGTTTACGTGTCTTCTCCAAGCGCATAATACACGTATGAGTTCATCGTTTAGCGGATTTTTACATATTGAGTCAGGGTATATTACTGCGGAACCAGCACTCAGCTCGTTTATTTGGTTGAAACATTCTTGGTCCGTACATTTTACACAGGGGTTATTATTGTCCCACGGTCTACCACCCAGTCTTATTCTTTGTTTAATTAAAGGATGTTCTATAATATATTCTTCGCCATCTGGCGGTCCTTCCGCGAGGGTACGTCTTTCTCTCTCCACGGATAAGTAAAAATCGATTACAGATTGTGAAAACATATTTATTTATTGCTTCTTAAAGGGTCGAAATACGGTTCAATTTTTTATAATTATATTTTGTACCTTTTATATTTTGTACCTTTCAACGTAAGAATAAAAAAGCAATAAGTATTTGAAATAAGAAGTAGTATTGTCCTGTTGTTAGTTGCCCTATTGTGTCTAAGAGGCGAACTGTGTCATATTGTATGAAATAGCGGGGTTTCAACACTATAATATGTTAATACCCTATTCATCATATGAACTGTATAATAAGAAATGAGTGACATAATCAAGAAATGAGTGACAAAAACGAGAAATGAGTAGCAAAAAAAAAATGGTTGTTTTATTTGTTAAAAAGACCTATTCTAATATCTATCTAATCTATCTATTTATTCGTCGTCGTCCTCGTCGTCATCACTATCCGTCCAATCGGCCCAACTACGGCGCTCGACGACGATCTTTCTTGCTACCATAGTTTGCTTAGCAGCTTCGATCGGTACTGCGATAGCGACCGCAGCAGTAGCAGTTGCAGTTGCAGCAGTAGCAGCAGTAGCAGCCATTGCTGCGTAGGAGTGCGGCATAGTAGGAGCAACTGTGGAGGAGCGAGCCTTGTTGGCAGACGTGAGCGAGGGATACTCTTCGACAGGTTTAACAACCGGCGCGCACTCTTCTTCGTCGTCGCTTTCCTCGACCAACATATTGAATACGTTACTCCTGTTCTTATTGACTGGTTTCTTGGCAGTTTCGTCGACGAATTGACGTGCTCTGGCAGAGCGCGCCTGATCGGCCTTCAACTTTTTATCCTTTTTTAACACCGTGCAGTAGCTCACGGTATGCCCCTTCGTGTAACAGTAGGTACAGGGTTGTGAAAGCAGTGTAGGGCACACTACAATACCTTTGAGACCTGGCTCAGATTTCACAAAGTGTGAGGTATATTCTACTTCTGACTTACCCGCATCAAAGCATACCTTGCAGAAAGGCTTGACCTGTTGCTTGGTGTTGGTTCTCTGCGACATATTTGATTTGATTTGATTTGATTTGATAAAAGCTTATAGCGTTTGGACAAGGTGTCTATACTGTAGTCTATCTTCAGTAAATGTAATTCAATTTTTTTATTTACATACATAATTCGCCATTACTTACAAAAGTGTAATAATTACCCATTCATATACTGTATTAACATATATATATAACCAGGCTGCATACCAAAATACAATACACTGAAAAAGCCACCCGCAAGAGTGACTTGAAGTTCACTCGTATATTTGTTTAAGAATAGTAAAATGATATATAATGTTGATATATTTATGAATGTTTGTAGCAAAATATAATTAAGTAAATTGTCACCCAAATCATTATCCAGTCTAATGCGTTGTACTATTACCTCCGTGTAATTACCAAGCACGATCGCTGGCAGTATATAAAAGACACAGTGTATTGTAAATGCCCAAAAATTTTTCCGCGAATCAAGCGTTCCAAAGTGCGTCGCATATTTAAATATATCGCGCGATTTCATTATTATACATATCAAGGTATAAAAAAAAAGGTGGTTTATTTAAATATTTAAAAATCATAATCTAGTTCCTCTACTTCTTCCTCTTGCTCGGCGAATTCGAACCTATCGTCGCCCAGTTCGTGCGTTGCCACTATCACCGTTTCGTGGTCCAACGGGCACATGCATATTACGCGCATAGGTGGTGTGTCTAGGACCGCGATCGTGTTTGACCAGGTCATATTACCGCAAGCGCCACATACCACGAATTGTAGCTGGATGTTGTCTGAAACACCAAGTGACACGTGGGTTCTAACCGTTTCGCCCATCATATCAATATGGAGGTCGTAAAACCTAAACGAGTTCAGTAGTGTGACGGACAGCTCACTATTGAATCTTCTCATAAGCTCTTTGTACGAGACGTTGTAGTACAAGTAGTCCTTTATAACGCCGAGGACATCGTCGCACAACGGCAACCTATTTATGCACGCCTGCTTCTGAATCAGATCGAGGCTCTTGGGTGCGATCATTTTCCTTGGATTGTTTTAAACAGATAACTGTTGGGATACTGTGAACTAGTGTGAAGAAACGTAATTCACTTTTTTTATTTACGTATATGATTTACGTCCTACATAAAATCTGTACGATGTTTCTATATGTAAAAGTGTATTTTTTTATGTTTTAGATAAATTACGTACGTAAATAAAAAAAATGAATTACGTTTGGACAGTCTTGCTTTCATTATCCCAACAGTTATCTGTTTAAACAACCCAAACCACAATCCAATCCAATCTATTAAATATGCCCTCCGTAAGCACCCAGACAACCACCTTTCTCCCGGTGTGCGTGCCTGTGCTACAGAGACTTGTGTTGAAGCCTCGCTGGTTCAAGCGTATGGCTAAAATACACAATCAGGCAGTAAAAAATGTAAGTAAAAAGGTATCTGACGCGGACAAGAGCGACAAGGCTGCTGCGCTATTCTTAAACCGAATGCAAGCACTTGCCATCTATACCGCAAAGACATCTCCTAAAAAAGTAAAAAGGGCCGACGCACTCGCCGCAAAAAAGAAGGCCGACGAACTCGCCATCAAAAAGGCCGCCAAGGCTGAAAAGCTCGCGATCAAGGAGGCCAAGGCTGCTGCCAAGGCTGAAAAGCTCGCGATCAAGGAGGCCAAGGCTGCTGCCAAGGCTGAAAAGCTCGCGATCAAGGAGGCCAAGGCTGATGCCAAGGCTGCACAGGAACAAGAAAAGGCCGACAAGATCGCGGCTAAGGAAGCCGAAGAACTCGCTGCCAAAGAAGCCGAGGCCAAGGAAACCGAGAAGGCCGAGAAGGCTGCCAAGAAGGCCAAGAAACAAGAGAAGGCCGCCAAGAAACAAGAGAAGGCTGTCAAGAAGGCTGTCAAGGTGGTTGTTGTCGAAGAGCCAGTGAAACCAGTCACTACTTACGACTATACCAACTTCAACCAGAAGGACTTCGCGGCGTGGGCAAAAACGTCATCTGAAGAGAAAGCGGTAGCCAAGGCCGCTGCTCCTGTATATCTGTTTTACACAGACAAACCAGAAAACGTGCGGCCTCGCGACGAAGAACCCTGGATGATTATTCGCGACAACGTCAAATACTGGACCGACGACGGGAACGAGCAAAATGGACCAGTTTACGAAAACACGCTGGACTTCGAGGGGGATAGCACATACGGAAGACAAGTAGGACTACTGAAGGACGGCGTACTCGAGTTATTTGTTGTATAATTGATTTGTTTGTTTAATTTTAAAAAAAAACACCTTTTTTTTATGTAATCTGTAATTACATACGTAAATAAAAAAAATGAAATGTAATTCTCTTACCTTTCATTTCTCATCTTCTCTTATTGAGACAAATATTGTTTAACAATATGGCACCCATTTCCGCTGGACTAACGCTATCGATCGCCGACGAGACCAAACAATTGTATATAGATCTTTGCAGAGATAGATACCGAACGCCTGCAGCATACAAGGCCGCATGTAACGGGGGGATATTAGATAGTTATATACGCACTCATATGTTTACCAAGGATATGTATGCGGTTTGGAAAGATAGCGAGCAGTACGTAGGGCTCGAGACGGATGACGCAGCGATCAAACAACTACAACTATATCGCAAGCGCCTACAAAGCAAAATAAATAATATGAAGCTTAGACTAGGCCAAGAGGCGTTTCCACCGCGTCCTATTCAACGCGTCGTTGGAAACGTAGTAGTACAAGAACTCGTAGACGAGGAGGCCGATAAAGTAATGGAAGACGGTTGTGCCGTTTGCCGTGTCCAGCATAAGATGTGCGTCGTAACTATGCTGTCGTGTGGTCACAAATACGGCACCAAGTGCATCGATCGCTGGCTACAGACACCCGACAGAGGATGCCCGATGTGCAGACAACCGTCTACTACTAGAACAAAGTATTGTCGCGTAACGAGCAAGTCTCGACGGTACTTAACCGACGAAGAAGCAGACGAACAACTGGAAGCAGAGCGAGCCTTTAAGGCTGCTGCGAATACCCTAGATGGAGATTATATTGCTTTTTAATTACCTTACCTTTTTAAACAATTTAAAACAACCTTTTTTTTTATACTTTCTCTCTCCATGTAAATAAAAAAATGAATTATATTTCTAGAATAATATATAAAACATACTTTATAAACAAGATCATGCAATCACCTGCTGTTGTTACCGAAGATTTGGGGAAAATATTTGAGAAAGGGATATGTGGAGCCTATGGAATCCCATATATTGGTAAGTATAAATATAGCGAAGAACAAGCAGATGCATTTGCCAAAAGACTACAAATATTACCATCGTTGTTCCCTGACTGCGTCCATACCGCCGAAAAGGGATCACAATATGATTTCACTGCTGCTGATAATAATCAATTACACCTTAGTGCAAAAACAAATAAGAAGGGATATAAGATTTGTCCTCAAAAAATAGGTCAGCCTACTAAACAAAAGTTCTGCGAGTACTTTGAGATTGACACAAACTCTACTAATGATGATATTAAGCAATACATAATGGTCAATTTGAAGAGTATGTTATCCCATTACTTCAATTTTACATTTGACTCTCCTATTGTATACTATAACCAACATACTGACAAAATAGTGTATATTAACACCCTATCATCTATTGAATGGGAACCGGTTGCCTTTAGATTTAGCCATATGCAAAACAACACACAGTGGAATGAGAGTACTACGGTATCAATGGTTCAAGGCGATAAGTGTTATAGTGTTGCAGAGTTCCAAATACATAATAACCGTAATGGGGTCAAATTCCGATGGAACTTGGCCGCATTATTGAAATACTTTCCCCAACACTTTGACGTTGTACAACTATCCGAGAAATGAGTGACAAAAACGAGAAATGAGTGACAAAAAAAGTGCCGCGATTGGACCCAGTATTATTTTAAAGATGTAAATCATTTACGTATCTTTTCAAAAAAAATGAAATACTTTTACGACTTTTTTTTGTGAGCATACCCGCCATATAAAACACATCTGTAGATGTAATGGAAAACCTCGACGGCTATATGTCTTTGTACACTCAGTATTTGGACAAGACTGGGATGCAACACAAAGACTATCAATACGACGGGGTTAGACGCTGTTTGCACTCCGAGTTGCGAATAGATCCACCCTGTAATGTACGCGGCGGTTTTGTCGCCGATGAGATGGGACTCGGCAAAACAATTATGATGATCGGCACCTTTTACGCGAACCCTCTAAAACATACTCTTCTCGTATTGCCGCCCGTTATCATCGAACAGTGGAACGCACAAATCACCCGTACTACTGACCTAAAACCACTCATATATCACGGCAAAAATAAACAAACCACTACCCTACAAGACCTTCTTAACACGCCTATTGTCATCACTAGTTATGGCGCCATTACTCTCACCAAGAAACAGCAACAGAACAACGCACTTACTTTATTGCATCAAGTACAATGGGATAGAATTGTATTTGATGAAGCACACCACCTTAGAAATATGAATACCTCCGTCAATATTAGCGCCAAGCTTTTAAACGCCAATATCCGCTGGCTCGTTAGCGGCACCCTTGTACAAAATAGCAAACGCGACTTTTATGCTCTTTGTTCTTCTCTCAAGTTACCCGCTAGTTATTATACAGACACAGACAATCTTAAACACCTCGCCAACAATTTCATATTGAAGCGCACCAAAAAACAAGTAGGAATAGATATCGCCGAGCTTAATATTCGCAATAATGCCGTCCAGTGGACAAGTGTCGCAGAGATGCGATTGGCCGAAGAAATACACTCTGAGCTCGACTTTAGCAACGTATCTATCCTTAAGTCCGGCAACTTCGTCGCCAATCTCGGTAGCGAAAGAGGACACAAATTGACACTTATGCTTAAAGCTAAACAATCCTGTATTATGCCTAGCCTTCTTAAACAATATTTGCACCGCGACGATGCTAACAAATACAGCGATGCATTTCTAAATACTAGTAAGTTAGATAGTGTTGTACAAAAGATAATAGAGAGAAAAGATAACGGAGCCGGCAAAATCATATTCTGCAATTTTCGTATGGAAATCGACGAACTCTTTCAAAGACTCACTGCTTCTGGTCTCGACGTGGTCAAGGTCGACGGACGCACCTCTTCTGCTAAGCGAAATCTCATATTGACACATCCTAGTGATGTTCTTATTATGCAGATACAAACTGGCTGTGAAGGACTTAATCTCCAGGACAATTACAGCGAAATATACTTTGTTAGTCCACACTGGAACCCCGCTGTCGAAGACCAAGCCATCGCTCGGTGTCATCGTATTGGACAGACTAAACCCGTCTTTGTTCATAGGTTTCAAATGACACCCTTCCCTTCAGAGAGTCACGACCTTAAACCAACTGTCAATATTGAAAAATATACTTCCCGGGTCCAAGATATCAAGAGAGCCATTGCCGACGAAACCATCGCCAATACCCAACCTTAATACTATTTTTAATACTTTAAATTAAAACCTTTTTTTTACCATTTCTCTCTTTTATATCTTCAAAGGAGAGAAAAGAGAGAAGCTACTAATACATATGTAATACATATAAAAGAAATGAGTCACAAAACTCAGAAATCAGTCACCTCGTCGAAGAACGGGTGCTCGAGGTCACTTTTTTTGGCACTAATGTATATCTTTTATGTATATAATATTTCGTCATTAAATATGTGAATGAACTGCCAAATATACCACCTGTAATCAAACCCTCGCCAAAACATCTTTAACTGTTCATTTTAATAAATACCACACTTGTTATTTAAATAGTTTTCAAAAGAGAGAAGACACTAATACATATGTAATGCATATAATACATATTCAAGAAATGAGTGACAAAACGCAGAAACCAGTCGCAAAATTATCCTTATATTTTACCCTTTAACTAAACAAATATCTCTCTAATATTTTTATCCAAATAGAGTCCAAAGAGAGAAGACACTAATACATATGTAATACATATCAAAGAACACGGTCACTAAATGAACCCTTATATTTTACTATTTTTTACAACATATCTCTCTAATATTTTTATCCAAATAGACTCCAAAGAGAGAAGACACGAATACATATGTAATACATATGCAAGAAATCAGTGACAAAACACAGAAACCAGTCACGAAAAAAAATGGGGTTTTTTTATACTATTTAAACACAAAACACTAAACATAATACTAATCTATATAACTAACTATTTATTCCTCTTCATACTCCTCTTCCTCTTCCTCATAGAAATCTATCTTGTTATCTTTTGCGTTCCATTCACCTATTTCATCCTGAGTTTCGATATCATAAATCACACCCGAATTCTTTGACTTCAAATACTTCTTTCCGTTGATCTCTACTCTTGTTACTACATCCTCTTCTTCTTCTTCTTCTTCCTCCTCTTCTTCCTCCACGACAACCTTCTCAATCGGCTTCTCAACCGGCTTCTCAATCGGCTTCTCAATCGGCTTCTCAATCGGCTTCTCAATCGGCTTCTCAATCGGCTTCTCAATCGGCTCTTCGACTGGCTTTGCTCCCTCAGCAACCAATGCTGCAAACAAATCGTCACCATCTAATTCAATTACTTTTGCATCCTTCTTCGGGCGACCTCTACGACCAGTAGATGCAGCAGGCACTGTTTTAGTAGCAACCACCTTGTCTGCCTTGCGAGGGCGACCTTTGCCCTTTGCGCCACTAACCTCACCTACTGCCACCTCAAAATGCCGAGCGTCTATTTCAACACCCGCCTTCTCACACTCTGCCATCACCGCTTCTTTTGTCAGGTTATATTTCGACATCACAACCGCATATCTCGTCGGACGATCACCATTCGGCGCCACATACTCCAGTGTATCGCACTTCATACGATCGTCTATTGTACCATATTTCGGGATCGATGTACCATTCTTGATACCCTGGTTTTCGCACGTTTTGCAAAAGTCACCCGTTTTCACAGATACTCTGCATTGCGTCATCAACCCTTCATTTTCTTTCAGACCTATGCAACATCCTGCTACTTTCTTACCACTAAATGGCAGCGGAAATGCACCTTTATACGTCCGGACGCCTGCGGCCTTTTTCTCAACCGCAAGTGCTGCACCCGGGGCTACAGACTTCGACACACCAGCTACCGTAATTGCACCCGATGGCTTCACCGACGAAAGTGCTGTATTTGGACCCACGCAAGGAACCACGCCAAATCTATTACATTCCTCTTCGTATGATATATCGTTACGAGAGCATATATCATACAACATCTTACTACACATCTCGTTCAGTTCTACGCTCGATACCACGTTTAGACTCAACGATAACGATACCGATGACGACATTATTACTTTCTCACAGCTTATAACTATTCAATAGTATACTCAACTCCGTTACTACTTCTTCACTCCTTCCTCCTACACTCAATTTTATTTTATACATACTTCTTTTACTCCTTACATACAAAAACCACCTACTCAGGGAACTACGTTCCCCGAACCCCTTTACCACCTACTCAGGGAACGATGTTCCCCGAACCCCTCCTCTACTACCTTTGGAAAGGTAGTGCCAAACATTACCCCCTCCTATTTAATTAATACCTTTATGTACTACTAATTAAACGTTAATATATTATAATATAATCGTACACCTATTACTCATAATCTGGCGCATCTGTCGTCTTGCAAATTATTACGCTCGACGTATTTATTTGACGACCAATTATCGGCGCGTCTACCACATAACCCATAAATCCATTACCTGAAATATTTAATTCCTCTTCCTTATTTTCGATTGGATTTTTTAT
>Ga0070374_10000778_pt1 | contig 13394 bp, 10 predicted proteins | sample LauGreSuBDMM15SN_2_FD_66374 | JGI IMG/M metagenome (GOLD analysis project Ga0070374, IMG submission 66374) | Freshwater lake microbial communities from Lake Michigan, USA - Su13.BD.MM15.SN (version 4) (version 4) | ecosystem: Environmental > Aquatic > Freshwater > Lake | place: Lake Michigan...
CTCACATGTTTGATTTTGTCCGCAATAACACCAAGATCATGATGGGCTTGTTGTTCTTGCTCATCATTCCTTCCTTTGTTTTGTTTGGTCTTGAAGGCTACAGTCGTTTCGATGACAAAGGCATTGTGGTCGCCAAGGTTGACGGTCAAAAAATCAACCAATCCGATTGGGATGCTGCCCACAAGAATGAGGTTGATCGCATTCGAGCCTCCATGCCCACGCTCGATGTGAAATTGTTTGATACCCCAGAAGCCAAATACGCCACGCTGGAGCGATTGGTTCGCGATAAGGTGATTGCCGCCGCCGCACAAAAAATGCATTTGGTCGCCAGCGATCAACGTTTGGCCAAAGAGCTCCAGCAAAGCCCTGCTATTGCGGCATTGCGCAGCGCCGATGGCAAGCTCGACATGGAACGTTACAAGCAATTGGCAGCTTCTCAGGGCATGACGCCTGAAATGTTTGAAATGCAAGTGCGTGCAGATTTGTCAAACAGACAGGTCATACAAGGTGTTCAAGCCTCCGCATATGCAACTTCTGCCCAAACGCAAACAGCCTTGAACGCATTCATGCAGCGCCGTGAAGTTCAAATTCTCAATTTCCCTGCTGCCGATTACCTCAAAAAAGTCTCCGTTTCAGATGCTGATGTGCAAGCCTATTACGACAAAAACAAAGGCCAATACCAATCCATGGAAATGGCCGACATTGAATACATCGTTCTCGACATTGAAACTTTGCGGCAGTCGATCACACTCAACGAGCAAGACCTTAAGTCTTACTATGAGCAAAATCTTCAGCGCTTGTCTAGCAAAGAAGAGCGGCGTGCTAGCCATATTTTGATTACGGCATCCAAAGATGCGCCTGAAGCTGAGAAAAAAGCTGCGCGGGCCAAGGCTGAAGAATTGTTGAAATCTGTTAAAACCAAGCCTGCTAGCTTTGCAGATGTTGCCCGTAAAAACTCGCAAGACCCAGGCTCTGCAGTCAAGGGCGGCGATTTGGACTTCTTTGGTCGTGGCGCCATGGTCAAGGTTTTTGAAGATGCTGTTTTCAGCATGAAAAAGTCTGACATCAGCGATTTGGTGGAGTCTGAGTTTGGCTATCACATCATTCAAGTCACCGACATCAAGTCCCCCAAAGCGCAAAGTTTTGAGTCACTGCGCCCATCTTTAGAGGCAGACTTGAAAAAGCAACAAGCTCAGCGCAAATACGCAGAACTGGCTGAAACCTTTTCCAACATGGTGTACGAACAGTCGGACAGCTTGAAGCCCGTTGCAGAAAAACTCAAACTCAACATTCAAAAGGCCAATCAAGTGGCGCGTCAACCTGCCAACCCAGCGCAGGCTAAGGGCATTTTGAGCAACCCCGCATTGTTGCAAGCCTTGTTCAATGAAGCCTCCTTGCAAAAGCAGCGCAACACGGAAGCCATTGAAGTGGCGCCTAGCACTTTGGTTTCTGCGCGGGTAGTCAAGCACCAACCTGCAGCCACTTTGCCCTTGGCCGAAGTGAAAGAGTTTGTGAAACGCGCCTTGATGCAAGAAAAGGCTGCCGAAATGGCCAAAGCGCAGGGAGAGCAACGCTTGGCTGCACTCAAGGCGAAAACGGCTTCCGAGCCACTTCCCAATGCCATTGTGATTTCTCGTGAAATGACACAAAGGCAATTGCCGCAAGTGGTGGACGCTGCATTGCGCGCAGACCCCAACAATTTACCGTCGGTCAATGGCGTTGACTTGGGTGCTCAAGGGTATGCCGTGGTGCGTGTGACAAAGGTCTTTCCACCAGAGCCAGAAAACAAAGCGCTCATGGCGCAGGCCCAACAACAATTCACGCAACTTTGGGGCACTGCCGAAACTCAGGCTTACATTGCCCATTTGAAGTCCATGCTGAAAGCTGAAATTTTGGTGCCTAAGCCAAGTGCTGCCAAGCCTAAGTCAGAGGCGCAGGGCGCCTGAAAGAGAAATAGATTCAGCTATAATTTCGCTTCTACGGTGGCTGTAGCTCAGTTGGTAGAGTCCAGGATTGTGATTCCTGTTGTCGTGGGTTCGAGCCCCATCAGCCACCCCATTTCATTCAAGCAATTAGCCCGGTCTTCCGGGCTTTTTGCTAATTGATTCATTCCTTTCGTTTTGCATCAAGTTAATCAGAATTCAAACACAGCCATTGACATTGTTTACCTCTGGGTCAATGGCAACGATGGCGAGTGGCGTGCCAAGCGCGAAAAATATGCGGAGAAGTTAAAAGCTGCTGGCAACTTAAGCTTTGCCAAGTTTGGCAATGTGGAAGGGCGATACCGCGACAACGACGAATTGCGGTTTAGCTTGCGTGCTCTTGAACAGTTCTTTCCCGAACACGGCCACATTTACATCGTCACAGATGGTCAGGTGCCCGATTGGTTTCAAGCTTCAGATCGAATTACCCTGGTCGATCACCATCAACTGATTCCCCATTCAGCCTTGCCCACATTCGACTCTGGCAACATTGAGTCTTACATCCATCACATTCCAGGGCTATCGGAGCGCTATTTCTACCTCAACGACGATGTGTTTTTTGGAGCGCCAGTCTGCTTGGAGAATTGGTTTTTTGAAAATGGCTTTTATGTGTCTTGGTCAGATGAGCCCAAGGTGAAGGGAAGCAAGTTGCAAGTCGAATCAACATCCCTGGAAAATGCCAGTCGCTTGTCCAAGCAGTGGCTGCAAGTTAAATTGGACAACTCAAACCCCCAAAATGCTTCAAGTGTCAGAAAAATAGACCCTTTGTATCAGCACACCTCAAGAACTTTCTCGCATTCGCCTAGGCCCATGTTGAAGTCGGTGATGATGGAAATTGAACGCGATGCGCCAGAACTGTTTGAGCGGGTGCGGTCCACTGTTTTTCGCACCTGGAACAAGCCGACCATCATTTCTGACTTTGTATTGCGCTGGGCCTTGGCGCATGGTTTGGCCAAAACAATAGACCATTCACATTTGTACATTGCGACGGGTGAGTCTGTAGAGATGCAATCACTCAAGCATCTCAAAAAGATGTTTGGCAGCCTAGATTTCTTTTGCATCAATGACACCACAGACGATGCCCACGATGCAGATCCTCGTCTCCTTCAAATCCAGGGCATGTTGAATGACCTGTTGCCCATTTCTTCGCAAAGTGAGATGGCAACAGTTGCTTTGGCCTAAAGCCCAACGAATAACGCAAAAAATCCAATCAAATGTCAAACGATTTACTCAGCACAGATCAAGTTGCAGCTTGCATGAAAAGCCTTCAGCAATGGACTTGCAACTTTTCAGATTTGTACATCTCAAAGGAATGGCGGTTTGAGAATTACAAAACGGCCATTGCAATGGTGGTCAAAGTGAGTGAGCTGGCTGACCGCCAAAATCACCACCCCGAAATCACTTCGTCATACACTCGGGTTCGTATCAAGTTGTGGACGCACGATGCAGAAGGCTTGACACTCCAAGACTTTGAGCTTGCTAAAGCGATTGATCAACTTGTCGAGCAAGAATTTTCACCAACGAAATGAAGGAGACCCTAGAAATGGCTGCGCTAGATTCCAAATCCAAATCCAACTCCAAAATTAATGCAAAGCAACTCACCGTTGAGTTGATGTGGCAACTTCAACGACTGGGTGCTCCGAGCATCAGCCCAGATGGGGCGCAGGTGGTGTGTGCTGTAGCGCAACCCTCTGTCAAAGAAAATAACATTCAAAGCGCCATTTGGCTCCTTTCCACTTTGGGGGGTGACCCAAGACAACTCACGCAATGTGGCGACAAAGACGCACGCCCGCAATTCTCACCGCAAGGCGATTGGGTGGCATTTGTGGCCAAGCGCGAACAAAATGGCAAGAAGGACGATGAGCCGCAGCTCTACCTCATCCCGCCAGATGGCGGTGAAGCCAAACGCGCAGGCGATGTCGCCACTGGCGTGGTCGACTTCAAATGGTTTCCAGATGGCCAGCGCATTGCGTTCATCTCTTGGGCTTGGCCGAAGTTGAAGGGCACCTCAGCGCAAGCTGAAAAGCTCAAAGAAACCACAGCCCGCAAAGACAGCGCCTTTGCCACCGAAGATGCGGTCTACCGGCATTGGGACCACAACTTGCCAATGGGGCGTGTGCCGCATTTGTGCATCATGGATGTTGCAACGGGTTCGGTGGTCGACTTGCTAGAGGGCACAGACTATGAGTTGCCTCGCCGCGAACCCAGCGCCAATGAGTTTGACATTTCGCCAGATGGTCAAAAAATCACTTTTGTGTTTGACCCAGACAGGGCGCAAAATGCGGCGCCCCGAATGGCCTTGGCAGAAATTGAACTCAAGGGATCCAAGCCAAAGGCTATTCGCGATCTGGTGAAAAACAAAGCATGGGATTTGTCGGGTCCTGCCTACAGTCCCACGGGTCATCAATTGGCTTTTTTGGCATCACATCAAGCGCTCAAGCACACACAGCCCAATCATTTGGCCTTGCTTGAACTCAAGCCATCAGGTGCCTCGGGCCAGAAAGCAGGCGCTTGGAAAGCCATCAGCGCCAAGTGGGATCGTGAGCCACAAATGCCCCTCAAGTGGAGCGAAGATGGTGCGGCCTTGTTGTGCAAAGCCGAAGACAAAGGGCGCCAGCACGTTTGGCGTTTTGACATTGCCAAACAGATGCCAAGCATCGTCGCTGAAGGCGGCACAGTGCACGCCTTTGACGAAGCGGCAGGTCAACTCGTCACCTTGACCGATCGGGCCATTCATCCAGGCCGTCTGCATGTTTTGAAAGTAGATGAATCAGGTCAAATTGAATCTGCAACATTAAAACGCATTGAACATTTCAACGATGATTTACTGGCGGGTGTGGCATTGGGCCAAACCGAAGAGCATTGGTTCAAAGGTGCGCAAGGCGATGATGTCCAGGTATGGTTGCATTTCCCACCGGGTTTTAACAAGGACAAAAAGCATCCTTTGCTGCACACCATTCATGGTGGTCCGCACACGGGTCCGGGCGATGTTTGGCATTGGCGTTGGAACTACCACGTGTTTGCCGCGCAAGGCTACGTGGTCGCCAACGTCAACTACCACGGGTCTTCTGGTTTTGGTTTGAAGTTCCTCGATGCCATCACGCACAAATGGGGTGATTTGGAATTGCAAGACATGGAAGCCTGCACAGATTGGCTGCGCAAAAAACCTTGGATTGCCAAAGACCGTGTGTTTGCCACAGGCGGGAGCTACGGTGGTTACATGGTGGCATGGATGAATGCGCATGTGAAGCCGGGCCGGTATCAGGCCTATGTGTGCCATGCTGGCTGCTTTGACTGGGTGGGTATGTTCTCTGACGATGCCTACGGATGGCACGCGCAAGAATTGGGCGGCTGGTATTGGAACGACATGAAGAAGGTGCACTCACAAAGCCCCCATGCCTTTGCATCCGGCATGCAAACGCCTACCTTGGTCATTCACGGTGCCAAAGACTATCGCGTGCCAGACGCGCAAGGCTTGGCCTACTACAACACGCTCAAAGCCAAGGGCGTTGATGCGCGCTTGCTGTGGTATCCCGATGAAAACCATTGGATCTTGAAGCCAGCCAACAACGTGATTTGGTACCACGAGTTTTTTGACTGGATCAAGCGCTACGACCCCGCCTTTAAAAAGAAAAAGTAAAGGCTCAGTTGACCATCACCAGCTTGCCCATGACGGCTCTTGAGCCCATGTGCGCATAGGCGGCTTTGAGTTCGCTCATGGGCATGGTGCGGTCAATGACAGGTTTGACCTTGCCCTGTGCATACCAAGAGGCCAACTCAGCCATCATGGCGGCGTTGGCTTTGGGTTCGCGTCTTGAAAAGTCGCCCCAGAACACGCCCACAATGGAGGCGCCTTTGAGCAAAGCCAAGTTGAAGGGCAGCGCAGGAATAGGGCCTGCTGCAAAACCAACCACCAAGTAGCGACCGCGCCATGCAATGGAGCGGAAGGCGGGCTCGGCAAAGTCGCCGCCTACGGGGTCGTAAATGACGTCGGGCCCTTTGCCTTCGGTCATGGCTTTCAATGCTTCACGCATGTTTTGCGTGGTGTAGTTGATGGTCTCATCGGCGCCCAAGGATTTGCAGAGTGCGCATTTTTCGTCGGTGGAGGCTGCCGCAATGACACGTGCGCCTGCAGCTTTGGCAATTTGAATGGCCGCCGTGCCCACGCCTCCGGCAGCGCCCAAAACCAGTACAGTTTCGCCTGCTTTCAAAGCCGCCCGATCGATGAGGGCGTGGTGCGATGTGGCATAAATCATGATGAAGGCTGCCGCATCGACAGCGGGAAAGCCGGGCGGCAGTGGCATGCACAATTTGGCCGGTGCCAAGGTGTGGGTGCCAAAGCCCCCCGTGCCCGACAAACAGGCCACCGATTGACCCACCTGAAGGTGCGTCACACCTTCGCCCACAGCTTCAATGACGCCTGCATATTCCGATCCTGGCACGAAGGGCAGGTCGGGTTTCATTTGGTATTTGTTTTGAACGATGAGCAAGTCGGGAAAGTTCAAACTGGCGGCCTCAATTCGAATCAAGACCTGGCCTGCTTGAGGCGCAGGCGTGGGCATTTCTTTCCAAGTTAAAGCATCAACACCGACGGGGTTTTCGCAAAGCCAAGCGTGCACAGAAATTCTCCTCAAAAATCATTCAATGGATTGAATATAAAGGGCAATCTGGCCGCCGGGATGTCTCGGTAGCGACCTACAATTGGGGACTAGGACTGAGCCATGAAAATACTGATTTCCAACGACGATGGTTACCGCGCTGAGGGCATTGTGGCGCTTTACCACGCCCTCAAGCAAGTGGCCGATGTAGAGGTGGTTGCGCCCGAGCACAACAACAGCGCCAAGTCCAACGCCCTCACGCTGCATTCCCCCCTGTATGTGCGGCAGGGAGAAAACGGCTTTCGGTATGTCAACGGTACGCCTGCCGATTGTGTGCACATTGCCCTCACGGGCCTCTTGGGGTATCGCCCCGATTTGGTGGTGTCGGGCATTAACAATGGCGCCAACATGGGCGATGACACCTTGTACTCGGGCACTGTGGGTGCTGCCATGGAAGGCTATTTGTTTGGCGTACCTGCTCTGGCTTTTTCGCAAACAGAAAAAGGTTGGGCGCATTTGGATCAGGCGGCCGAGTTTGCCAAAAACATGGTGGCCCAATTTGAACAGGCACAGCTCATTGGCAAATCGCCTTGGTTGTTGAATATCAACATCCCGAATGCTCAGGCGCAATGGAAGAACGCCAAGTTGTGTCGACTGGGCCGACGTCATGCAGCCGAACCTGTCATTACCCAGCTGAGCCCACGGGGTGAAACCATGTACTGGATTGGCAATGCGGGTGAAGCCATGGACGATGGCGAAGGCACCGATTTTCATGCGGCCAAACATGGGCATGTCACCATCACGCCCTTGCAGGTCGATCTTACCGACCATGACAATGCGGGTTTCTGGACACAAAATTTATCCAAGCTCAAAGTTTGGGAGGGCTGATGGCGCAGCGCCCTGGTTTTCCCATCAAGCTCAACACCCAAGCGAAGGCCGCGCCTGCCAAAGTACCTGCGGCAAAGCCAGCATCCACCAACCCGCAGGGCTTAGGACTAGATTCAAGCGCGGTGCGAGTGCGCATGGTGCAAAAGTTGGCCGCGCAAGGCTTGAAAGATCCTTTGGTGCTGCAAGCCATGGGCAGCGTTGAGCGGCATCGCTTTGTCGAAAGTGCCTTGGTCAATCAGGCCTATGAAGACACCAGTTTGCCCATTGGCTTGGGCCAAACCATTTCCAAGCCCAATGTGGTCGCGCGCATGATTGAGTTGCTGCGCGAAGGCGTGGATGGCAAGCTAGGGCGGGTGCTGGAAATTGGCACCGGTTGTGGATACCAAGCTGCCGTGCTGAGCCATGTGGCCACCGAGGTCTACAGCATGGAGCGCCTAAAAGGCCTGCACGAAAAAGCGCGTGCCAATTTGCGTCATTTTCGCTTGGCCAATGTGCATTTGCTGTTTGGCGATGGCATGCTGGGCTACCCCAAAGGTGCGCCTTATGCTGCCATTATTTCTGCCGCTGGGGGTGAATCACTGCCGCAGGCTTGGCTAGATCAGCTGGCGCTTGGCGGCAGGTTGGTAGCCCCTACGGTCACGGCCAATGGGCAACAAGCGCTGTTGGTGGTTGACAAAACAGATCAAGGCTTCAAGCAAAGCGTGTTGGAAGCGGTTCATTTTGTCCCTCTAAAATCGGGCATCTCCTGAAGGATATGGAATGGCATTGTTGAAAAACCGTCAGAGCTTGGCTGTGTTGTGTGTGGTAGCAGCTGGCTTGTTGGCCGCGTGTGGCAGCCGCCCGCGTGGGCCTATTCCCGTGGAAGACCGGGTGGCTGGCACAAGCAGTTCACGCCCTGCCAAAAATGTACAGCCCCAAGGGGCCAGCGCTTCTAAGTCAAGTGCAGCCACGTCCAATGCAGCCACATCCAGTGCCCCAGTGGCCACCAGCTCACCCATTTCCATGGGCGCATCTTTGCCGGGTGCAGAAAATGCTGGCAAGCCAGGCTACTACAGCGTGCGCGCAGGCGACACGCTCACCAAAATTGCCTTAGACCATGGCCAGTCTTGGCGCGATGTTGCCAGATGGAACGGCATTGACAATCCCAATCTTATAGAGGTCGATCAGGTATTGCGAGTCGCACCGCCAGCACAAGAAACAGCGTCCTCTAGGCCCAGCAAACCTGTTGTAGCTCAGAGCCAGATGCCAGCAACAGTCACGCCGCCCCCAGCCAACGCCAGCGTACCTGCAACATCTCCAGCATCTACAAGCTCTCAAGCCAACGTGAGCGACGAGAGCTTGGCTTTTGCATGGCCTCACCCCGGCCCCGTCTTGGCCGGCTTTGATGAAGCCAAAAATAAAGGCCTCGACTTTGCAGGCAAAGCGGGCGACCCCGTACTGGCTGCTGCCGATGGCAAAGTGGTCTATGCAGGCTCAGGCCTGAGGGGCTATGGCAATTTGGTCATTCTCAAGCACAACAACACTTATCTCACGGCCTACGCTCACAACCAAACCCTGTTGGTCAAAGAAGACCAAGCTGTGACCAAAGGCCAACGCATCGCCGAGATGGGCAACTCTGATGCCGATCGTGTGAAGTTGCACTTTGAAATTCGCAGGCAAGGCAAACCGGTCGATCCTGCCAAACTGTTACCAGCCCGGCCATGAGCAAACAGAGCGACACCTCACGAGAAGAACAGACACAAGAAATTATTTTTGGACGTTCTGATTTACCCACAGGGTGGCTGCACATTGACGCACTCGACATAGAAGCGCAAGGCATTGCCAGAAGGCCTGACGGCAAGGTGGTTTTTGTAGAAGGTGCGTTGCCATTTGAGACAGTGTCTGTCAATGTGCACCGCAAGAAGAACAATTGGGAAGCGGGCGTGGTCACAGCGGTTCATCAAGAATCGTCGCAGCGCGTGAAGCCAGGTTGTCCGCACTTTGGCTTGCATGCGGGTGCTTGCGGTGGTTGCAAAATGCAGCACCTCGAAGCCAGTGCCCAGGTGGCCATCAAGCAACGCGTGCTCGAAGACAACTTGTGGCATTTGGGCAAAGTCAAACCTGAAAACTTGTTGCGCCCCATGGAGGGCCCGAGTTGGGGCTATCGCTATCGCGCCCGCATGTCGGTGCGCCATGTGCACAAAAAAGGCGAAGTGCTCATTGGCTTTCACGAGCGCAAAAGCCGCTATGTGGCCGACATCAAAACCTGCAGAGTTCTGCCGCCCAACATCAGCGCCATGTTGTTGCCACTGCGCGAATTGATTTTTGGCATGGATGCGCGCGAGACCATTCCGCAAATTGAGTTGGCACAAGGCGACACAGTCACGGCCTTGGTGCTGCGTCATTTAGAACCCTTGAGCCAAACCGATCAAGATCGATTGCGCGCTTTTGCAAACTTGCATGCGGTGCAGTGGTGGTTGCAAATCAAAGGCCCCGATACGGTCAAGCTCATGGACGAAGGCGGCCCTGAGCTGTCCTATGACTTGCCCGACTTTGGTGTGCACATGCCTTTCAAGCCCACTGATTTCACGCAAGTCAATCCGCACATCAATCGCGTGCTGGTCACGCGGGCTTTGCGTTTGCTCAAGCCTGAAGCGCATGAACGTGTGATCGATTGGTTTTGTGGTTTGGGCAACTTCACTTTGCCCATTGCCACCACGGCCAAAGAAGTGGTGGGCATTGAAGGTTCTGAAACATTGGTCGCCCGCTCGCAAGAAAATTTGGTTCGCAACCAAAGCTTGCGCGGCCAAACCAAGCCGTTGGCGCCCACCACCTTCATAGCCCGCAATCTGTTTGAGATGACGCCAGAGATGCTCATGGCCGATGGCATTGCAGACAAGTGGCTCATCGATCCGCCGCGCGAAGGCGCATTTGCCTTGGCCAAGGCATTGGCGGAGTTGCATGAAAACGCAGATCTCAGAGGCGCCTGGCAATTTCCCAAGCGCATTGTCTATGTGAGCTGCAACCCCGCCACCCTGGCGCGCGATGCTGGTTTGTTGGTTCACAGGGCGGGTTACAGGTGCATTAGTGCAGGCGTGATCAACATGTTTGCACACACCGCCCACGTAGAGAGCATGGCAGTTTTTGAGCGTCTATAAAAAAAGCACCTGAGCTCTTCACGAACTCAGATGCTTGGATGCTAAGCCCCTGTTAGGGGGCTACACAAAGTTTAGTCTCGCTCGCCACCCCAAAGGCCTAGCAAGGCCAAGAGGCTTTGGAACACATTGAACAGGTCCATGTAAAGCATGAGGGTGGCACTGATGTAGTTGGTTTCACCGCCATCCAAAATTTGCTTCAAGTCATACAGCATGTAAGCGCTGAAGATGCCAATGGCAGCCACAGACAAAGCCATCATGCCGGCGGTGGAGCCCACAAAAATGTTGACGATGCCGCCCACCATGAGCACCAGCGCGCCCACAAACAACCACTTGCCCATGCCAGACAAGTCGCGCTTGATGACGGTGGCCAGGACAGACATGACTGCAAACACACCTGCGGTGCCGGCGAAGGCCGTCATGATGAGGTCAGGGCCGTTTTTGAAGCCCAAGACCATGGCAATCATGCGTGACAGCATGAGGCCCATGAAGAAGGTAAAGGCTAGCAAGACCAGCACGCCTGCGGAAGAGTGTTTGGTTTTTTCAATGGCGAACATGAAGCCAATGGCACCGCCGAAGAAAATGATCAAACCTAAACCGCCACTCATTGACTGAGTGATGCCGGTTGACACACCGAGCCAGGCCCCCAACACGGTAGGCAAAAGGCTTAAGGCCAGCAACATGTAGGTGTTGCGCATGACCTTGTTGCGTTCAGCGGGCGTACTAACGGCGTCGCCCCAGCTGGATTGTTCGATGTTTTGAAGATCGCTCATTTGTGAACTCCTAATAATTTCCCGGTATCGGGTGGGCAAATTGTAGAGCTTGTCAGGCCAAATGCCCAATTTGCCGAAGATTTCAGGGTCTTTTGTCTTGTGACTTGCCAGTTGCCACATTGGCAGCCTGACTGGGGTATGCTAATTGGCCAGATTCAAACCCTAGAGCACAAACCCGAGAGCATCATGAAAACCCAATCCATCCTCGAATTATCGGACGTTCAAACCATTGCCGCAGCAGCACAGGCAGAGGCTGAAAAAAACAACTGGGCTGTGAGCATTGCCATTGTGGATGCGGGTGGCCATTTGTTGCATTTTCAGCGCTTAGATGGGGCAGCGCCCATTTCTTCTCACATTGCGCCCGCCAAAGCCAAAACTTCGGCTCTGGGTCGACGCGAAAGCAAAATTTACGAAGATGTGATCAACGGGGGCCGATTTTCATTCTTGTCAGCCCCCACCATTGAAGGCATGTTGGAGGGCGGCGTCCCCATCATGAAAGATGGCGTCTGTATCGGTGCAGTGGGTGTGAGCGGCGTCAAGTCAACCGAAGATGCGCAGATTGCCAAGGCGGGCATTGCCGCCATTGGCCTCTGACCCTCTCAAAAGCTCGAAAGAGCTTTTTTGTTTCAATACAAATCCAGCACAGCACCCTTGCTGGCGCTGGAGGCGTTGAACGCAAACTTAGCTTGAACGCCCCGTGTATAGCGCGGCGCAGGCGCTGTCCAAATAGCGCGGCGCTTGGCAATCTCTTCTTCTGGGACGTTCAAAGCCAAAACAAGTTTGTGCGCATCAATGGTGATGGAGTCGCCTTCGTGCACAAAGGCAATGGTGCCCCCAGCAGCTGCTTCAGGCGCAACATGTCCCACCACCATGCCCCATGTGCCACCCGAAAAGCGGCCATCGGTAATGAGACCCACGCTTTCGCCCAAACCCGCACCAATGAGTGCCCCAGTAGGAGCCAACATTTCAGGCATGCCAGGGCCGCCTTTGGGACCGAGGTAACGCAAGACCATGACGTCGCCCGCTTTGATCTTGCCGTCCAAAATGGCTTGCAAAGCAGATTGCTCATCGTCAAATACGCGAGCGGGACCTGTAATGACGGGGTTCTTCAAGCCCGTAATTTTGGCCACAGCACCTTCAGGTGACAGGTTGCCTTTCAGAATGGCCAAGTGGCCTTCTGCATACATGGGTTTGTCGATGGGGCGAATCACATCTTGGTCGGCGCGAGGTGCGTCAGGAATATCCTTCAAGTTTTCTGCTACAGTTTTGCCGGTGATGGTCATGCAATCGCCGTGCAACAAACCGGCCTTTAACAAAACCTTCATGACTTGGGGAATGCCACCTGCTTGGTGCAAATCAACGGCCAAATATTTACCGCTGGGTTTCAAATCGCAAATGACGGGAATCTTTTTGCGCATGCGCTCGAAATCGTCAATGGTCCACTCAACTTCAGCCGTGTGAGCAATGGCCAAAAAGTGAAGCACAGCATTGGTCGAACCGCCGGTGGCCATGATGACTGCCACGGCATTTTCGATGGCTTCTTTGGTCACGATATCGCGTGGCTTTAAATTATTCTTGATGGCTTCGAGCAAAACTTTGGCTGATGCTTTGGCCGAGTTTTTGGTTTCATCATGGGGGTTGGCCATGGTGGAAGAGTAGGGCAGCGACATGCCCAGCGCTTCGAACGAAGAAGACATGGTGTTGGCGGTGTACATGCCGCCGCATGAGCCTGTTCCAGGAATGGCGCGCTTTTCAATTTCTTTCAAATCGAAGTCGCTTAAATTGCCCGCAGCGTTTTGGCCCACCGCTTCAAACACACTCACAATGTTCAAATCTTTGCCTTGGTATCGGCCTGGCAAAATGGTGCCACCGTACACATAGATGGCAGGCACATTGGCGCGCAAGATGCCCATCATGCCGCCAGGCATGTTTTTGTCACAACCGCCCACCACCAACACACCGTCCATCCACTGGCCTTGAACGCAAGTTTCAATGCAGTCAGAAATCACTTCACGACTC
>Ga0070374_10000785_pt1 | contig 13370 bp, 13 predicted proteins | sample LauGreSuBDMM15SN_2_FD_66374 | JGI IMG/M metagenome (GOLD analysis project Ga0070374, IMG submission 66374) | Freshwater lake microbial communities from Lake Michigan, USA - Su13.BD.MM15.SN (version 4) (version 4) | ecosystem: Environmental > Aquatic > Freshwater > Lake | place: Lake Michigan...
AGCCGATGGCGACATGGTCAAAGCAGAAGAGTTGTTGCGCGTTAAATTGGGTACAAAAGCTGGCAAAGCCGCTTCCCGCGTGACAGCCGAAGGCGTGATCGTTGCCTACACAGAAGGCAACACAGGCGCCATGCTCGAAGTCAATTGCGAAACAGACTTCGTCACCAAAAACGACAACTTCTTGGCCTTGGCCAATGCGGCTGCCAAATTGGCTGCTTTGCACAACCCCACCGACGTGGCCGCTTTGGGCGAATTGCCCTACAGCCAAGACGGCTTTGGACCGACACTGGAAGAAGTTCGCAAAGGCCTGATCGGCAAGATCGGCGAGAACATGAGCTTCCGCCGCTTCAAGCGCGTGGCCGGTGGCGCCCAAATCGCCACTTACTTGCACGGCACCCGCATTGGTGTGTTGGTGGAGTACGAAGGCAAAGAAACCGCCGCCAAAGACGTTGCCATGCACGTGGCCGCCATGAAGCCTGTGGCTTTGACCAGTAACGACGTGCCCGCCGACCTCATTGACAAAGAGCGTTCAGTGGCCACAGCCAAGGCTGCCGAGTCTGGCAAGCCCGTTGACATCGCTGCCAAGATGATCGAAGGCTCTGTTCAGAAGTACCTTAAAGAAGTCTCTTTGAACAACCAAACTTTCGTGAAAAACGACAAGCAAACCGTTGAGCAAATGCTCAAAGCCGAAGCCACTCAAGTCAAAGCTTTCACTTTGTATGTGGTGGGCGAGGGCATTGAGAAGAAGGTTGACGACTTTGCAGCCGAAGTGGCTGCTCAAGTGGCAGCCGCGCAAAACGCTGGCTAATTTGCCAATATCAGGGTTAAAACCCTCTTAACAGGGTCGCTCGAAAGCGCGATTCAACGCTAAACTTCAATCTGTCTTTATGAGGAGCCCGTCATGACCATCGCCAAACCAGCCCACAAGCGTATTTTGCTCAAGCTGTCAGGTGAGGCTTTGATGGGAGACGATCAGTTCGGTATCAACCGCGCCACCATCGTTCGCATGGTGGAAGAAATTGCAGAAGTCACCCGCTTGGGTGTGCAGGTGGCCGTGGTCATTGGCGGCGGCAACATCTTCAGGGGTGTGGCAGGCGGCGCTGTTGGTATGGACCGCGCCACAGCCGACTACATGGGCATGTTGGCCACCGTCATGAACTCTTTGGCCCTGGCCGACTCCATGGACAAAGCAGGTCTCACAGCCCGCGTCATGTCGGCCATTGCTATTGAACAAGTGGTTGAGCCGTATGTTCGCCCCAAGGCGTTGCAGTACCTCGAAGAAGGCAAAGTGGTTATTTTTGCAGCCGGTACCGGCAACCCCTTCTTCACCACCGACACTGCTGCTGCTTTGCGGGGCGCCGAAATTGGTGCTGAGTTGGTGCTCAAAGCCACCAAAGTAGACGGTGTTTATTCTGCCGATCCCAAAAAAGACCCCAACGCCACGCGTTACAACAAAATCTCTTTTGACGAAGCCATTTCTAAAAACTTGGGCATCATGGACGCCACGGCCTTTGCGCTGTGCCGTGACCAAAAACTGCCGGTCAAAGTGTTCTCTATTTTCAAGCATGGCGCATTCAAGCGTGTGGTCATGGGCGAAGACGAGGGTACTTTGGTCTACGTCTAATTCTTGCCCCCGCCACTGAATCTGAATCTGATCCCGAATCATTAGGCCCCGGAGAATCTCATGAGCTTAGAAGACATCAAGAAAACCACGCAAAACAAAATGGACCAGTCCATTGCGGCGTTTAAAAACAACCTCACCAAAATTCGCACTGGCCGTGCAAACCCCGCCATTTTGGACACAATTCAAGTCGACTATTACGGCTCGACTGTTCCTTTGTCGCAAGTGGCCAATGTCTCTCTCATCGACTCACGCACTATCAGCGTTCAGCCATGGGAGAAAAGCATGGCTGCCAAAATTGAAAAAGCCATTCGCGAAAGCGACCTGGGTTTGAACCCCGCCTCGATGGGCGATCTCATTCGAGTGCCCATGCCCCCCATGAGCGAAGAGCGCCGCAAGGAAATGACCAAGCTGGTTCGCACCGAAGGCGAGAACGCCAAAATTGCTGTTCGCAATTTGCGCCGCGATGCCAACGAATCAGTCAAAAAATTGGTCAAAGAAAAACTGGCTTCTGAAGATGAGCAAAAACGTTCAGAAGCAGAGGTGCAAAAAGTCACTGACAAACACATTGCCGAAATCGATCAGTTGGTTGCAGGCAAAGAACAAGAAATCATGGCCGTTTGATGGCCGACCCCCTCACCGGTCACAGGTTGATTTGATGCTCAAGCAACGCATCATCACCGCACTTGCCTTGCTGGCAGTTTTATTGCCAGCCCTTTTTGCAGACACCCCTCAAGCCTTCTTGATTTTGTCCATCCTTCTCATCGCCGCTGGCGCTTGGGAATGGGCCAACATGAATGGCTTAAATCGGCTTCAGGCTGTCTTTTCAGGCTTTGCTTGCGCGGCCTTGTGCTGCGTGGCTTGGTGGGCAGGTTGGACCACTCAAACAAGCACATGGCTTTGGCCTTTGGCAGGATCTGCTTGGGTGGGCATCACCGCTTGGATGCTAATGCGCGGCGTGCAGGGTTGGTCCTTGTGGCCACGCCATTTGAGGTGGGTCTTGGGTGTGCTTCTCCTAAGCTTGGCTTGGCTTGCCATGGCGCAAGCTCGCACCGCCAGTGTGCAACTCTTGTTGTCTATTTTTTGCGTGGTTTGGGCCGCTGATGTTTTTGCCTATTTCTTTGGCCGAGCCTTGGGTGGCAAAATCATTCATCGAAAACTGGCTCCCGCCGTCAGTCCTGGCAAAAGTTGGGAAGGGGCCATCGGTGGTTTGTTGGGCGTGTTTGCGGTGGCCTTTGGTTGGATGCAACTTGAGCAACATTACCAGTGGCCCGGAATCAGTTTTTTCTCACACATGATGTCGCACGGGTATTTTTTAGGTGCACTGGGCTTGATTTTTTTAACCGCCATGAGTGTGGTGGGCGATTTGGTTGAGTCTTTGGTCAAGCGCAGTGCTGGCGTCAAAGACAGCTCCAAGCTGTTGCCCGGTCATGGCGGGGTACTTGATCGACTGGACGCTTTGCTGCCAGCCTTGCCCATTGCCATGATGCTGCTGCATTGGCCAAAAGTTTAATCAGGTAATTTGCCTTATGAAACAAAACATCACCATTCTGGGTTCTACAGGTTCTATTGGCACCAACACTTTGGATGTGTTGTCCAACCACTTAGATCGATTTCAGGTGTTTGCGCTCACAGCGTCCAAGCAGGTCGATTTGATTCTGGCCCAGTGCGCCAAGTTCAAGCCTAAATTTGCGGTCATGGCGCAGGAAGATGCAGGACGCCTGCTGGCGCAACGGATCAAGGCCGAAGGCTTGCCGGTGGAGGTGCTGTGGGGGCCTGAAGCCCTCGACCAAGTGTCAGCCCACGAGGAAGTGCATGCCGTCATGGCGGCCATTGTGGGTGCTGCAGGCTTGTCGCCTTGTTTGGCGGCAGCCCATGCTGGCAAGCGCTTGTTGTTGGCCAACAAAGAAGCCTTGGTGGTGGGTGGTGAAGTTTTTTTAAATGCTGTCAAAAAAGGCGGCGCTGTGCTTTTGCCCATCGACAGCGAACATTCGGCGGTGTTTCAATCCTTGCCCGAAAACCCGGCCACATGGGCAGACCGCATTGACCAAATTATCTTGACGGCTTCGGGTGGCCCTTTTAGAACGCGCGACGTGAGCACCTTGAAAAACGTCACGCCCGAAGAAGCTTGTGCGCACCCCAATTGGGTCATGGGTCGAAAAATTTCAGTCGATTCCGCCACCATGATGAACAAGGCCTTGGAGGTCATTGAGGCGCGATATTTGTTTGGTGTCGCACCATCGCAATTGTCAGTGGTCATTCACCCACAAAGCGTGATTCACTCCATGGTGAAGTACAAAGACACTTCCATCGTGGCTCAATTGGGAACACCCGACATGCGCGTTCCCATTGCCTATGGATTGAGTTGGCCAGAGCGCATCACATCGGGTGCCCAAACGCTTGATTTTCACAATCTCAAGCCCATGACCTTTGAGGCCATAGACGACCACGGCCACCCCGACAGGTTTCCTGGCCTGAAATTGGCTTGGCAATCTTTGAGCGCGGCTTCAGGCACCTGCGCAGTGCTCAATGCTGCCAACGAAATTGCCGTAGAAGCCTTTTTGAACAAGCAAATCAGGTTTGATCAAATTCACCATGTGAACACGGAAACCTTGAGCAAAGTGCAACCGCAATCACCCACAAGTTTGCCTGACTTGCTTGCTCTTGATGCACGAAGCCGTGCTATTGCATCCGAATTTGCGCGTGCTTGCCGTCCTTGACCTTTGACCGTGCTAACGCTACTTTCTTTCTTATTTGCCCTCACCGTTTTAATTGCGGTGCATGAGTATGGCCATTACCGAATGGCCGTTGCCTGCAAGGTTCCGGTATTGGTTTTTTCAATTGGGTTTGGCAAAGCCATTTACCGTTGGCGTGCCAAGCAACCCAGGCAAGGGCAAAACACCGAGTTTGTCATTGGTGCATTGCCCCTGGGCGGCTTTGTTCAAATGCTCGACAGCCGAGAATCTTCTGTGCCAGCTGATCAATTGGCTTTGGCCTTCGATCAGCGCAGCTTGAAAGTCCGTGCCGCCATTGTGGCTGCTGGCCCACTGGCCAATTTGTTGTTGGCCGTGGTGCTGTTCAGTGCGGTTGCTTGGTGGGGCCACCCTAAGGTTTTGCCCATCCTTGGAAGGGTGGAAGCGGGTGCTGCGGCCGATCTTGCGGGTTTGCAGTCTGGCGATCTGGTTTTGAAAGTCGGCAACCAAGAGGTCAGGGACGCGCAGCACCTAAGGGCCTTGATTCGGGGCGACTTGGTCCCAGAAGACTCAGCGGAAATGTCTGACAAGTCGGCTGTTTGGGAAATTGATCGGCAAGGCCAGCGTCTTTCACTGGCGGTCAAGCCCTTGCGCACAGTGCTGCCAGGCCAGCCAGACTCAAGTGCGGTGAGGCGAATTGGCGCAGTGGTGGGTGTGCCTTCTGACACAGAGTGGGTCAGTGCCGGCCTTTGGGAGGGCTTGGCCAAAGGCTATGGTCAAGTGACTCAAATTACGGTCTTAACGGGCCAACTCATTGGGCAAATGCTCACGGGCGAGGCCTCCTCCAAGCACCTGAGTGGCCCATTGACCATTGCAGAGCAGGCCGGACAATCGGCCCAAAGGGGCTTGCCGTCCTATCTGACTTTTTTGGCTTTAATCAGTGTCAGCTTGGGTCTTATCAATCTCCTGCCGCTGCCCATGTTGGATGGGGGACACCTGATGTATTATCTTTGGGAGTCCCTGACTGGCAAACCGGTTTCCGTTGCTTGGCAACGGGGTTTGCAAAAAGTCGGTTTGGCCATGTTGATTTTCATCATGGCCTTGGCGTTTTTCAATGATTTGACGCGACTCTTTACTTAATTCAAACGCATGAACTTTTTTTCCAATCGATTCCGCTTGCAGCACTTGTTGGTATTTGTCGCAGCTGCCATTGGCAGCATGTCTGTGTGGGCCGTTGAACCTTTTAAATTGAAAGACATTCGTGTCGAGGGACTTCAACGAGTTGAGTCTGGAACCGTTTTTGCCTCCCTGCCATTTCGTGTGGGTGATCTTTACAACGACGAATCAGGTGCCGCTGCAATTCGGGCTTTGTTTGCATTGGGTTTGTTCAAGGATGTCAGACTGGATACCCAAGGCGATGTGTTGGTGGTCATTGTGGAAGAGCGACCATCCATTGCAGAAGTTCAGTGGGTGGGCTTGAAGGAGTTTGACAAAGACGTCTTGGTAAAGGCCTTGAAAGAAGTGGGCATCGCCGAGGGGCGGCCGTTTGACAAAGCCTTGGCCGACAAAGCCGAGCAAGAATTAAAGCGCCAATACATCACGCGCAGCTTGTATGGTGCAGAGGTGGTCACGACTGTCACGCCCGTTGATCGAAATCGAGTGAACTTGACCTTCACGATCACCGAAGGCGGCCCCTCCAAAATCAAAGAAATTCGCATCAATGGCAGCCAAACTTTTTCAGAAAAAACGCTCAAAGATCAGTTCAATCTCGATGTGGGTGGATGGCTGAGTTGGTACACCAAATCTGATCGATATTCTCGAAGCAAGCTCAATGCTGACTTGGAAACGCTTCGCTCCTATTACCTAAGCCGTGGCTTTCTTGAGTTCCGAGTTGATTCGACACAAGTTGCTATCTCTCCCGACAAGCAAGATATCTCTATTGCCATCAATGTGACGGAGGGTGAGCGATTTGTGGTGTCCGGTGTCAAACTTGAAGGCAACTACTTGGGCAAGGATGATGAGTTCAAAGCCATTGTCAAAATAGGCCTGGGGCAACCCTACAACGCAGAAACAGTGGCTGAAACCACCAAAGCCTTTTCAGATTACTTTGGTAAATTTGGTTTTGCATTTGCGCGCATTGATGTTCGTCCTGAAATCGACAGACTTAACAACCGCGTTAGCTTTGTGCTGTTGGCTGAGCCATCCCGTCGCGCGTACGTCAGGCGCATCAATGTGACTGGCAACAACAGAACCCGCGACGAAGTCATTCGCCGCGAATTCAGGCAGCTTGAATCGGCTTGGTACGACGGCGACAAAATCAAGTTGTCTCGAGATCGCGTCGATCGCTTGGGATTTTTTACCGAAGTCAACATTGAAACCCAAGAAGTGCCCGCAACCTCAGATCAGGTTGACCTCACCATCAGTTTGGTCGAGAAGCCCACGGGAAGTGTGTCTTTGGGTGCTGGATTTTCTTCCACTGAAAAAGTGGCATTTAACTTTGGTATTCGTCAAGAAAATGCGTTTGGTTCAGGCAATTACTTGGCCACTGAAATCAACACCAGCAGGTTCAATCGAACCATCGTGATTAGCACCACCGACCCCTATTTCACGCAGGATGGTATTTCACGCACCATCGATCTTTTCCATCGCACCAGCAGACCCTATTTGGGTGATTTGAATGCCTACAGCTTGGTCAGTTCCGGTGCGGGCATGCGTTTTGGTGTGCCCTTCAGTGAAATCGACAGGGTATTCTTTGGCGCTAATTTAGAGCAGACCTCTATTCGTCCAGGCAACAACTTGCCTAACGCCTATGTGGAGTACATGCAGCAATTTGGCTACACCAGCACATCGTTGCCTCTCACCATTGGTTGGGCCAGAGATGGTCGCGACAGCGCTTTGGTGCCAAACAGTGGCATGTTGCAGCGATTCAACTCAGATTTGAGTTTCGCGGGCGACTCTCGTTACATTCGGACCAATTATCAAATTCAGCAATACACGCCTTTAACTAAAAAGTTCACATTGGCATTGAATGGCGACATCGGTTTGGGGCAGGGCTTGTCCAATCGCCCTTATCCGCTGTTTAAAAACTACTTTGTGGGCGGATTGGGAAGCGTTCGAGGTTTCCAGCAATCTTCTTTGGGCCCTTCAAACAACTCGAACACGCTGTTTTTGGGGGGTGCTAAGAAAATTGTCCTGAATGCAGAGCTGCTTGCACCCTTTCCGGGCGCTGGCAACGACCGGACATTGCGTCTTTTCGCTTTTGCAGACGCAGGTCGTGCCTTTGGCGAGAATGAAAAAATCAGTTTGAGCGAACTTCGGTCTTCAGTGGGTATTGGACTCAGCTGGATTTCCCCAATGGGTCCCTTGCGCTTTTCATATGCTTTGCCTATGAAGCGTCAGGATACGGATAAAATCCAAAGATTGCAATTCCAAATCGGAACGTCATTTTAATGAAAACACTTCGTCACTTCTCACAAATTTGTTTGTTGGCTCTTGGTGCGCTAGGCGCAACTTTGGTCAGCGCCCAGGAATTCAAAATCGGTTTTGTCAACACCGATCGAATCTTCCGCGAGGCCAACACTGCCAAGGCTGCTCAAGTCAAACTGGAGCAAGAGTTCTCTAAACGAGAAAAAGAGTTGCTAGATTTAGGTAACACCATCAAATCGGCTTCTGAAAAATTTGAGCGTGAAGCGCCCACATTGTCTGAGTCGCAGCGCAATGCTCGTCAAAAGCAGCTGATTGAACAAGACCGCGATTTTCAACGCAAGCGCCGTGAATTCCAGGAAGACCTGAACACACGGAAAAATGAAGAGCAGCAAGTGGTGATTGAGCGCGCAAACCGTGCGGTCAAACAAGTGGCCGAAGCGGAAAAGTACGATGTTATTTTTCAAGAAGCCGTTTACATCAACCCAAAGCACGACATCACTGAAAAAGTCATCAAGTCTCTCAATTTAACTGCCGGCAGATAATCGCCCGCACAGAGCGAACGGAAATCGTGTGGTGCTGCAGCTTGCCGACATCGTTAAGGCTTTAGGCGGCAGCCTTCATGGCAGTCCACAAACTTCCATCCAGCAACTGGCCCCGTTAGAAACAGCGGGTCCAGGTGACTTGAGTTTTCTAAGTCACCCAAAATACCAAGCCCATTTGTTGCAGTCACAAGCTGCTTGCGTGGTTGTCACGCCCCAATTCAAAGAATTGGCACTCTCACGCGGTGCCTGTATCGTGACTGAAGACCCGTATCACTATTTCGCCAAACTCACCCAATTTTGGAAAAAACAAACCCAAGCGCCTGCCGCTGCCCGAATCCATCCGAGTGCTGTGATTGATCCTGAAGCCGATGTTGCCGACACCGCCATCATTGGCCCTTTGTGTGTGGTTGAGCGATTTGCCAAGGTGGGGGCTTTTTCCCAGCTTAAATCCAGAGTTACTTTGGGTGAGGCTTGTGAAGTTGGCGAACGCTGTATCGTGCACTCAGGCGTTGTGATCGGGGCAGATGGTTTTGGCTTTGCGCTCCACCAAGGGACTTGGGAAAAGATTGAACAGTTGGGTGCTGTCAAAATTGGCAACGATGTTGAAATTGGTGCCAACACCTGCATTGACCGGGGTGCACTGCAAGACACCATCATTGAAGATGGTGTGAAACTCGACAACCTCATTCAAATTGGCCACAACGTGCACATTGGCAAGCACACCGCCATGGCCGGTTGTGTGGGGGTGGCCGGTAGTGCGCGCATTGGTGCGCATTGCACTGTAGGCGGAGGCGCCATTGTGTTGGGCCATCTTTCTTTGGCCGATGGTGTTCACATTTCGGCAGCCACGGTGGTCACCCGTTCTATTTCTCAGCCTGGCCAATACAGTGGCCTTTTTCCCATTGATGACAATGCAACGTGGGAAAAAAATGCAGCCAGCTTGAAGCAGTTGTACAAGTTGCGCGATCGACTCAAAGCCCTGGAGGCGCAGCACCTTCAGCCTCCCCTTTCAGGAACCTAAATCATGATGGACATTTATCAAATTCTCAAGCAGTTGCCGCACCGCTACCCCATTTTGTTGGTAGACCGTGTGCTCGAAATTGAAAAGGGTGTGCGCATCAAGGCTTTGAAAAATGTCTCTGTCAACGAGCCTTTTTTCACGGGTCATTTCCCTTCTCGGCCTGTGATGCCTGGCGTGCTCATGTTGGAAGCCTTGGCCCAAGCTGCCGCTTTGTTGGCATTTGACACATTGGGCGAGACACCCGATGAAAAAACGGTGTATTACTTTGCGGGCATTGACGGTGCGCGCTTCAAGAGGCCTGTCGAGCCAGGTGATCAGCTCATTTTGGAAGTTGAATTGGATCGAATGAAATCAGGTATTTTCAAATTCAAGGCGCGCGCCAAAGTGGGTGAGGACATTGCAGTAGAAGCTGAACTCATGTGCACCATGCGCAAGATTGCCTAATCTGCAAACGCAAGCAGTTTATGACGCGCATTCACCCAACGGCCATTGTCGACCCCGCTGCCCAACTTGACAGCAGCGTCACGGTTGGCCCCTATACGGTCATTGGTCCTCATGTTTGCATCGATGCCGGCACCACGGTGGCCAGCCATTGCGTCATTGAGGGGCACACCACCATTGGCAAAGACAACAAAATTTTTCAATTCAATTCTTTGGGCGCAGTGCCTCAAGACAAGAAATATGCTGGTGAGCCCTGTGAATTGGTCATTGGTGAGCGCAACACCATTCGTGAGTTTTGCACTTTCAACATTGGCTCGCCCGGCGACACCGGTGTCACCAAGCTGGGCAATGACAACTGGATCATGGCCTACGTGCATTTGGCGCACGACTGCCACGTTGGAAACCACACCATTTTTGCCAATAGCTCCCAGTTGGCGGGCCATGTGCACGTGGGTGATTGGGTTATTTTGGGCGGCTTTACTGTGGTTCACCAGTTTTGCCGTTTGGGTGCACACAGCTTCACGGCGATGCACTCATTGTTGTTTGCAGATTTGCCTCCGTTTGTCATGGCCCAAGGCCAACCGGCCCAAGCAAGGTCGATGAACTTTGAGGGTTTACGCCGGCGCGGTTTTTCACCAGAAAGAATTGCTGCTGTGAAGGCCATGTACAAAAGCTTGTATCGCCAACAGCTCACCCTGGCACAAGCCCAAACCGACATTGAGTTGCTCGCGCTAAAGTACCCAGAAGCCAAAGCCGATATCGACATGATGCACAGCTTCTTGCAAGGCACTTCGCCCGAGCGCGGTATTGTGAGATAAGTGGTGCAAACCGCCAGCACCCCCGTGCTTTTAAAAGCCCCTGAAGGGGTTTTTTCGATGGCCATGGTGGCCGGTGAAACTTCAGGTGATTTGCTGGCAGGCTTGATGATGCAGGGCATCCGAGCGCAATGGCCGCATGCCAATTTGTATGGCATCGGCGGGCCGCGCATGCAAGCTCAAGGTTTTAACGCTTTGTGGCCTTCAGAAAAATTGGCCGTGCGTGGTTATGTGGAAGTGCTGCGCCACTACCGCGAAATTGTGGGTATTCGCAAGCAACTCAAAACACAACTGCTGGCCCAGCCTCCCCAAGTTTTTGTGGGGGTCGATGCGCCCGACTTTAACCTCGACTTAGAGCGTGACTTAAAGCAGGCCGGCATTCCCACTGTACATTTTGTTTGCCCCTCTATTTGGGCATGGCGCGCAGAGCGCATTGAAAAAATCAAACAAAGTGTAGACCATGTGCTTTGTATTTTTCCATTTGAAACAGAGTTGCTGCATGCGCATGGCATCGCTGCCACTTATGTGGGACATCCTTTGGCGCAAGCCATTCCCATGCACGTGGACACCCTCAAAGCACGGCATCAATTGAATTTGGACCCTGACCGTCCTGTGATTGCTTTGTTGCCAGGAAGTCGTGAATCAGAAATCACTTATTTGGCTGAACGGTTTTTTAAAGCGGCCATGTTGCTCAGTCAAGAGCGACCGCATTTGCAATTTGTGTTGCCAGCCATGCCCGCCATGCAGTCCCGAATTGAAAGCATTCGCGACCAGGTGGGTGCCGCTCAAGTTCAAGTGCTGAAAGGTCAGTCGCATGCTGCATTGGCGGCTTGTGATGTCACGCTCATTGCCAGTGGCACCGCCACTTTAGAGGCAGCCTTGTTTAAAAAGCCCATGGTCATTGCCTACAACATGAACTGGATCAGCTGGCAAATGATGAAGCGCAAAAAGCTTCAGCCCTGGGTGGGCCTGCCCAACATCTTGGCCCAAGAGTTTTGTGTGCCAGAACTTTTACAAGATCAAGCTTCGCCAGAAAATATGGCGAATGCTGTGTTGGACTGGCTGCGCTCGCCAGACAAAGCTCAAGCGCTGGTCAGTCGATTTGAAGCCATGCACCAATCTTTGCTGCGTGATACCCCTACACTTGCCGCCCATGTCATCCAAACGCTTGTCAAAACCTGAGCAGGTGAGTCTCGCCTGGGATGCACCTGGCTTGTTGGCCGGTGTCGATGAAGCCGGCCGCGGTCCTTTGGCTGGGCCAGTAGTGGCCGCTGCTGTGATACTGGACGAACTCAAGCCCATCAAAGGCCTGGCAGATTCCAAAAAACTGACGGCCAAAACTCGCGATCGTTTGTTCGACGAAATTTGCGCCAAAGCATTGTGTTTTGCCATTGCAGAGGCCAGTGTCGAAGAAATCGATCGCTTGAATATTTTGCAAGCCACCTTGTTGGCCATGCAAAGGGCGGTAGAGGCATTGCGACTCAAGCCCACCTTGGTGTATGTGGATGGCAACCGCCTGCCCATCTTGGATGTGCGCGCTGAAGCCATCGTCAAGGGCGATGAAAAAATTCAAGAAATTTCGGCGGCTTCTATTTTGGCCAAGGTGCATCGCGATCGCATGTGCGAACAAATGCACCTTCAATTTCCTGAGTATGGCTTTGATGCCCACAAAGGTTATGGCACGGCCGTTCACCTCAAGGCTCTGCAAACCTGGGGTGCCACGCCGTTTCACCGCAAAACCTTTGCGCCTGTGACACAGGCTCTTTTAGCGGCCACCAAATCATGAAACTGATAAGCTCCAAAGACAACCCGAGTCTCAAAATCATTCGCCGATTGGCCCAAGACTCGCAGGCCTATCGCAAGTTGGGCCAAGTTTGGTTGGAGGGCGATCATTTGTGCCGCGCCGCCCTGGTTCGGGGTGTCAAACCCGATGTGGCTATTTTTTCAGAGTCTATTTGGCAGGCCTCTGAATTTGAGTGGTCGCAATGTGCTCCAGAGATTTGGCTGGTGCCCGATGACTTGTTTGTCGGATTGAGTGGTTTGGAGTCACCCTCGAAAATGGGTTTTCTCTTCACCTTACCTCACCAGCCTGAGTTGATTTCAAATGCAGCCACGGTGGTTTTGGACAGACTTCAAGATGCTGGCAATGTGGGGGCTATTTTGCGCAGTGCTTCGGCCTTTGGCTTCAAGCAAATTGTGGCCATCAAAGGAACCGCTGGTTTATGGTCGCCCAAGGTGTTGCGTGCAGGCATGGGTGCACATTTTGGGTTGAACCTGATCGAATCGGCTGGCCTGGAACAACTCAATGCCTTGCAGGTTCCATTAATGGGAACAGATGTCCATGAAGGGCCTTTTTTGCATGAATGGGTTCAACAGGGCAAACTGGCTCGAAACTGCGCTTGGGTACTGGGACACGAAGGGCAGGGCGTTTCGCCAGAATTGATGGCCATGGTGGATCATAAAATTCGAATTTCGCAACCCGGTGGTGAGGAATCTTTGAATGTGGCCACGGCAGCGGCAATTTGCCTTCACGCCAGCGCAACGGCCAAGTCAGATGCCCCAGGGCTTGCAAGCTAGTCTGTCCATTCAATTCGCATTGAAAAAATCAGGGGCAGCTAGCTCGAGCAAGGGGAGAGTCACGGCTATAATGAGAGGCTTTCCCGCATCAACCTGTACGCACCCGCTCACAACAAGCCATTTCCCTTCAAAAGCAGCCAAAAAGACAGCCTTCTAGGGTGAATCTTGAGCGTGCTGGGGCGTACCCGAACCATACCGGAGAACCCAGTGCTTTTGTCTCTTCAGGGAACCTTC
>Ga0070374_10000787_pt1 | contig 13353 bp, 15 predicted proteins | sample LauGreSuBDMM15SN_2_FD_66374 | JGI IMG/M metagenome (GOLD analysis project Ga0070374, IMG submission 66374) | Freshwater lake microbial communities from Lake Michigan, USA - Su13.BD.MM15.SN (version 4) (version 4) | ecosystem: Environmental > Aquatic > Freshwater > Lake | place: Lake Michigan...
GAGGAGGCTGTTGCTGCGGGTTTCGATCCAAAACTACTGAAAAAATTGCCAAAGGAATTGCCCAAACCGCCCACCGATTTCGTGTCGGTGGTGACAGGGGCGGCGGCCATACCTGCCGTTTTCGAAGACAAATCGTTCAATTCTCGCTCCAAATTGTCCATGTCTCCTAAATCGACCGACGTGCTCATCGAATTGGACCGTTTCTTGTCATTCATCAAAAATTCCATTCCAAAATTGGAACTGGCAGGTGGACCACCACCCGACGACGATGGCTCATCAATCTTCAAGGTGATGGGTTCCAAATCCGAGAGGCCAATGTCAATCACTTCCATGCTGTGTTAGAGTATGTTATGGTTCAATACATTTTATTTTTAAGTCCTCCGCACTCCAATTGATTCGACGCAGCACGTGTTTCAGAAACCACATTGCCTGCATCCAACAATCGGCTAAATCATCCTTCTTGGCATGGGCCAGCAGCCTGTCCGCGGTATACCCGATGGATGGATTGGCGCGCAAAACACTCACGCAATGGGTCACTCCGTCTAGCTTGTGTTGCCGGTACTTTTGCGCAGCGGTTACTACCATGGTCCGCGGAGGAGCAAAGGCAGCCGCAAATTCCTTCAACTTGTTGGAGGATGAAATGTAATGGATCTCGGCATCCGGGTGGCGCATGATGAAGTATTGCGTCAACATGCCCTGCAGCGTGCGCATCCGTGATGCCAAGGGTGAAATTTGATTCTCAATAATCACTTGGTGAATCGGCGTCGTGGTGAGAGCATCGTCCAATTGCACAGAGAGTTGGCGCCCCACCTCGATCAAGTCGGCATCGTTGGCAGATTTGGCCTTGACCTTGGGTACCGTACTCGGTTCCAACACACAACGTTGGACCCATTGTTGCAAACGTTCCACACACATGGATTTTGTCGGAGAATCGGACACATCCAACTTGCATTCACGCATCACGTGGAGCAGTGGATCCAATTTGTGCTTTCGCAACGCCGCGAGTGTCCATTGTTTTCCTGGGCGGACATACCCCAACTCACGTTCGGCGTGTTTCGTGTGGGCTTCACAGTAAAATGTTGCATTTTTTTGGAATTTGGATCTTCGCTTGCACGACGAACATGTTGGAGTTGGTGTTGTTGGATCGTTGCCGCCTACTATGGATGGCATCAAGTTCAACACATCCCAAGAGGTACACTGTATCGTCGTCGATTCAATGTGAAAGAGGCAATACGCCATATTTTTGATTCCAATGTCAAAACTCACGATGTTCATGGCGAGGTGTAGTAGGTAGTTGTGTCTGGGGATTACGTTTATCGTCCACCGGGAGGTCCACGTGGACCCAGAGGCCCTGTTGGACCGGCGGGCCCTTGTTTCCCGGTTGGACCCTTTTCTCCGTCGACTCCTTTGGGCAGGGTAATGTGCATGATGGGCAAATCCGCATTTTTATTATCCAGTGTCACGTCCGGGGAGGTATATGACGTTTTGGGTTCCTTCTCGACGACCACTTTGATGATTTGATTTTGCTTCGTGACTTGACTCAAAATGGGAATCAAAATCGCGTCTAAATCATCCAATACTTGTTCCACCGAACTAATGTTTTTGGAGTGGTTGTTGGAAACGGCAGCTCCGGGTTGCGTGGTTTCATTCGACGATCCATACCCTTCAACAATCGCCACATGTCGGACCCACATTCCGGCGACGACTGAAAACATGACAACACAAAGGAGAACCCATACAACTTCTTTCATTACTTTACTCGCAGATAGATTTTCTCTGGTTTCCTAGATATAAGGCGTCCATTGTTCTGGTAGACCCGAGTAGTGACTAATTTCACCTTTCGGCCCACGCAATCCGGTGGACATGGGTCCGGCATAGTTTGGACCAGGATCTCCTTTGTTCCCTGGAGGACCAAATTGACCTTTCGGAAGCACAAATCGAAGCTTTTGCGGTTTCGTGCCTACAATCGACACGACCGGAGTAGCATTGGGCAAACTGAAATCAAACGTGCGTGGGTCATTACTGTCGATGAGTAATTCATTGTATTTGCTATTGGCAATGGTGACTTCATTGTCCTCCAAATTCTTCTCTATAATGGCGAGACGTGCCTCTAAACTCGCCAGAATATCATTCAGACCAGAAGCATTCGACGCTGCAGAATCGGAAATATTTTTTGCACCGGGCAGTTGAATCGCGGCTTCCGTTTTACATGGCGCTTGTTGCAGTTGATCCAGTTGACTTTGCCAATCACGGTACTTTTCATTTTGCGCGTCACAATGGGTCTTTGTGCCTGCAATCGACGCAATTGCTTGGGATTGGAGTTCATACGCACTCAACTCTGTAATTAATCCGTCTATTTTCAATTGAGTGGCGTATGCATTGTTACTTCGCGCAGGAAAGGCCTCGGGATCATCCTTATCATCTCCCATTGCTTTGGCGGCATTGACGGCATTTTTGCACGACGATTTGGCCGCGGCAATGGAATCTTTCAAGTCTGGGTCTATAATGGGTCGATACGATCCGTTGGCCACACACCTCGTTTTGTCATCCCAGCATGATCGGTTCCCGATACCCGTTCCTTTCGTTGTGGCTGTTCCTTTACATGCAACATCAAGATCGCAACATTTATATTCTCTATAATCTTCCGATTTCTCATCGCTGCGACAGCCATCTGCACTTTCACGAAAATGTTGTAAAAAAAATTCGACGTTGAACAACAACGTGCAACCAACAATAAAAAGGATCAATACCAACAATATTCTAAACATTTCTTACAACATGATTAGAAATTTACGACCCCTTATTCTTTGGCCACACCCACGTAACCCGGAGGACCTTGTTCGCCTACAGGTAACATTGTTGCCGCGGCAGCTAATCCGGCAGCTCCCACGGGACCTTTTCCGCCCGGTGGACCAGGAGGCGATGTTGGAAAGGTAAACGACAATTGGGGGTACGGCAACGTTCCGCTTACCCAGGAAGCAAAGGTGGGACGACGTTGGAGCGCCGACGTTGCGTCTAAATAAACGTTGGAAATGTCCACACGATCGATTTGGAAGGTAATCGGGTACCGATTTTCAATGTCGACAATTTCCTTGGTATATTCTTTGATCAAATTTTTTTGATGTTGAATTTTATTATTCAAATCGCTAATCATATCGGGCAACAGACATTGACTTACAATGGCAGGACAGCTCGAACCGGACATGTACTCGGTTTTCATCCACTGTGGCACTGGATTCGTCGACGCTGTTGTAGTCGCCGTAGCGGCTCCTTCCACGACTACGACTCGTGCATGGGACTCTTTTCGGGCCCAGACTGAAATGAGTATACCAAGTAATAGTGCCAGAAATACAATTCTGCGATGCACCGTATCCATTTTTAATCTATCCAATCCGTAGATATTTATGCCTTCTGGAGTGCAGGTTCACCGCGTGGGCCCGTCGGGCCCACGGAGCCCACCGGTCCGGCTTCTCCATCGGCACCCGTGGGCCCTGCAGGACCTTGCGGTGGAGTCGGCCAATTGAATTGCAGCGTTACATTGGGGACTTGACCCACCACACGTACCGTGTTGATGGCAGCACTCGAGTTCGGATCTTGCAAATGCACCGGATTGACGTATTGCATCGACACGGGATCGACCGTAAATGTAATATTTGTTCGGGACTGAATGTCGTTTGTTTCTTTCGTCAGAAAATTGACAATTTTGTTAAATGTCTCATAGTCTTGTATTTGACCACTGGAAACGTCTAAACACGTTCGGATCCAGGCGTCGTTGCCACAGGTGGAATCCTGGCCATCGTATCCTTCGTGTACGTGAACCATCATCCGGTGCGTTCCCACAACAATGACGACAATCACCGACGTGAAAAATAACCACCACAGAGATTGTTTCATTCTTACAATACAGAATGAAAAAGTCTTTATGGAGGTGGCGATGATGGTGGTGGGATCGCCCAGTTGCCACGTGGGCCTGGAGGGCCAGCTTGACCCGATTTGCCGGCTTGTCCGGGCGTACCTGGGTCTCCCGGAAGACCCGCATTTCCAGCGGGCCCGATGGGCAAGGTAAAGACTATATCCCACTTGCACCCATAGTTGCAAGAACAGTCCGTCGACGATGCAATGGCAGGTGTAAATTGATAGGGAATTTTATTGATTTGTATCATTGAATTTTCCTTGCTCTCCCATGGAACATAGGCCACAGATTTGACTTGAATATCCGCGACGGTACGAGGAATTTTTTGATTGATGGTATCAATTCGATTTTTAATATTGTTGCATCGAGTTTGTAAACCTCCAAACAAGGAATCCACCGCGGCCTGGTTGGCCCCCACTGTCAGATCAATCGAAGCCTTGGTCATCGCCGTTTGGGCCGATTCCGACGCTGCCTTGGGCCCGTCGTCAATGCCTTCAATCATATCCGGGATGAACATTTTAAATGACACTTGACCAACAACAAGAACCGCCACTAAAAGAGTGACTAAAACGACGACGGGTTCGAACATTCTGTAGTACCAAGAGATAAAATAAAGTACTTAAAAACATGCCCGGAAAACTGTAGAGACGATGGACAAATCGACGATACTCAAAGCCTTCAACACTCACTTCTTCGAGTTTGTGGACGATGTTCTCGGTATTTTCCCCGACCATCACGAGTTGGCCACCACACGAAAGACGTTTGACATGATACGGAAAGCCAACCCCACGGCCATTTTAAAAGTGTGGTACGGACAAGTTTTTTTGCCGTACCGCGATCCCATAGAGCAGGGCAATATTGATTTTTTCTTTACCAAGAATTATGCGGATGATGTGGGTAGCATGGCCAACAGTCAAGAGATTATGCGTGTCATCGACACATTGCGTGCACCCATACAATTGATGAGTGACACCAACAAGACCCATACGCTGAAATATATTCAAAACTTGAGCACTCTCTCTACTCTGTGGCACAACTCACAACAGTAATAGGGCCAGGGGACGTTGATTGAAAGGTTTCGCGGTCATGCTACTACGTCGGTTGATAGGGTTCGCGGCACAATGGACAGTGGGTGCACTTTCCATGGCACGTGGTACAGATGAAATGCCCGCACGGGGGAATGGTCAATTCGTTCGGGGCCATTGCATGCCAACAGACGCAACAATCTTCCCGTGATGGACGTTCCGTATACCAGCCCAAGAGAATTCGCGAGATGTGAGCGTGTCGTACTTGACATCGTCGATGGAAATCATCCCACATGACATGCCACTGTTCCAACAGTGTATTCATGTGAGTCACGTGGCGCGACAAGTCGTGTTGGACGCGTTCCAGTTCATCTTCGAGATTTTTTTTCTGCTGAGTGAGGGCGACGTCGTCGTTTCGATTGTTCTTTACCGGTAACGTTGGAAAGGGACACTGCTGCAACGAAGAGGGACCATACTCGACGCGTATATGTGCCAAGAGTGTTTGATCGCGATGGAGCTGCTCCGAAAGTAGGCGTACGAATGCAACAGTCTCGCCACGCATGTTTTTGAGAACAAATCTTCCGAAAAAAGAATTGAACCGATCCCAGAGGTCAACGGGCAGCTTTTGTTTGCGGTACAGGTGTTCTTTGCGTCCGTGTGTAATTTCTCCGATGCAGATGTGTGTGGGAATCGCGAGTTCCCACACATTGGACGACGACGACGGACCACGGAGTGCATACTCCAAAGAGGTATACTGCGACATGAATTGTTCCACCGCATTGGGGAACAATTCATTTCTTCTTTCTTCGCAGACGGGTGGTGTCATGCACGGTGTCAAAGTTATGTTGTCATACATGATGTAATACCGTTCTTGCTACGCGTATGAGACGAATCAACTCGCTCGGAGTCATACCTGGATGCATCTCTTTTAGAATCTCGTGATACACTTGATTGTTGCGCGATTGCACATTCACCGTCTGTTGTCTCGTCCGGGATCGCGTCATTGGCATTTTGAGTTGCGCCAGGTGAAACCGCAAGCGCGTCTTGAGATCCGTTCGTGGCATTTGAGGTGTGTATCGAGGTGTGTTTTAGTGTACAAAAAAATAGTGTCTCCTAGAAAAAGCGATACTATAGAACTGGTGAAAAAGCGATAGTCTACAAACTACATCTGGTCGAAAAAAGAGTCGACTGCATCAACGCACTTGAGGCAGAATGATTTTGGCACTCCGGTAGGGTCCGCGCAGTGAATCAAACAGTCGTAGCATGGGGTCTCGGAACAAATGACACATTCCACAGACGTCGGAGAAGAGCAGAGGTGCCTCTTTCTACGCTTGGCCACCTTGTTGGCCGTTGCCACTTTATGGAAATAGCGCACACAACCGGCACAAAAGACGCGTTGTCCATTCGTAAATCGGATCTTGTAACTGCAATCGAGGCAACAGTCAGAGTAACAAGACTCACACGTTGAGACGTCGGGAAGGATGTTGTCGCAACAGTTGCATTGAAACAACAACTCGTCTTCTTCGACCTCTTCTTCTTCGTCCTCAAAATCGATATTGCCATCCGTGCGACGATCCACCATGTCATGCAAGCTGGGTGCAGAAAGAACCTGGCCACGGCAGAAAGCGCACGTTGCATGACTCGATGTGAGCGATTGAGTCAGAATGCACGTCAAACACGCGGTTTGCTTGCAACAACCCATCAACAACTTCGTACGATCCTCGATTCCGCACGGTTCGTGGCAAATACCGCACTTGTTGTCCTCGGCGACATCCAGAGAACCAACAGGGGTCAAGCTTTCCTCGTCGACCATATTTACGTGGCGGGATGATGAGATTCCCCTCTGTGACGCTGTTGTGTGGTGAATCTCCCCCCCCAATCCGCTGTTATCGTCATTTTGAAAGAGCCCGTTACTGCAAGTTGGATTGCCACCAACATACATGACCTATCATGAGCTCACGGCCAAATTATTCTCAATACATTTTTTTTCTTTTCCCAGGTGAAAATATTCGTTTTCTGTGCCCCGCTGTAAATATCACAAATCCAAGAACACGTGTCGATTTCAGTGAGTGTAGTCACACGGTTGTTGTCGCACGGTTTGATTCTTCAAAAGAGGTGATAAATCTCACAACGAAAGTGGACCAAATTGTGGTGCCTCCTCGGTGAACTCACAAATCGAAAGCGATCGTCGATTTCGGTGTAGTCACACGGTTGTTGTCACACGGTTTGAATGTTCAAAAGAGGTGATAAATCTCACAACGAAAGTGGACAAATTGTGGTACCCGGCGATCATATTCAGTAGCGGTGCGCAAGACACCCCTTTGTTCTCTACCTCGTTCGTGATGGGTAAGCGAAAGGCAATGGAGCTGGTGGGTACCCTTGTACCGCGATGTGAATGGACGAGTTCTGTAACAACTCTTGCTAACATGTTGGCAACTTTGAATCATCGTTTGGAGAAGGTTTATGTCGTGGCCGGCGACGACGCCGAAGACATGTACGTATCCAACGTCGTCATGGCGCAATCGATTTATGGGATTAAAAATGTCGATGAACATCTCGACAAGGTGAATGCATTGATTCGCGATTATTGTTCTTTTTTGGACGACACGAATGCAATCTTTGAAACTGGGAAAGTGTACGACAAAGATACCGTGAAGTGCGAGTCGGTGCTTCTTCCGAGACTTGTTTCGATTGATTTGGCCATCGCAGTCTTGGGTAGAAACCGCAATTACAACAAAGCAGCTAAAAAAGCGGCCGAACAGTCGGCACAGAATCAGGCGGCCGCGCACACAACCATCGGTAGCGAGGAGGAGAAGGAGGAGATCGAGATCGATTCTTTGTCGGATGCAACCGACTTGGTCTTGCGTCGTGAATATTTTGCTTTTAAGGATGCAATGACCCGTGGTAAGTTCTCTGACAGTCCTGTCTACGACCTCATTCGAAGCAAGGTTTTCGCTGCTATGAATATCCGAGATGTTACCATCAGAGGGACAGATGAAGCGTCACGTTTGCTGCTCGAGGACACATCTGATTTTGTCACACATTTGCAAAAGCATCTCGCTTCGTGTACGAAGGATGTCAAAGGCATTTTGGAACGCGAGGTCAAGAAACTCTTCCGTTACGAGGAACCCGTCGTGCATGAGGTTCGCGTTAAGAAGAAGCAGAAGCGCATTATGTCACCAGTGTCAGTGTAAGCGTACGGTAAACGTGTTTCACTTTGTAGACCTACGGCGTCGGGTGGATCGCTGATTTCGTCGTCGTCGACGCGTGCCTCCGCCAAGGTGAATTGCATCGCGAATCCTCTCCTGGCGTAACGACATTGGGCTCGGACTGAGCGAGAGACTGCTCCATGGTACTGATCTCGCCATCATTTTATGAAACGTGTTTTCATCGATTTGCGGCATATTTTTGCACCAGCTGTTCTTTCTCTCAAATTCGTTTCTAAGATCCTGTACAGTAATTTTTCCTTCCTGGATTTCAAAAAGTCTTTGATTGACGCGTGCTTTCGTCATTGGATGCCTACAAAACCCACGCTTGTTCGCGGGGGTCGGTTGGTCGCGATACGGCATTCCTTCTTTTTTCTTTAGAAAAAAACCCGCGTCTAAAGTAGAGAAGTTATTGCAAGTCAACTACATGAACAAAGATACTGAGGGTGATGCAGCGCAATAATCGCACTGCAGATTCCACTCGTGTACCGAATCGTAGCTTTCTTCTTCGTTTGGAAGGAAACAGAACGATAACCTTCGATTCGAAAAATCGCTTGAAACTTTGGTCGCGCTCTCTTGCGCTCAGTATACTACTTCTTGCTACTCCACGTCGACTACATGGTCATTGATACCAAGGGTGATGCAGTGCAATGATCGCACCGCAGATTTCTATCGTGTACCGAATCGAAGCTTTTCGAAGAGTATGAGAGGAAACAGAACGATAACCTTCGATTCAAAAAATCACTTGAAACTGTTTGATGATCGGGTCGCGCTCTCCTGCGCCCAGTTAAACAACTCTTGCGGTACTCAAAGTCAACTACATGATCATAGAAACGAAGTGTGATGCAGCGCAATGATCGCACCGCAGATTCCTATCAGGATTCGAATCGTAGCTTTTCGCAGAGTATGAGAGGCAACAGAAGCAGTTGCTACGATTCTAAAAATCACTCGAGTCTGGGTCACACTAACACCAATAGCAATCAATCGATTGATATCAGATGGATATCACTGCATCCTTTTCCTGTTCAACGGTCCAGAGCGTGTAGTCGGGTCGATCCGCCTCGTCTAAAATTCCGCGTAGCAACAGTTGCGTTGCGACGCAATTGACCTTTAATACTTCTTCCACAGGCAAGGATGCATACCACTGGTATTTTGGTCGCGTCAAAAGCGCGTCCGCCGGGAGCACAACTCCGTACAACAAGTCGTCGGGAACTTCCAACTCCTTTTGTTGCATGAGGTCTTCCAACACAATGGTGCGTCCGTGTGAGGTTTTGGCCCCGACGTAGATTCCGTCCAGTAACGTCATGTTGCCTTGTCGGATGGACTCGGTGCACCATTGCGAGATCAGACCGGAAAAATCCAGCTGATCTGATCCCAACATGGGGCGATTGCACACTTCTTTCAGATACTCACAGAGGGATTTGACGACGGGATCGCGTTTGTTGGCGCCCAGAAACGCGGGGTTTGGAGCAAATGTTTGTTTGGACCGCGACACGTAGGGATTGACTTGTTCCAGTATAAACGGACGTTTTTGGGTATCGAGGGTATCCTTGTACATGGGGAACAAGTTTTTGACACACACAAAACTGTTGGGCACCAAAACCCCCCCGTACATGTTGATCAGCTCCATCAATGCCAACTGACGGTGAAACTGACGTTGGGGCTCGGGGATGGCCCGCAACGTAGTCGTCCAGTGTGGAATCAGTTGTTGGAACGAGTCGTCGTCGATGAGGCAAATGTTGAAATCTTTTCCACAGTGATTGATCAGCGTCTTGACCGTGAGATGGATGTACGGCTGGTTGAGATCGTGACTGCTGCGCGATCCGAAATTCTTCCACACCCGCGCGTTGTACTCGTACTTGGTATGAATCCACAGTTTCGGACGATTGAACCCGTAGAGAGGATTGTCATTTAACAAATATTTCCGAATCAAAGCATACTCGTCGTCACTGGACTTGTCGCCAAATAAGCGTTTGAAGTTGTCACTAAAGAATGATGCGGTCAACACGAGACCGATCATCAGCGCGTATTTCATGAGATTCGACTGACTAAACACGGACATTGGTATATTCTAATAAGACCAGATAAATCCTTTCGGCTCAATCTCGCAAAATGTGCAATTCGGACGTGCCGCCTACTCGCGCCATAGTACACGTGAAATCATGGGATTGACAGATTTGGCGCAAAATCGTCAACCACGAACTGTACGACAATGGACGCGTGACATAATGTCGATGACAACGTCGATAATACGGCATACACAGAGCCAAAAACGCCGTGTGGTGTTTGTGATACAGCATTTTCTTAAACGACGTTTCGGTGACAACAATGGTACTCTTATCGCGTGTATTGCAACAACACGTTTCCAACAGTTCCAACACGGCTTCGACTGGGACTCGCTCACAAAACATTTCTTTCTATAAACGTGAGGATGATAAAACGCCAAAGACTTCGCGCGTGAAAAGCGCCAATTCGATGGCATGTTCGTGGACATTGTGAAAATGGGTAATGTACTTGCACAACAACGGAATGATGCGATATTTCTCATTTTCGCTCAACAAAGTCGTCGCCTTGACAAACGTGAAAAAGGCATCCAGAATGTCAATGACGGAGTATCCATAGTCATAGATGGAATTCAGTTTGCGGATACCGGCCACATAGTCGCTGCTCCGCAAATCGCTCAAGTAGGCTTCGAATTGTTGGAACGATACCGTCGAACACAACTCTTTGCAATTCTCCAACGTCAACTCTTGGCCCGAACCAAACAACAAGTGCAACTTGTCCAGATGGTTAATCGTCTCGCGCACATTGTAGGCACTGAGAGTGAGCACGTGATCTTGCGCTTCTTCCGTCATGTGCATCCCTTCCTTGGCCAGAATATCCTGCATAATGGTCTTGACCTGGGGTTGCGACGGCGACTCGAGACGCAAAATGTGGATGCGCGACTGGATGCTGTCAATCACCTTTTGCGAATTGGAACACGTGCAAACAAAGTGCACATTGTTGGAATACTTGTCCATGTAGTTGCGAAACACTTGCTGGCACTGGTGGTTGATGGCGTCCAAATCGTCGACAATGATCATCTTTTTTTTCCCGTGAATGGACGATCGCGATTGACAAAACGTCTTCATTTCGTTGCGGTAGTAGTTGATTCCCTGTTCTTTCAAGGAATTGATCAAGAGCAAATTGTTTTCCGGAAACGATTGGTGGGCATGGAATCCATAATATTCGCGCACCAAGGCAAAGAGGAGCGATGTCTTGCCACTACTCGGGACCCCGGAAAACATGACGTTGAGATCGTCAATTTCCAACAAGGTGCGGAGAACCACTTTCAGTTGCGGATGCATTGCAAAATCATCGAAAAAGTAGGGTTTATATTTTGCATGAAATGTCGTTGCCATGGTACATGCAAAGTGTAACATGGCTTTATACTCAAATTCAGACGATACAACAACACGGCACACCGTTCATCACACCCCTACCCCCATCCCATGTTGTACTCCTGGATTGCCGCTACTGTATTCTTCTCCGTCGCCTATTTGTTCACACTGCATTGTCAGCAGAATACGACGCGTGACGACGAAGACGAAGACGAAGACGACGACGACGACGAAGAAGGAGGACAAGACTTAAAAACAGCAATTCCAACAACACGTTCCGGATCATCATCATTGCGCATGAGATCGCAGAGCATCTTTCACCGCTTCAATGACGAGGAGGACGAGGAGGATGAACCTCTGAGCTTTTAAAGAGCAATCCAGCAGTGAGTCGGAGACAGGGGCATGCCGGGACAAATGTAATTGTACAAGTAGTAAGCTGCTTCGTGTGTAGAGATTGATTTATATTTCCATGTGTATATTTCCAAGAGTTTAGCATTGTGTCCAAGATTTGGGATGGATAAACGACCCATCTCAGGCAAGGTCTGCTGCAACAAGTCGTACAAGGAATGCAACCATCCTGCAAAAAATGCCGAACTCTCGGTCAAGGATGCGCTGACGATGCATTCCAACACTTCTCCCCCGTCTTCATACACAATGTGGGTAGTTCGAAACACGTAGACGGCTAGAATCGTGTCTCGTGATTTCAAGGTGTACACGTGCCACTCTTTGCGTTCTATGCGGGCTTCCCACGCCGTGAGATCGGGAAACAAACAGAGGTCAAACATGTTCTTGTTGGACGTGAGTTCAAAGAGAAAGTCAAACAGACTGTGGATCGTCTCTGTTCGGACTTGGACAACCGTGCAATGCGCCGCCAGTGGCGGACGTTGAATTCGTTCTTTGACCAGTTCAAACTGTGAGACGGTGAATTGTACGAGAGGGACAATCCCTTCGCTCAGATCCACGTCTTTACGAAAAAGCGAGGCCGGTATGTCCGGCGTGGATTGACGCTGGTTGGCTTCGTGCGTTTGGATCAACGTTCGTATCGTTCCCACATCTTTTCCCGTTTCGCGGTGCATCACAATGTAATCCCAGTAATAAATCTGCTGAAACGAGGATTCCGAAGATCGCAGAACCATGCGCGCAGGATAGGCAATCAAAACGCCGGCCACGTCGGTACGATTGACCACGACGTCGCCTTGTTGTAAATGAAAATGGTCTGTCAGAAACACGGACATCCAACACGGTCCCGACGAATGATGGCTACAGAGTGTTTGCAACGTCTCGGCTGTCATCGTGTAGGTCGCTTGATCCGACGGCAGATAGTGGCATTGGATCACGTCCAACACTGACGCCATTTCATTGGCAGAGACATTGAGAAAGTTGCGTGTTTTTACGTTGTCACGATTTAGAAATTTGGTCGGCACTTGTGTTGTTGTCGAAATGACACTCGGCTTAATGATCCAGTATCGCCACAAATCATAGGTGTGAAATACGGGCTGAATACTCCAAAAGGGATGTCGAATGCGAATCCAGGCTGCAATGAACAAAATGGAAAAGAAGGAAATCAGAAATGCATATTCGACGATCATACCCTAGTTCTTCGGTTCAAATCTTGTCCGATCGTAAGAACGCAAAGTCGGTGCATTGATTCGACACCCCTTTGTGCACCTCTTTGTTTTCAAGATGTCGACGAACTCCGAGGTGGTGGTGGTTGATCGTGATCTGGTTGTTGATCCTGTGGTTGTTGATCCAGTGGTTGTTGATCCGGTGGTTGTTGATCCTGTGGTTGATCCTGTGGTTGATCCTGTGGTTGATCCTGTGGTTGATCC
>Ga0070374_10000791_pt1 | contig 13344 bp, 8 predicted proteins | sample LauGreSuBDMM15SN_2_FD_66374 | JGI IMG/M metagenome (GOLD analysis project Ga0070374, IMG submission 66374) | Freshwater lake microbial communities from Lake Michigan, USA - Su13.BD.MM15.SN (version 4) (version 4) | ecosystem: Environmental > Aquatic > Freshwater > Lake | place: Lake Michigan...
GCTTTGGATTCTTTTGCAAAACATTCGCCTTCGGCAAGTTCTGGGGCATCAATTTGCAATAGTCGAATCTTCATACCATCGGCCATGGTGACGGTGTCGCCATCGTAAATCTTTACAACTTTAAGCGCGCCCTGGGCTGGTGCCATCCCAACGAGCAGTAGCGCTGCAATCGCAATCGAATAACTAGATTTGATAGCCACGCACAAATCTTAACTGATTTGAATAGAAATTCATATCTTCTCAGTTCATTGATTATGGATTTACTACCCGATTATGCGACCACAGTAGTGATTTAATTTCAGATTCAACTTTTCGTAAAGTCTCTAATTGTCCAGTTACAACGAAGGTATGAGAATCTCCTGGAAGCAAGCTAATGAGTTGTGAATCTACTTGAGTTCCAGTATCAATAACTTCAGATAGCAGACAAAGTTCATGAAGATAATTGACTGCGACCACCTCTACGGACAGAGCTCCTGACTCAATCTTTGTCCTGTAAGTGAACATTTGCTTAGGAGCTAACTTTGCTGGGCGAAGAGTACTTCTGCGCGTAGCCCTAAAATCGCCACTTTCGGCATGCAAGAACCCTTCAAATTCTAGACCAGAAATCTGTGGAAACATATCTACTAATTTAAAACTCTTGGTATCAAAAGCATTAACTGTGAAATTCAAATTTGACTGACTGGCCACATTTCCAGATGCGTCGACAAGTGAAATTTGAACCGTTGAGATCCATTCCTCGCTAGCCTCATTTATCAGTGCTAATTGAGCACCTTGATCAACTCGGCCAATTGCGATAGTTCTTGGTTGATAGGCAGATTTCATCGCATGCCAAGCTAGTTTTCTAAAACCGGTGTAATCGACAACCGACCAACTAATGGCCGGCCACATATCGTTAAACTGCCATAAAATTGTTCCTGAGCAAACATCATTTAGGCTGCGAAAATGCTTAAGTCCAACTTCGACCGCACGAGCTTGAACAAGAGCGGAAGCGAAATACCAAGGAACTCCCTGGGTCGGGGGCGATGTAAATTCTCGAGCTAAGCTTTCTGCAATCTTTGAAATTCCTTTAAGGGCCTTGAGATGCGTTTCAACATCCTCGTCCTTAGAGTCTAAGCTCTCTTTACCGATTGAGCGCGTAAGCATCGACCAGGAGCCAGGACCATTGAATCCAAATTCTGCAGCAAATGAGGGTGTGTACTGCTCGAAGCGCTCATACCCCAATTCGTTCCATACATCCCAAATATGATTAGTCCCAGAATTGAAAGAATGAACATCATCACTATGTGTTGAAAACGGTGAGCCCGGAATGTAAGGCCGAGTTCCGTCCAATTCCTTTACAACTTTATTGAGTGTTTCAAGATAAAAAGTTTCTCCCCATGGTTTTCCCGCCAAAGTCTCTTTCCAACCCCAGTACTGGAATCCTTCGATACATTCATTTCCACCACACCACATCACCAATGATGGGTGACTCTGAAGACGCCGAACCGCTTCTCTGGCCTCAAGTTCAACTTCCTCAAACATTTCGGGGGTTTCAGGGTAGGCAGCGCAGGCAAATAAGAAATCTTGCCAGACAACTATGCCCTCCTGGTCACATAAGTTATAGAAATCTTCTGACTCATAAATTCCACCGCCCCAAACACGAATCGCATTTATATTGGCATCCAACATGTCTTTGATTCGCAGTTCATAACGTTCACGTGTAACACGAGTTGGGAAAGGGTCATCAGGAATCCAATTAACGCCTTTTATCCAGAGTCGTAAACCATTAACTTTTATTGCGAACATATGCTTACCAGGCAGATCCTGAGAATTTATCACTGAAGTATCAAGCTCAACAGTTCTAAATCCAACCCTCTTGGTTTCGCTTTGTAAAACCTTCTCATCATAAATTAGTTGAGTTTCAACTGAATATAACTTCTGTTCTCCGCGGCCACGAGGTTGCCACAATTTAGCACTTGGCACTTTGAAAGTATGAGAATCCAATTCAGCAGATATAATTTCCGTTGCAATAACATTATCGCTATCTAGAACTTGAATCTGCACTTTATGGCCTTCATGTATCCCGACAATATTGGGCCGCACTGTTAGTGTTGGAATTTGCTCTTCAATAGATGGCAAGACTGAAACGCTTGAAAAATAAGCTGTGTCCCATTTGATCAGCTCTACTTTCTTCCAGATTCCAGAAGAGATAGTTATAGGACCCCAATCCCAGCCGTAGCTACAAGCCATTTTGCGCTGATAGTTATATGGCATATCTAGAGGTTTTGGATAAAGCCCCAATTTTTCAATCTGTTCTTCAGCATCAGTAAGCGGTGCCCTAAAATGAATCTCGAGGTCCACATCACCAACCTTGAGCTCATTTGTGATTTCAATTTCATAAGAACGATGCATATTTTTAGTTGATAATGCGAGTCGACCATTTATAAATACTGAGGCCAAGGTGTCTAGTCCATGAAACTTAAGTGAAGTGTGACTTGAGGCAGAATTTTGATCAATATTTGTTCGATAAATGGAATCAGACTTCCAAATCCACATTTGATCTGATTCGCGGGCATCGACTGAAATATCAGCGATAATTCCAGCAGCTATCAAATCAGTATGGATGCAACCTGGAACTAACGCCGGTATAGATTTCGGAAGATTTAAAGGATCTAGCACCACCGTATTATTGCGCCACAAATTGTACTTATCAGTGGTACCAGTTGAGGTGAAAGCATCAGGCCTTGGAGATAGCGAAAGAGTCCAATTTTGATTTATCTCTACGAATTTATTCATTTGGCTAAACAATTCTTGGCGCGTTTAGCAACTTCTAGATTCACTTTGAAATCATCACTGTCTATGACTAAGTACGGGTCAGATTTCAACCTTTAATACCAGTACGAGCAACGCTCTCCATAAATTGCTTTTGGGCAATAAAGAAAAGAGCCATAACGGGAATCAAAGATAAAAGAGTTGCCGAGGAAACGAGGTTCCAGGGAACTATGTAGTCTCGTGGCCCTAGATTAAAAACATCTTCAATTGACTTAATTCCCTGTGCCATAGTCCATTTACTCGGTGATGATAAGTAGAGCATTGGGCCATAAAGTTCATTATAAGTTCCAGTAAAATAGAGAATTAAACAGGTAAGAATGGCTGGTCGGCTCAATGGCATTAAAATTCGCCAATATATTTTGAACTCGCTAGCACCATCAACTTCAGCAGCTTCAAAAAGTTCTTTGGGTACAGACATAAAGAACTGTCGAAATAGAAAGATCATGAATACATCAGTAGCGAAAAAGCAGGCAGTAAAAAGAGGATAGTAGGTATCAAACCATCCAAAACCTAGATAGAACTGGTACATAGGAATCGCTAAAAGTTCGCCCGGGAGAAGTATGACTGACAACATAATGGTGAACCAGAGACTTTTGAATTTTACATTAAAACGTATCAAAGCGTAGGCAGTTAGGGTGCAAGTCAGAATTGTGCCTACTACTTTCATAACAAAAATAAACATTGTGTTACGGAAATACAACCAGTAGTCAAAGTTTTCTAATTCAAAAATTTCTCGATAATTATTAAAGTTGAATTGTTTTGGAAACCACCGATAGACGCCTATGGCTTCTTCAAAAGTTTTAAAGGATGTCAGAATCAACGACAGCAGGGGTAGTAGCAACATTAACGAGGTGACGATAAGAGTGCCGTAGAGAAAGAAGGTAACTGGCCTTGATCTTGTCTTCATCTTAATTCTCCGTCTTAACATAGAGTCGACCGAGTAGGAAGTTAATGCCTGTTAAAATCAATAAAATCACGAAGAAAATTAGTGCAAGCGCTGAGGCGTATCCAATTTGCCATGGATTTTTAAAAGCTTGATTAAATAAATATACCGAGTAGAGAAGTGTTGAATTTGCTGGATATCCGCTTCCTTGGCCCATAAGAAATGCCAGGTCGAAACTTTTGAGAGAATCGACCGTCGCCAGTATTACGTTAAAGAAAAGCACAGCGCTTATCGCAGGAAGGGTTATGGCTTTGAACTTCTGCCAAGAACTTGCACCATCAAGTTCAGCAACTTCATATAAATTGACGGGTACTTGTTGAAGAGCTGCAAGGAAGATAAGCATAGGTACGCCAAAGCCCCAAAGGCTTGAAAGTACCAAGGTGAGAAGAGCGGTCTTGGAATCTGCATACCAGCCACTCGGAGTCAATCCTATTTTCGTTCCTACTTCATTGACTAGTCCATTTGCAGGATGGAAAAAAAATCGGAAAACATAAGCTACTGCAAAAGTTGGTATCACAAATGGAAGGAAGAAGATAGAACGAAAAAACCCGATTCCAGGTAGTTTCGTATTTATTAAAAGAGCTGCAAAGAGGGCCAAAAGTAGCTTGAGAACCGCCACCGCAATCGCATAACGAAAAGTATTCCGAAGAGCCACATGATATGTCTCGTCCAAAAATATGGCTCTATTGAAATTTTCCCAGCCAATCATGTCGTGGAAAATGTCCATAGTGGAAGTGTTGGTAAAACTTAGGTAGACAGTGCGAACTATTGGGTAAAGATAAAAAGCAGCAAAACCAATTATTGAAATTCCAGCAAAGGCATAGAAATTTCTTACTTCTCTCTTGTTTCTCACTCCCACTTAGTTCACCTCCTATAAAAGTGTTTGAGTGTGGTGAGGGATCGCTCCCTCACCACACTTGTTAAACTAGAAAACTCTCAACTCAAGAAAGAGTATCGAGTGCTTTGTTAGCGTCTTCCGTTGCTTGTTCGCCAACTTGTGCTGGAGTCAAAGTGCCCTCCATCATTTTGTCAATCAAAGGTTGCACAACTTCTTGAGTAACCTTGATGAATGGAATATCGCGAGGAAGTGTCATTCCTGTCTTTATTCCGGCAAACAAAGCTTCGATATTCTTTGGTGCTAGTCGCTTTGACTTAGGAACTGCCATTGCCGCATTTCCGACAGAGATACGTGTTGGTGGAAGTCCTAGCTTTTCCCACGAGGTCGTGAGGAAATCTTTGGAGACCAAGAAGGCTAGAGCCTTGTATGCAGCTGCTTTATTAGCTGATTTGGCAGAAATGCCCCAAGATTCGGCTGAAAGTTCTCCACCTTTATTGGTTTTTGATCCCTTTGGAAGATTCTCGATATCCCAATTCAGGCCAGCTGTCTGTCGGTATGAAGGGAAGTCGCCTGTGTGGCCACCATAATGCATAGCAGTTTTTCCGCCAGAGAAACCGCCAAGGGAGTCATCCTTTGGTCCTGGTGCTACTGCATACTTGGTCACCTTGTCACGGAAGAAGGTCAAGCCCTTAATTGCTTCGTCACTGTCAAGTACAACAGATCCATTTTTGTACCATTCTCCGCCAGCCTGACGAACGTGAATTAACCATTCACCCCACCAGCCGGTAACGGTAGTCGCGCCCCATTGTGTGGCTTTTCCACCAGATGTTTTGGTTGTCGCCTGGGCAGCTGCTATGTAATCCTTCTGAGCCCATTTAGCAGTTGGATACTTAACCTTTGCGGCGTCAAATAGTCCCTTGTTGTAATACAAGAGTTGTACGTTGAATCGATAAGGCAGAGCCATTGTCATGCCATCGACCTTCTGTCCATTGATCAGTGCTGGATAGAAGTCTCGAGTATCAATCGTTCTATCCTTTGCAATATATGGATTCAAATTAGTTAACAAATTCTGCTGTACCTTAACTAATAGATCTCCTGTATTGATGATATCTGGAGCTTTGTTTGCGGCAATCAATTGATCCTGAGATCCGCCCCAGTTAACCGCAATTTCTACATCTTTATTTGCTGCGTTGAAAGCCAAAATAGAAGGATTAAGTGCTTCTTTCCATTGAGTTGGCATAATTACAGTCACTGTCGCCCCGGCTGCTTGGCTTGTTACCGGAATTTGAATTCCAACAACTAAACCAAGAGCCAAGGTTGCAGCCAGAATATTTTTGAACTTTTTCATTTAAATCCTCTCTCACATTCTTTTTCTAGGTTGATTATTATTTTTGCATCTGATTTTGTCCTGCAACTTCCTTAACATAGGGTTAGGTCACACCCCCTTTAACGAGGAAAGAATTGATTCAATGGACAACCGCGCACCACAGCTATAAGAATCTGCAGCTCCGTAATACAGAAGAATTTCATCTCCTTGTATTACATGCCCATTTGTGAATACAACGTTTCCGAAGAAACCCTGTACTTCATAGTCAGCTTTTGGTTCCATAATGGGGTCATGCGACCGAGCTAACACTTTTGATGGATCATCGAGATCGAGTAATAGAGCACCAAGTGCATACCGATGAGAAAACTCACCTAACACTTCGGCACCGTGATAAATTTCGAGCCAACCTTGATCGGTTTTAATGGGAGCAGCTCCCGCACCAACTCTTGCGCTATCCCACATTCCAGGTCGTGTCTTGGCTATACATTTATGTTGGCCCCAGTGAACGAGATCTGGTGATTTAGCAATCCAAATATAAGGACCACCAATTCCGCTACCGCAGGGGCGATGCAGCATGTAATAAGAACTATTAATTTTTTCCGTAAACAAGGTGGAATCTTTATTAAAAGGTGGAATAACAATTCCATGATTTTTGAAGGTCTTCCAGTCTGTCGTTGACCTCATGCCGACGCCATATCCGTTTCGTGAAACAGCGGTGTACGTGAGGTAATAGCGACCTTCTAATTCAGTTACTCGAGCATCTTCAATTCCCAGAGTTTCATAATCCGTATCACCAAGAAACATTGGTTTAGCTTCAACCTTAAAGTTCTCGCCATCATCACTCCAGGCGAGTCGAAAATGTGAAATTGTAGTGAGGTGGTCAATTCCTTTGTTGGAAAAAACTCGGCTATCACCTGCGCTTATGTCCGGGTCGATTAATTTAAAAGTCTCGACCTTTAACTTGCCATCTTTAAATGAAATAGAATCAATTTCACCTTCACGCTGTGGTGGGCGTTCTGCAACCCTGAGCACTAGACCAATCCGGCCCTGGAAAGAAAAAGCACCCGGATTAAAAGCGCCCGCGACTTCCCATCCAGGAACACTTGGCAGCACATCAGATGGCCGAATAATTGGATTGTTTGCGAATCGAGATGCCAGGTCAGTCATTCTTGACTTTCTTCTGTACTTTTTTAGCTGGCCCAGTTGATTTTCGAATAATGAGGTTTGCTGTTATATCGATTCTTTGTCTCGGTGCTTCTTTATCGTCGAGACGAGCCCAGAGAAGTCGGGCAGCTGAAAGACCGAGATAATTTCTAGGAACGCTGATAGTCGTAAGCGGAATAATTGCGTTTGCGGCACTATCAATATCATCAAATCCGGTAATACTCAGATCCTCTGGAATTCGAAGACCTGAAGCAACAGCTGCGCTCATTGCACCGAGTGCCATGGGGTCAGTTACAGCGAGAATTGCGGTACAACCCTTTTTGATTGCTTGCGCAAATAAAAGTTTGCCTGATTCAAAAGTGGTTTCCTCGCCAACATAAATAGTTGGCGCTTTAATTTTGTGGAAGTCAAAAGCTTCCTTGAATCCAGCAGAGCGTTCTCGACTTGAGTACCACTCCATTGGTCCTGAAATTATCGAAACTTCTTTATGTCCTAATGAAATAATGTGTTCAGCCATAGCCCTAGCACTGGCACGATCATCTGCGACCACAGAATCCACTTGAGCATGTTCCAAATAATTATCGATAAGAACCAGGGGAATCCCGATGCTGTGAAGTTTAAGGATAAATTGTGATGGGACATATGGGCCAGTGAGAATAATTCCATCGGCACGACGTTCACGAATAGTTCGCCAACTCATCGGATCTTTGATCACATCTTCATCAATTACTTCAAGAGTTAGATGTAATCCAGCTTTTCGCAATTCAGCTTCAAGGCCCATCAGAATTTGAAAATAAAACGGATCTGCTGAAACTGGTCCGGCAACATGGTAAACAACAAAGCAAACATTCTGACTTTTTGCTGTAGCAAGCATTCTTGCGGCATGAGTGATGTAAGTATTTCTCTCGGCTGCTTCATCAAGAATTTTTTTTCGAAGATCTGGTGATAGTCCTGACTTTCCATTGAGTGCGCGCGAAACGCTTGCAATCGAAACACCTAACTCGCTTGCTAACTTCTTCGCGGTAGTGATATCGAACTTCCTCAGTACAGAGTGAGAATGTTACGTAAACATTACGTAATGGCTTTCTCTATGTGTGAATACTTAAGTGTTTTTGGTCTTTGCGCAATAGAAAACGTGCGATTACGTAAAATTACGTTAAAAAGTTTTATCATCACTTAGTTGAGCGTAAAACGTAAGCGTGAAATTTTTTTAATGCTTATCAATCAAAGGATTAACAAAACTTTTCGTTATAAATCTTTTATCTTAGATTATTAGGCTTAACTTTCATCTCGCCAAGAACGCCATAATTTTGCATATGCTCCATTAGCCGCCATCAAATCATTGTGAGATCCCCACTCTGATATTTGACCATCCTCAATTACCGCAATTAGGTCAGCATCAAATGCAGTTTGTAACCTGTGCGCAATTGCGATCACCGTACGTCCCGCCAATACGGCCGCTAAAGAATTTTCAAGATGTTTTGCCGCACGTTGATCAAGAAGAGATGTCGCTTCATCTAAAATTAAAGTGTGCGGGTCAGCTAAAACAAGTCGAGAAAGCGCAATTTGTTGTGCTTGTGCCGGCAGTAAACGCGCCCCGCCACTTCCGACAATCGTATCTAGTCCTTTTTCTAGACCTATAGCCCACCCAGCGGCATCTACTGCTTCTAATGCGCGCCAAATTTCATCATCGCTAACATCTGGTTTTGCGAGCGAGACATTTTGTCGAAGTGTGCCAATAAAAACATGCTGCTCTTGGGTAACTAACGCGACCTCCATGCGAGCTTGTTCAACTGGTAGATAACCTATTTCTGCTTTACCTATTGTTATCTTGCCTAGGTTTGGCGGCTGCAGGCCAGCCAACAATCTTCCTAGAGTAGATTTACCAGCGCCAGATGGTCCCACTATTGCTAGCCGAGTTCCTGGTTTCAATAAGAATGAAATATCTTTTAGAACATCTTTACCTTCTCGATATCCGTATCTTACATTTACGCTTTCGATGGTTTTTCCTTCGGGTTGCGCATCTTTTATTTCCCGTTGCGGAATTTCGTTTATCCCAAATAACCTACCTAACGAAGCTTTCCCGGTCTGTAATTCGTCAATACACCAAAGCAATTCCTCAATCGGCTGAATCATCATCTGCGCATAAAGGACACCCGCGGTTATTGTCGCGATCCCAATGTAGCCAGGCTTAGAACTATCAATTGAATAGAAGATTGCTCCGAAGGCTAATACGAGCGCGGCGGGCAGTACAGAATTTACTTCTATCGTAGGAAACCAACGGACTCGCAAATTTAGGGTGTATCGCTCCCACTCCAGCCAGCGCGAACTCGCAGCATGAGTTCTTTCATTACGGTCATTGCCCAATCTAAGGGCATCAATTGTTCTGCCACTGTCAGCTGTCTCTATGAGAACCGAGTTAACCGTTGAATAGGCTGAAGATTGAATCCGGTAAGCCTGGGGAGAACGTTGTAAGTACCAACGCGTCGATATTCCCACAATAGGAAGAATTGCTAAAGTGGCAAGCATAAAGACTGGCGCAGTTGCCATTATTGCGGCAGATATTCCAATAATCTGAATTAAGCATATTGAAATAATGGGAACAGCATCCCTCATTGCCCAAGTAATGTGATCAACATCAGTTGTTGTGCGGCTGAGTAACTCCCCTGATCCAGCTCTTTCGGCGGCATTTGGTGGTATCTCGATAACTTTCTCAACAAATCGCTCTCGAACCGAAGAGAGAATAAACTCGCCAAGAACCGATGCTCTGACATTAGTAAAATAGGAAAAAATTGTCCGAATAACAATGGCCAGTCCGACAATCCCAATAACTTGACCTATCTGGGCATCTTCAGGATTATTTTGCAGAGTCTGTAGAAAATTTCCAAAGACTCTTGGCGGGACTAGCGATGCCACAACAGTAAGTAGGGTTAAGAAAGCAACTGAAAAGAATCCTAATTTGTGTTTGAGAAAAATAGTTTTCATTTCTTTATTGACTGTTGATTCTGATGCAATGGGAATTCGATTCGCAGATTGTCCTAAACCGTAATCCTTCTGGGTGCGCTTAACTCCTAAAGGTGGGGTTGGATATGCGGCATTCGAAAGTTTGCTCTCATCCACAGGTATTGGTGGGCTATAGCGACGGAACTTCATTATCCTCGCACCACTAATTCACGATATGCCTGATTTGAGATAAGGAGTTCTTGATGAATTCCCACAGAAACAACTCTTCCAGATATAAGTAACGCAACCCGGTCAGTCAAATCTAGAATCAGCGGACTGCTCGTGACAATCACAGTGGTCTTTCCCAAGCGGAGTTCCTTCAATCTGGTCGCAATTCTTGATTCGGTATGAGAATCGACCGCACTAGTTGGATCATCCAAAACTAAGATCGGCGCATCAACGAAAAGAGTTCGGGCTAGAGCCATTCGTTGGCGCTGACCCCCCGATAGAGTTCTTCCCTTTTCAACTACTTCAGCAGCCATTCCTTCGCCTTCAAGTGAATCCAAAATATCTTCAGCGGATGCAGCGCGTAATACCTGTTCAATACTTACTCTGCCGCTTGATTGAACCGAAAAATGACTTGCCACAGTTCCAGAAAGTATCGATGGCTCTTTCTCTTGAGAATAAATCTGAGCTCGTACCGAATCTCGCGTGAAACTCGAGAGTGGGCTTTCCCCATAAAAAACGCTCTTTGCCTCGAGGTATCCCCCCAGGCGATCACATAAGTCATCTGCTGTCAGCGAATCGTCACATACGATTCCCAAATATTCACCGGAGAGAACTTCTAGCCCACTCTTACCATCCCTCAGCATTTCACCTTCAGGGAAAAAACTCTTGGTCCCCCATGTTTGTAATGGTTTCCGACATAACAAACTCAGGACTCGACGCGTTGCGACAATACCCGATGTGATGCGTTGAGAAGATTCAGTCATGATCTGCAAAGGCATGCCTAGATATGCGCTGTAACCATAAAAGGCAAGGAGCTCTCCAACTTTCATTTTTTCATCAATGACTAAATTACCACCAGCCCAAATAACCCCAAGAATGAGAAAACCAGGAAGGAGAATTTGTAACCCGTCAAGGAGCCCCCTTACTCGTGCGGCTCGAACTGCGGCAACACGCACTTCTTGTGATGCCGCACGGAATCTCATGAGAAAAGATTCTTCTCCGCCGATCCCACGCAGAATTCTTAGACCAGAAACAATGTCTGCCGCAATATCAGATGCATGTGAGAGCTTTTCTCTTAGTACCGACTCACGTTTCTGCAGTGGCTTAATTATAGGTGCGATTCCTAGGCCAAGAAGAGGAACTGCAATCACGACCATTAATCCAACTGTGGTCGTAGTGCTTATTAGAATGTAGGAAACGACTACAAAAGAAACCACTGCGCCAACTAAACGCGGAATAATGTCGAATGCACCTGCTAGTTTTTCTATATCATTGCTATTAACCGCAGAAATTTCACCCGTTGAAATTAGTCTGGGTAGATCCGCCCCAAGATCAACTGCCTTTCGACTAACAAGTGCTTGAAGTCTAGAAATGCAGGTTAGATAAGAGGCAACTGCACGCTGATGCCTCAAGAGTGAAGCAGTAGCTTGTACAACGCCCAATAACAGTAACATCGAGATCCAGAATTGAATTTTTGAGTGATTTTGGTCCGCAATAGCTTGGATTCCACGACCCAACAAGCCAGGCGTGAGCGCTGCGCATAAAAGACCAATCGTTCCAAAAAAAGTACCTACCAGAATTACCCTTGATTGATGCGTGAAAAGCCACCATAGGAATGCGCGGGTTGAAGATAAATCTGGTTCACCTGGATCCGAGGCCGGCTGATTATCAAGAGGCGTTCGATAAAGTCTATTGCCCATGACCTGCGTAGCCTCCTTGCATAAACGAAAATTTTCGATGTGGACTTAAAAGTAAGGTTTTAGGCGCTAGCTATCACATTTCTTAGTATGGACTAGTTATAAGGATTTAGCGCAGATTCCTAACTCGCGATTACTGGGATAAAGCATAATTAGAGCTTCGCAGATTTACGTTAATTTACGCAAATTATTTGATGGCAAAAGGTTTTGCTGTTTTCGATTGCGTGTCAGAATGCCCAATGGATAAAAAACGAGAGATCTCACGACGTAATTTATTTGTTGCCTTCGTTGGCGTAGCCGGAGCCGCGGTGATTGGAAAATTTCTGATCGCTGGCAAAAATGGTGTGGCTAAGGTGAAAGCACTGATCTCTTCGCCAAAGGTTGAAGGAATGCCGAATACCATCAAGGGTGAACTAATTGATTGGAAGGCGCGGTCAAAGGCTGCCTACGGCGTACTCTTTAATTACGAAGCCACCGGGCCAAATATGCCGGTAATCTGGGATGACACGGAACGGCGCCACATTAATGAAACGATGTTTGCACTGCCGGCCTACCTGGGTGACTATCGGCAAAACCCAGAGCGCATGGGTTCACACGAATCCTTATCTGGTATCGGCGCAGTGCTAGGTGCTTCGCTATACGGACTTGATATGAGTAACCACAATGGAAGAAATTTCACCCACGAACTATTGGGCTATTTTCAAGGAAATGGCGTGGCTAAAGTGGTCACCAATCAGACCGCAGATAGCGGAAGTCAATCTTCATTTTGGTACCTGCTTTATCCAAACATCGCTTTTTATGCTGTTAACAGTCTCTATCTAGACGAACCTGGATTTAAAGAAGCCTCCGTTGAAATAGCTGATTCGCTTCTTGACATGATGGAGAATCTCAAAACTATTGATGGAAAATTCTCATTTAATTTCCCAGGGTATAACTTCCTTATTAAAAGCCCGACTTATGGAGGGTCAAATGAACCTGATGCGGCAGCAGGAACAGCGTGGATTCTCTATATGGCTTACCTTCGTTTTGGAGATGAAAAATATTTTACAGGAGCAAGAAAGGCTTTAGATTATCTGGATTTACTTACTGACGACGAAAACCCTTTCTATGAAGTACTACTGGCATTCGGGGTAACAATCGCGGCAAGAATGAATCTGGAAAAAGGCACTGACTATAATTACGATAAATATTTTGCTTGGATTTTTGAAGTATTTTCTTCAGCTAGATCTGGCTGGGGCATTGTCTCTGATACCTGGGGTATGTACCACGTGCATGGATTACAGGGCAGCACAGTTGATTCCGGCGGCTACGCTTTCGCATTCAACAGCTATAACTGTCTTGCTGCACTCGCTCCTTTACCTATCTACGCACCTGAATACACCCAAGTCATCGG
>Ga0070374_10000794_pt1 | contig 13332 bp, 12 predicted proteins | sample LauGreSuBDMM15SN_2_FD_66374 | JGI IMG/M metagenome (GOLD analysis project Ga0070374, IMG submission 66374) | Freshwater lake microbial communities from Lake Michigan, USA - Su13.BD.MM15.SN (version 4) (version 4) | ecosystem: Environmental > Aquatic > Freshwater > Lake | place: Lake Michigan...
TCGGACAAAGCGCTTTCTGCGCGGTGCGTGAGAAGACATGGGGTAAGGATAGTGGCGCGATGTGCATGCGCTCGCCCGAGCGAGTAGCGTTGATTCGGTGGTTCGTGTCACAGGAAATTTCGCCTCTGAAGGCCCTCTCCACCCTGCCGCCAGAGAGGCTCTACTCGCGGCTTTTGACCAAGGTTGGGCAGATCCCAAGAAGCTTTCCCAGAGTTCATCTAAGGCTGCAATTCTTCGCAATCACGGCCTTGAAACTATCTCCACCCGATTAGGCATTCCAGCAGATTCGATCGAAGTGTTGGGCGAGCCATCCTTGGGCCACTATCTCTCTATCGCAGGTCTACTTCAGGAATCTTCCACCCTTGCATATTCAGCAATCGATAAAGGAAAAATCCGAGCCATCGCGCGATCTCGCACATCGCAGGTCTTAGAACTTGCCGTGAATTCCGCCGGAGCCATTCAAGGGCTCAGTGGAATATCCCATGGTGCTGTGCTCTCTCTGCAGTTGGCCAATGGTGAAACGGGAATTATTCAAGATGGCCTCCCATCCATCTCAGAGAATGTGCCGATTGCAATCGATGCAACAGCATCTGGTCCTCGAGTTCCTCTGCCAGATCCTTGGAGTACGGCCCACTTTGATGCAGCATCGTGGGGCGGCCCTAGTGGTCTTGCGATCATGGCTGTAAGAAACCGTTCACAGTTCTCTTATCCCCTACCGCGCATCGCCCCCATCAGCTCCCCCGGTAGTTACTCACTTCCACTTTTGATTGCATCCGCCGTTGCTCTTGAAAACTTCACTCCAGAATCACCTTCTCTTCGCGAGTTTGCAGTTGCTCAATTATCGAAGATTGATGGCGTGCATCTTGTGGGGCCACAATCACCTGCAATGCCCCATCTGCTCTCACTCATAGCAGCAAACGTCTCCGGTGAGAATGTAGTCAGAGAGTTAGCTGCGCAAGGTATTGATGTTGACTCAGGGTCAGCATGTTCGGCTGAAGATCTACAGCCCAGCCATGTATTAGCTGCGATGGGTTATGAGACCAACGGCCATATTCGCCTCACTATGCACAACGGAATAACAGAGGCTGAAATTGCCAGCTTGGTTACAGCTCTTTCAGGAGTACTTCAAAAATTACGCGGGTAGCTGCACTGAGATTTCAGCTGCAGCATCTGATCCATATGCATCACTAAAGCGTGTGACAAATTCATCCTTTGTGAAGCGGTACTCCTGTGTTCCTGTTGTTTCGATGACATAGGTAGCAATCATTGAACCAAGCTGTGCACAGCGCTCATGTGAGAGTCCCCATGCAAGTCCTGCCACAAAGCCAGAGCGGAAGGAATCGCCAACACCGGTTGGATCGACTTTCGCCTTCTCTTTTGCGCAACCTACTTTGATAAATGTTCCATCGGTGCTTTCAACGCGAGCACCATCAGAGCCCAATGTCACGATGCGATATTTCACTTGTTCCAAAATCTCGTGATCACTCCACCCAGTCTTCTGGATGGCAAGTGCTAACTCATATTCATTCATAAAGAGGTAGGTAGCGCCAGAGATCAACTTCTTGATCTCATCCCCATTCATACGTGCCATCTGCTGTGAAGGATCTGCAGCTACGGCAACACCCATCGCAAGTGCTACCTCTGTGTGACGAAGCATCGCTTCAGGATCATCAGGTGACACAACAAGGATGTCGAGCTTTCCGACCTTATCCATGATGGGCTTGAGTTCAATGTTTCGAGCCTCAGACATCGCACCAGGGAAGAAGGATGCGATCTGATTGAGTTCCGTATCGGTTGTCACGGTGAAGTGCGCCGTGTGCTGCTCTGTTGAGACAAGTGCGTGGGATGTATCAACGCCATGACGTGTGAGCCATGCATCGTAATCAGCAAAATCTTTTCCAACTGCTGCAATCAAAATGGGGTTCAGGCCAAGGACGCCAAGACCAAATGCAATATTGGCAGCGCACCCTCCGCGACGAACATCAAGACCGTCGACAAGGAATGAGAGGGAGACTTTTTCTAAAGAACCAGCAACGAGAGAATCAGTGAACTTTCCAGGGAAAGTCATGAGGTGATCGAGACCTACTGAACCTGCAACACCAATTTTCATGGTCGCATCTAACTACAGCAGCTATGTATTAGCGGTGATTAGTTAAATGAATCGCCGCAAGCGCATGAACCGCCTGCATTGGGATTATCGATTGTGAAGCCCTGCTTCTCAATAGTGTCTACGAAATCAACTGTTGCACCCATGAGGTATGGATCGCTCATCTTGTCGACAACAACTTTGACTGCGCCAAACTCACGTGTGATATCGCCTTCTTGATTGCGATCATCGAAGTAGAGCTGGTAGCGAAGACCAGAGCAGCCACCTGGCTGAACAGCAACGCGCAGGTAGAGGTCATCGCGACCTTCTTGAGCAAGAAGGGCAGAAACCTTTGCAGCTGCCACATCAGTAAGTGCGATGCCGGTTGTAATCTCGACTGGAGTTGTTGTTGTTTCAGTAGTCATGTGCGCAAGAATACCCGCGTTTAGGTTGCGATGGCTAACCCAAACGCATGACAATACGCATATGTCTATCAGCCTCGGCGAGCTACTCATTCTGGGCCAAGGCTCAGATCTTGCCTCAGAGCGCGGAGTCTCATGCACCGGCGAACTTCCACCTGCCAGCGACCCGCACCTCGTTGAACGCGCTATCGCTGCCAGAGCAGCCCTTGGAAGTCGGGCGCTGATTCTGGGCCATCACTATCAGCGAGATGAAGTCATTCAATTTGCCGATATCACTGGAGATTCATTTAAGTTGGCAGAGTCAGCAGCTGCCCAAAGTTCTGCAGAATTTATCTTCTTCTGTGGCGTTCACTTTATGGCAGAGAGTGCCGACATCCTGACCTCTTCCAAGCAACGCGTGATCCTTCCGGATTTAGCTGCAGGGTGTTCGATGGCAGATATGGCAACTGCGAATCAAGTAAACCAATGTTGGCAAGATCTAGAAAAAATCGGCGTTGCATCCAAAACCGTTCCTGTCACCTATATGAATTCATCTGCGGCGATTAAAGCTTTCACAGGCGAACATGGCGGAACAATCTGCACATCATCGAATGCGCAGAAGACTCTTGAATGGGCATTTGCTAAAGCGGAGAAGGTTCTCTTTCTTCCCGACCAACATCTAGGTCGCAACACAGCTGTGCTTTCTCTTGGGCTCTCACTCGAAGATTGCGTCTTATGGAATCCATGGAAGCCAATGGGCGGTCTGACCGAAGACGAGATCCGTGGAGCCAAGATGATTTTGTGGCGCGGACATTGCTCTGTTCACGGTCGCTTTACTCGTGAATCAATTCAAGAAGTTCGCACTCGCGTTCCGGGCGTTCAAGTCATCGTCCACCCTGAGTGCCAGCATGAAGTGGTAGTCGATGCAGATGTCGTCGGGAGTACAGAGAAGATAATTCAGACCGTGACGAAATCACCCGCTGGAAGTAAGTGGGCAATCGGTACTGAACTCAATCTCGTCTCTCGCCTTGCGCAGAATAATCCAGATAAAGAGATTGTCTTTCTCGATAAGAGCGTCTGCTACTGCTCGACGATGAACCGCATTGATCTGCCCCATCTGGTCTGGGCTATGGAATCAATCGTGGCAGGACATATCGTCAATGAGATTAAGGTCGATGAGCGAGTAGCCCGCTTATCCAAGTTGGCTCTTGAGCAGATGCTCGCTCTATAGTTCCACCATGACTGAATCATCTGCCGATAAGAAGGGTCGTCCGACCCCTAAGCGCAAAGAAGCTATCGCCGCTCGTAAAGTTTCATCCCTTGCTCCTGCATCAACGAAGGCAGAGAAGAAGCGTGCAAAGGATGCCTCCCGCGCTGCACGTATTGCCAATCGCGCCGCCTATATGCGTGGAGATGAAAATGCACTTCCTGCCCGCGATAAAGGTCCAGTAAAGCGTTTTGTCCGTAACTATGTGGATTCACGCAAGTCAATCGGTGAATACTTCCTGCCCATCATCTTTATCGTTCTAATCTTTACCTTGGTTCCATATCCGATATTCCAAATCGGAAGCATCATCATTATGTATGGCGTTCTCTTGATTTCAGTCATCGATGGATTCTTCTTAAGTCGCAAGATTAAGAGCGCTGTGCTTGTAAAATTTCCAGGCACAGAACTAAAAGGAATCGGAATGTATGGATGGCTGCGCTCAACCCAGATGCGCAGAATGCGCTCCCCTAAGCCTCAGATCAAAGTTGGAGAAAGCTTCTAACTCACACCGCTAAGCGCGAGGGTTAGGGCTCTCGCTCTTCTTCGGATCGCGCTCTGGCAACTTTCCAAGGGCGTTATCGATCGCCTGCATGACATCGGCTGATAATTTGATTCCAGATGCTTTGACATTCTCTTTTACCTGAGAAGGCTTGGTCGCACCCATGATGGCGCTAGAAACATTGGAGTTCTGAAGAACCCAAGCCAGTGCTAACTGGGACATTGAGATATCAAGGCCCTGCGCAATCGGCTTTAACTTCTGCACAGAAGACAAAACTTCTTCTGACATCCAACGAGAGATGAAGTCCGCCCCGCTTTTCTTATCCGTCGCACGAGATCCCGCAGGTGCTTTCTTTCCTGGGAGATATTTTCCAGTGAGAATTCCTTGAGCCATCGGTGACCAGACAATCTGACCAATTCCCTCTTTCTTCGAAAGGGGAACTACCTCACTTTCAATGACCCGCCATAGCGCTGAGTACTGAGGTTGGCTTGATACAAAACGGTTATAGCCTCGAGCATCCTGGATTTTGAGTGCATCAGAGATTTGCCTTGCATTCCATTCAGAGAAACCGATGTAGCTGACTTTTCCTTGACGGATAAGATCATCAAAGGCGCTCAAAGTTTCTTCAAGTGGAGTCTCAACATCGAAGCGATGTGCTTGATAGAGATCGATGTGATCGGTCTTCAATCTCTTAAGCGATGCGTCACACGATTCCATGATGTGCTTACGTGATAGCCCGCGATCATTCTTACCTGTGCCAGTTGGCCAATAGACCTTGGTGAAGAGTTCATAGGATTCACGGCGAACACCCTTGAGCGCTTTAGCAAGAACTACTTCAGCTCTTGTTCCGGCATAGACATCTGCTGTATCAAAGGTGGTGATTCCTTGGTTGAGAGCTTCTCGCACGCATTTGACTGCAGCCTCTGTCTCAACTTGTGAGCCATGAGTGATCCAGTTTCCGTAAGAAATCTCTGAGACATACATTCCGGTGTTGCCAAGGCGTCTATATTCCATCACGACACCTTAGGGTTGTGCGTGGTGAGTTGCCAACACCCACGCACTGTGGTTTGGTTGACCCGTTAGACCACAACTTCATAGGTATCTCAGTAGGGGAAGTTCGGTGCAATTCCGACGCTGACCCGCAACCGTAAGAGAGTTCATCCCCGAACTACTTAAGTCGGATTACCTGCCGAGATATTTGTTTTTGACCAACACCCGCCGAGGTTTGCGGGGTGTAGTCCAAAGGTATTTGGCGTATTTGGCCGACCGCTAGCGAGCTACCCCTGTGAGACTCTTCTAATTAGGAGTTCACACTGTGAAAGCAACACATATCAACAAGATCGCACTTGCGATTCTTCTTATTACATCTCAAGTCATCTCAATCCCCGCATCCCATGCAGAATCAAAGGGCTGGCGTTATTGGGGTTACTTCCAAGCAGCCCCTGGTGCATCAGCTTGGAAAGCTGCCATGACTGGACCGACTGTCGATATTGAAGATGGGGCCGTTGAAGGATGGTCATTTGTCTTTAGCAGCGATGATGTTCCATCCGTAGCACCCAAGACAAAACCTTCCTTTGCATCCATCTGTGGAAAGACAAAGGCAGATTCAGATACCAAGCGCATTGGTCTTGTTATCGAATTCGGCAACTCCGCATACGCACCTAAGGGTGAAAAGGTACAGAAGCCGATAGTGCGTTGTGTGACGACAGCAAAGAGTTCACAAGGTATCGATGTACTTGGCCAAGTCGTTAAAGTCCGCTCTGCCAGTTCAGGTTTGATCTGCGGATTCAACGGCTTCCCTAAGAAGGAATGCGGAGTAGAGATAAATACTCCTGCTGCGCTAATCAAGAAGTAGTACAGAAGCTCGTCATGAAGAAGCCACTGCATCCACTCACACTGTGGATCAGTGCAATACTCCTTGCAATAGGTGTTGTTGCACTCGATAACGCATGGATCGCACTCGCGATCGTGGGTGCAGTGGCTTTTCTTGTCTATATGCGTCGCGATGGTTCACCTTGGGAGAGAAGCTTCATTCTCTCGCTTCGGATAGGCGCCATCATCCTGGCTATTCGCACAATCGTTGGAATTCTGATTGGTGTCCCGATTCCTGGAACCATCCTCTTTAGATTGCCCATCCTTGATTTACCTTCATGGATGCCTGGTATTCGCATAGGTGGCGCAGTAACACTGGAGAGATTGTCATCATCTCTTCATGAAGGTGTCATCATCGCAACGATGATTGCTCTCTTTGGGGCTGCAACATCTCTGACAAGCCCACATAAATTGTTGCGTGTGACTCCATCATTCATCTATGAAATAGGAATCACACTCGTGATTGCAACATCACTCTTCCCACAACTTGCAACGAGTGCGCGACGAATCCGAACAGCACAGAAGTTGCGTGGAATGGAAAACGTTCATATCCGCTCCATTGCAATCCCATTACTTGAAGAATCACTCTCACGGTCATTGCAACTTGCAGCTGCCATGGATGCACGAGGTTATGGAATAAGCCGTAAGCGCTCTCGATATCGCCCTATGCAATGGTTGATGCGCGATAACGTCATTGTTGTACTGACTGTTGCCGCATCTGCGGTGATGGTGGCGCGATGATTACCTTCTCCAATGTTTCACTAATCTATCCTCACTCCACCAAGACCATCCTTGAAGATCTCTCCTTTCAAATACAAGAAGGCGAGATGGTCCTTGTTATGGGTGAGACGGGATCGGGTAAATCATCGCTGCTGCGCCTGATAAATGGACTAGTCCCCCATCACACTGGCGGCATTTTGGCCGGTGATATCTCTGTCGATGGAATCTCAACGCGATCTGTGAAACCAGGTTCACTCGCTCACCTCGTTGGCATTGTTGGTCAAAATCCCATCAATGGATTTGTGACAGATATTGTTGAAGAAGAGCTGGCATTTAGCATGGAGGCTCTGAACTTTGCCCCCGATGTCATGCGCAAGAGGGTGGAAGAGATCCTTGATCTGCTCAGTTTGAGCGCTCTGCGCAATCGCTCGATTGCAACGTTGAGCGGTGGCGAACAGCAGCGAGTAGCAATAGGTGCAGCACTTGTGATGCAGCCCAAGGTGTTGGTCCTTGATGAACCCACAAGCGCACTTGACCCCATTGCAGCAGAGGAAGTTCTCTCAGTTCTACATCGCCTTGTTCACGATTTGAGCGTGACTGTGATTATTGCTGAGCATCGCTTAGAGCGAGTGATCCAATTTGTTGATCGAATTATCTTTATTGAGGGAGATGGTGAGACATCGATTGGCTCCCCTGATGAAATTCTCAAGAATTCAGAGCTAGTCCCTCCTATTGTGAAATTAGCTCGCGCACTGAACTTGAGCGAGATTGGCACAAGTGTTCGTGAAGTAAGACGAGCTACCGATGAGATTCGAAGTCGCCAATATCCTCTTTCAGATGTCGTGCAGAGAGCAGATTCGCCTGCAATAGAAGTATCTGATGTTTCGCATTCTTATGGTGAGAAGCTCGCACTCAACACAATCACCACCACTATCCATCACGGTGAAATCGTTGCCATCATGGGGCGCAACGGTGCTGGCAAAAGCACTCTGTTGCACTCCATTGTTGGTTTGCACGCCCCTGGAAAAGGAAGAATCTCTGTTAACGGCCAAGATCCCACAGAGCTCACTGGTGCAGCGCGCAGACAAGCGATTGGGTATGTCCCTCAAGAACCTAGCGACCTTCTCTTTGCATCTAGCGTTGAAGAAGAATGTGCTCATGCAGATCGTGACAATGAGTTAGTACCGGGATCGACGGCAGCACTTCTCAATCGTCTCGTCCCAGGAATCACTACTCGAGCACATCCGAACGATCTCTCAGAAGGACAACGTTTGGCACTGGTTCTGAGCATTGTTCTTGCAGCAAACCCTGAAGTTTTAGTTCTTGATGAACCCACTCGTGGACTTGATTACCGGGCCAAGGGGCTCTTTGGTGTGGCTCTCAAAGAGTATGCAACGCAATTTAATAGGCCAGTGCTGCTTGCAACGCACGATGTGGAGCTTGTCGCAGAACTTGCAGATCGAGTTCTCTTTCTTGCAGAAGGTGACATCGTCGCAGATGGCACAACGCTTGAAGTTCTTCTCTCATCTCCTGCCTTTGCACCACAAGTAGCAAAGATTATGTCGCCTAAGCCATGGCTGACTGTGAGCGATGTTGTTCACGCACTGGGAGATGTCTCATGAAAACTGCGGGAGTTTTCTCCTTCAAGGGTGCATCACTCATTGCACTACTTGCTACAAGTGCAATCAGTGCGCTGGGTTTTCTCTGGCCATTTCTCATCAGTGAGAAACAAGGCCACCCTCAGTGGATCTTCTTGCTAGCAACTCCCTGCGCACTCTTACTTCTGATGATCAGCGTGAGTAATAAGGAATTAGATAGCAAGTCGATCGCTCTTCTTGCAGTGCTCTCTGCGCTCATTGCGGCGCTGCGCCCTATGGGAACAGGTGCTGTGGGGATTGAACCGATGTGGTTTGTTCTTATCCTCGCAGCGCGAGTATTTGGTGCATCCTTTGGTTTTCTTCTTGGAACAATCTCAATGTTTCTCTCTGCACTTCTCACGGGAGGACTCGGACCCTGGGTTGCATATCAATCATTTGCAGCCGGGTGGATCGGACTTGGAGTCGCTCTGATTCCAAAAGGGTTACGTGGTAAGTCAGAAGTATTCGCACTGGCACTCTATGGAGTAGTTGCAGCTGGATTCTTCGGTATCGCCATGGATCTTCAATTTTGGCCATGGGCGTTGGGTGCTGATACTCAACTTTCCTATGTTGCAGGAGCTGCTCTCTCAACGAATTTCTCACACTTTATTTCATTTCATTTCTTGTCAGCTATGGCCTGGGATATTCCGCGAGCGATATTTACCGCATCCCTGATTGTGGTGACAGCTAAGCCAGTCCTTCACACTTTGCGCAGAGCTCACACTCGAGCTGCCTTTATGACACCGATTGAATTTATCGAACGTGTGAAGGCATAAAGGGCAGAGCACTGATTGTGGCTGATGACTCGCGGCCACGAACATCAATGGTGACAACATCCCCAATCGCATAGGCAGGATCAATCAACGCAAGTGCAATTCCCACTTTCAGAGACGGTGAGAAAGTTCCACTTGTGACGATGCCGATCTCTGTACCATCTGAATCTTTGATGGCCATTCCAGCGCGAGGAATTCCACGATCATTGGATTTGAGAGCTTTCAAGGTGCGAACCACGCCCTCTTCACGCTGAGATTGCAAAACTTGTGAGCCGCGGAAGGATTCCTTCTTCCAACCAATGGCCCATCCCGCACTTGCCTGTACTGGAGAAATTTCAAGGGAGAGTTCATGGCCATGAAGCGGGTAGCCCATCTCAGTGCGCAGAGTGTCACGCGCACCAAGGCCACAGATAGCTCCATCAAAAGGCTTCATCGCTGCAACCAGTGCATACCAGACAACCGATGCATCTTTCCAAGATGGAACTAACTCATATCCATGTTCACCGGTATATCCGGTGCGGCAGAGAATCACATCGCATCCTGCGATAGTCACATGTGCAAATGCCATGTAATCCATTGTGGGGTTGATACCAAGGCTCTTCACGACATCGACAGCACGTGGTCCTTGCAGCGCAATTACAGCAAATTTCTCGTGGAGGTTGGTCACAGTGATTGAGGCTGGCGCGCTCTCACTCAGCACTCGCACCACATCTGTCGTATTCGATGCATTAGGGATTAGGAAGAAATCTGAATCCGAATTGCGATAGGCAATCAGATCATCGATGACGCCACCATCCGGGTTGCAGAGCAAGGTGTATTGCGCCTTGCTATCTACGATGCGAGTTAAATCATTGGTAAACATGGAATTGAGAAACTCCAGTGCACCTTCACCTTTTACGCTGGCTTTCCCGAGGTGAGAGACATCAAAAAGTCCCACTCGTTCACGAACAGCGGAGTGTTCAGCCAGAACTCCGGCTCCTGGATACTCAATAGGCATCAGCCAGCCGCCAAAATCGGCCATCTTCGCCTGTAGGTCGAGATGTTTCTGATGCAAAGGTGAGTTTTTCACAACGACAACTTACACTTACGACCTCGCATCTGCTGAGTAACGGCGGAGTGATATCTAGAGGAGTCTCCATGACCACGATCCGCCTTTCAGACGGAATTGTTAAAGATGATGTCTTAGTCGTTGGTTTGGCATCTAAGAACTCCAAGTCCTCTAAGGCTGGAGCCACTTCACTCCAGATTGAATCCGGCGATCTCGCCCTCGACACCAAAGTGCTGATGCAGGCACTTGCTGATTTAGGGGCGACTGGAAAAGCAGATGAAGTCATTAAAGTTCCTGGCACTTCCACGCGACTCATTGTCTTCACAGGCCTGGGGAATGCCAGTGCCAGCTATGACCACGAAGTACTTCGACGTGCGGCAGGTGCTGCAGCGCGCGCACTCGCGGGAAACTCCAGCGCAACATTCTCACTCCCAGCAAAATCCTTATCAGGAATTAGAGGCGTTGCTGAAGGCGCCGCCCTTGGCTCATATCTCTTTGATCAATTTAGAGGTTCAACAAAGAGCGGCCAGAAGTCTCCTTTGAAATCCATTACGGTCCACACAGATTTAGCTTCACAAGCAAGTGCGAAGTCAGCTGCCAAGTCTGCAGAGATTATTGGAACTTACACAAACCTTGTGCGCGATTTAATCAATACTCCCCCAAGCCACCTCACACCTGAAACATTCTGCAAAGCCATAAACGATGCGGTCAAGAAGGCAGGAGGCGCAGCGCTCGGACTGAAAGTCTCCGTCATGACAGATGCACAATTAAAGTCAAAGGGTTACGGCGGAATCATTGGAGTTGGTCAGGGTTCTGTTAATCCCCCACGACTTTTGAACATCTCATACACACCTAAGGGTGCCAAGGCGAAGAAGAAGTATGCCTTCGTTGGTAAGGGAATCACATTTGATTCTGGCGGTCTTGCACTCAAGCCAGCTAAAGGCATGGAAGCAATGAAGTCAGATATGAGTGGCGCTGCAGCTGTCTGTGCTGCAACTATTGCAATCGCCCTTCTTAAACTTCCTGTTGCAATCGAGACTTGGGCACCGTTGGCAGAAAATATGATCAGCGATACTGCAACTCGTCCTAGTGATGTCATCACTATCTATGGCGGTAAGACTGTTGAAGTTCTCAATCCTGATGCGGAAGGTCGCCTCGTTCTTGCTGATGCAATTGTGCGAGCACAGGAGACGATAGATCTCGACGGAATCATCGATGTCGCAACGCTGACTGGTGCACAAGTAGTTGCACTCGGAACGCGCACGAGCGCTGTGATGACAAATAATGAAGGATTCTCATCTCACTTCTTGGATGTGACAAAGGAGACAGGTGAAGCTTTCTGGCCAATGCCACTGCCTGTTGAATTACGAGCCTCCCTTGATTCACCGGTTGCAGATCTTGCAAATATTGGTGAGCGCATGGGCGGAATGCTCGTTGCTGGCTTATTCCTGAAGGATTTCGTCGCAGATGAACTCCCCTGGCTTCACCTTGATATCGCAGGTCCTGCCTATAACGAGAGCGCGCCCCATGGTTACACCCCAGTCGGTGGAACAGGGATCGCTCTTCGCTCCCTGGTGCAGCTGGCTATCTCTGCCAGCTCTTAGAAGCGCGTTATGCATTCGCCTGCCTAGGCTGGCAAGATAGGGTCGTTGAGCTTAAAGAGGAGTGTGTCGGTGGCAAATTTTGATCTCGTAGTTCTCGGTGGCGGTAGTGGCGGCTACGCCGCAGCCCTTCGCGCATCCCAACTCGGATTGACCGTAGCGCTCATCGAGAAAGATAAGGTCGGCGGAACATGCCTACACCGCGGATGTATTCCCACAAAAGCCCTGCTCCATGCTGGTGAAGTTGCAGATAGTGCACGCGACTCATCCCACTTCGGAGTAAACGCCACTTTTAACTCTATCGATATGGCTGGCGTGAACTCCTATAAGGATGGCGTTATCGCAGGCCTTCATAAAGGCTTGCAAGGCCTGGTTAAGTCTCGAAACATTACCTATGTCGAAGGCACCGGGCGACTCGTCTCCAATAACACCATTGATGTTAACGGCACTGCCTATGTTGGTAAGAACATTGTTCTCGCAACCGGTTCCTATGCCCGTACATTGCCTGGATTAGATATCGACGGAGATCGTGTTATTACATCCGATCACGGTACTTCTCTGAATTATGTTCCAAAGAGCGTCATCGTTCTCGGTGGTGGAGTCATTGGATGTGAATTCGCATCTGTCTGGAAATCATTCGGTTCAGAAGTTACGATTATTGAAGGCCTTCCACATTTGATCGCCCTTGAAGATGAATCTTCGAGCAAGTTACTCGAGCGTGCTTATCGCAAGCGTGGAATCAATTTTGAATTAGGTGTTCGCTTTAAATCTCACAAAGTTGATAAGAAGGGCGTCACCGTCACTCTTGAAGATGGCCGCGAATTCACAGCCGATCTCCTCCTTGTCTCTGTAGGCCGCGGCCCTGTTACAGATGGCGTGGGCTACCAAGAACTGGGTATCACGATGGATCGCGGATACATCACTGTTGATGACCATTGCCGCACCAATATCCCTGGCATCTTCGCGGTAGGAGACATCATCCCTACTCTGCAGCTAGCTCACGTTGGATTCCAAGAAGGAATTCTTGTTGCAGAGACAATTGCAGGTCTTAATCCTCGTCCAATCAATTACGACGGTGTTCCACGTGTTACCTATTCAGAGCCAGAAGTTGCATCGATGGGGCTCTCAACCAAGGTTGCAAAAGAGCGTGGTTATGACGTTGTTGAAGTTGATTACAACCTTGCAGGCAATGGCAAGGCTCAGATTCTTAAGACTGCAGGCTCCATCAAGCTTGTTGCACAGAAGAATGGTCCTGTCCTTGGAATTCACATGGTGGGTTCTCGCGTGGGTGAATTAGTTTCCGAAGCACAATTAATCTTTAACTGGGAGGCATCAGCAGATGATGTTGCACCTCTCCTTCATGCACACCCAACACTGTCTGAGGCAATGGGCGAAGCTCATATGGCTCTTGCAGGCAAACCACTTCAC
>Ga0070374_10000797_pt1 | contig 13318 bp, 19 predicted proteins | sample LauGreSuBDMM15SN_2_FD_66374 | JGI IMG/M metagenome (GOLD analysis project Ga0070374, IMG submission 66374) | Freshwater lake microbial communities from Lake Michigan, USA - Su13.BD.MM15.SN (version 4) (version 4) | ecosystem: Environmental > Aquatic > Freshwater > Lake | place: Lake Michigan...
CCGTGGGGCAACCTCACCAAGGGCTACCGTACCCGTAACAACAAGCGCACACAGGTCATGATCGTGTCGCGTCGCAAGAAGTAAGGGTTAGACAATGACACGCTCTCTCAAAAAGGGTCCCTTCGTTGACCACCATTTGCTGGCCAAGGTTGAAAAAGCCGTTGCCACCAAAGACAAAAAGCCCGTCAAGACATGGTCGCGTCGCTCCATGGTTCTGCCCGATTTCATCGGTCTGACCATCGCCGTTCACAACGGCAAGCAACACGTTCCTGTTTATGTGACCGACCAAATGGTTGGTCACAAATTGGGCGAATTCGCACTGACCCGGACATTCAAGGGTCACCCTGCGGACAAAAAAGTCCAGAAGAAATAAGGAAAGACCATGGAAACACGTGCAGTCCTCCGGGGCGTCCGTTTGTCGGTCGACAAAGGCCGCTTGGTCGCCGACTTGATTCGCGGTAAAAAAGTGGATCAAGCGCTGAACATTTTGACTTTCACGCAGAAAAAAGCTGCGGGCATCGTCAAAAAGGTACTCGAGTCCGCCATCGCCAACGCTGAGCACAATGACGGCGCCGACATTGACGAGTTGAAGGTGAAAACCATCTACGTCGAACAAGGCACCACGCTCAAGCGTTTCACAGCCCGCGCCAAAGGCCGTGGCAACCGCATCAGCAAGCCCACATGCCATGTGTATGTGACGGTTGGCAACTAAGCCAGGGAAGAAACATGGGACAAAAAATCCATCCTACCGGCTTCCGTTTGGCCGTGAGCCGTAACTGGTCCAGCCGTTGGTACGCCAGCAACAAAGACTTCGCCGGCATGCTGGCCGAAGACATCAAGGTGCGTGAGTACCTCAAGGCCAAGCTCAAAAACGCTGCGGTTTCCCGCGTGCTGATCGAGCGTCCAGCCAAGAGCGCCCGCATCACCATCTTCTCGGCTCGTCCAGGTGTGGTGATCGGCAAAAAAGGCGAAGACATCGAGTTGCTCAAAAAAGAACTCGCTCTTCGTCTGGGTGTGCCAGTGGCCGTGAACATCGAAGAAGTGCGCAAGCCCGAAATCGATGCCCAACTGATCGCTGACAGCATCACACAACAGCTCGAAAAGCGCATCATGTTCCGTCGCGCCATGAAGCGCGCCATGCAAAACGCCATGCGTCTGGGTGCCCAAGGCATCAAGATCATGTCGGCTGGCCGCTTGAACGGCATCGAAATTGCGCGTACAGAGTGGTACCGCGAAGGCCGTGTGCCATTGCACACCCTGCGCGCTGACATCGACTACGCCACTTCCGAAGCCAAGACCACCTACGGCATCATCGGTGTCAAGGTCTGGGTCTACAAAGGTGACACCTTGGGTCGCAATGACGCTCCTGCACTGGCTGAGCCACGTGCCGAAGAAGAACGCCGTCCACGGGGTCCACGCCGTGATGCACGTCCAGGTGAGCGCCCCGCAGGCGATCGCCGCGGCGGCCCACGTCGCCCCGCTGGCACCAACACAGCACCTACCGACGGCAGCGACAAGCCTGCCGGCGCAGGTGGTGATGCCAAACCCGCCGTTAAGCGCGTACGCACAGTCGCCGCGCCAGCTGCAGCAGCTGACGGTCAATAAGGAGTAATTACATGCTGCAACCTGCTCGCAGAAAGTTCCGCAAGGAACAGAAAGGCCGCAACACCGGCGTCGCTACCCGTGGCAACACGGTGGCGTTCGGTGACTTCGGCCTGAAGTCCACAGACCGTGGCCGTTTGACGGCCCGTCAGATCGAAGCCGCACGACGTGCGATTTCCCGTCACGTCAAGCGTGGTGGTCGCATCTGGATTCGCGTGTTCCCTGACAAGCCGATCTCCACCAAGCCTGCTGAAGTGCGTATGGGTAACGGTAAAGGTAACCCCGAGTACTACGTGGCCGAGATCCAACCCGGAAAGGTGCTCTACGAAATCGTAGGCGTGCCCGAAGAGTTGGCCCGCGAAGCCTTTAAATTGGCCGCTGCCAAGCTGCCCTTGCGCACCACATTTGTGGCACGCATGATTGGCCAATAATTCAGGAGAAACAAGAAATGAACGCTGCTGAATTGCGCCAAAAAGACGTTGCTGGTGTGAAAGACGAGATCAAAGCGCTCCAAAGAGCCCACTTTGGTCTGCGTATGCAAAAAGCCACGCAACAACTCGGCAATACCGGAACATTGAGCGAAACCCGTCGCTCGATCGCTCGTGCCAAAACCATCCTTGCCCAAAAGCAAGCCGCCAAGTAAGGAGTGACCATGACGGAAGCTAAAACATCCCTCAAGCGCACCTTGATTGGCAAGGTAGTCAGCGACAAGCGCGCCAAGACCGTGACCGTGCTGGTTGAGCGTCGTGTGAAACACGCGCTTTATGGCAAGATCGTGGCCAAGTCGAGCAAGTACCACGCGCACGATGAAACAGGTCTATACCACCTGGGCGACACCATCGAAATCACGGAAAGCCGTCCGATTTCGAAGACCAAAAACTGGGTGGCCAGCCGCCTGGTGCAGAAAGCCGAAGCGGTCTGAGTTTAAAAGCCGGACTTGTGCAAACTTTCTGAAAACGACCCACAATGGTGGGTCGTTTTTTTTACACTCGGCGTATTCGCCAAACATTCAAATGGAGCACAACATGATCAAAGTCGGCGACACATTGCCCGCAGTCACCCTGATGGAATACGTTGAAGTGGAGGGCAACGGCTGCAGCATTGGCCCCAACCCGGTTGACGTGGCTGCTGCCACCGCTGGTAAAACAATTGCCCTGTTTGCGCTGCCTGGCGCCTTTACGCCCACCTGCTCCGTCAAGCACGTGCCTGGTTATGTGGAAAACCATGACGCCTTGAAGGCCGCCGGTGTTGATGAAATTTGGTGCGTGAGCGTGAACGACGCTTTCGTCATGGGCGCATGGGCCCGTGAACAAAAAACCGGTGCCAAAGTGCGCATGTTGGGTGACGGCAGTGCCGATTTCACCAAGGCCACCGGCTTGACCTTGGACTTGACGGGTCGTGGCATGGGCGTGCGCAGCAACCGCTACTCCATGCTCGTGAAAGACGGCAAAGTCTCAAGCTTGAACAACGAAGGTCCGGGCAAATTTGAAGTCAGCGATGCCGCAACGCTGTTGGCACAAGCCAAAGGTTGAATGTCACTGGCCAAAAAAAGGGACCTTGGGTCCCTTTTTTTCCTCTTGAGCGTTTCAAGAGATGTCAACTTTGAGGTAATGGGCCCCTGCGTAGGGGTTGTGATAGTAGGGCGGTATCTCCACAAAGCCCAAGTCTTCATAAAGGGCCCGGGCTGACTCCATGTCATCCAGTGTGTCGAGCAGGACGCAGCTGTAACCCGCTTTGCGGGCGGCGTCGAGAATGCCTTCCGTCAATTGACGGCCCAATCCCAAACCCCTGAAACTTGGGCGGACATAGAGGCGTTTCATTTCAGCGGCATTGGAGTAATCAGAACTGTCCAGGGGGCGCAAGGCGCAGCACCCTGCCAAAGCATCGTCCACCCAAGCCAACAAAAGTGCGCCGCGAGGCTCGGTGTATTCACCAGGCAAACTTAGCAGCTCGTCTGCAAAGTCTTGAAAACACAAATCCACTTCCAGGCTGTCTGCGTACTCCTGAAAGATGGCGCGGGTCAACTCCCAGTCAACAGGACTGGCCGGATGCTGCAATTGAACGATCGGCATGGACAAGTTGGACTAAAAAAGCAAACCACAGTGTAGTCGCAGGCGAATGGCCTTCATGGGCTCAGCTGCCCATGGAGACTATGCCGAAAACAGCCATGGCCGAAACTAAGAGCAGCACCAAGGCCCAAGCACGCGAGCGGCCATGGTCGGCCGAGGGGACAACCGGATCAGACATGGACTTGTCCCCATGCCACATGGCGGGCACCAGCGCCTGCCTTTTTCGCCAGCGGTACCAGACCATGGCCAGCAAATGAATGCAGACCAAAAGGATCAAGGTGGTCTTGCCCCACCCTTTGTGCCAGCTGGTGGCCAGAGCGACCCATTGGCTGGAAGCCAGTGAGGACAACGGCCCCATGTTGGCGATTTCATCGTCACTGATGAGGCCCGTGCCCACTTGCAAAAACAAAATTAGCAGAAAAGACACGACTGACCAGGACCCCAAAGGGTTGTGACCCGCAAATTGAGTGAACTTGTCGCGACCTTGAAGGTAAGTCCAAACGCGCGAAGGGCTTATGGGGAGTTGTGACCAGCGAGACCAGTACCCGCCAAAAACCCCCCAAAGAACGCGAAACAGCAAAAGAGTCAAAACGCAATAACCCAAACGGAAATGCCACTGCATGGCGTTGCCACCCACATTGCCCGTGATGACCAGGCCAGTCACACACAGCACCAGCCCCCAGTGAAAAAGGCGGGTAGGAAGATCCCAGATGCGAACTTGAAACATAAGGACTTTCATGGATGCGGGTCAAGCCAAGATATGAGAAACTGACGCACAGTCAGAGCATGGCGCTTTGGCCAACACATCTCTCAATTGGAGTTGAATATGAAAACAATGTCAGGTCTTTTTAGCTTGGCCTTGGCGATGGCCGTGACCTTACCTGCTCAAGCACAGTTTGCCAAGCCGGAGGATGCGGTCAAGTACCGCAAAGCGAGTTTCACGGTGATGTCCGCACATTTTGGCCGATTGGGTGCGATGGCCAATGGACGCATGCCCTTTGACGCCAAAGCCGCTGCCGAAAATGCCGATGTCGCGTTGACGCTGTCCAAATTACCATGGGCAGCCTTTGGCGAGGGTACAGACAAAGGCGACACCCGCGCCAAGCCAGAAATCTGGAAAGAGTCTGCCAAGTACAAGGAAGCGGCAGACAAAATGCAAGTTGAAATGGGCAAATTGAATGTGGCTGCCAAGGCAGGCAACATCGACGCCTTGAAAGCAGCTTTTGGCCCAGCCGCAGCGTCTTGCAAAGCCTGCCACGACAACTTCCGCAAAGATTGATGAAAGCCTCCTGTGCAGCGGGCCCTTGGGCCTTGTTGTTCAGGTTTCGGTCAACAGTTTCTCAATCAGTTTGTGCAGCTCTGCAAAGTCAGGCGTCCCCACGAAGCGCTTGACGATTTCGCCTTGCTTGTTGACGAGAAACGTGGTGGGCGTGAGTTTGATGTCGCCCCACTCGAGAGCGACCGAGCCCGTGTTGTCAATGGCCACCCCAAAGGGCAGTTGTCGCGATTGGGCGAAATTGACCACATAACTGGGTGGATCGTAGCTCATGGCCACAGCCAAGGTGACATAGCCGCGGTCCTTGAACTTGTTGTAAGTGGCCACCAGTTGAGGCATCTCGGCCACACAGGATGTGCAGCTGGTGGCCCAAAAATTCACCAAAGCGACTTTTCCCTGCAATTGCTTGGAGGTGACTTTGGAGCCATCAAGTAAAACAAAGGTCGATTCAGGTGCGCGGTCACCTGAGCAGCCCCAAAGGGCCAAAGTCAGGCCCAGTACCCCACTCCAGAACAACAAACGGCGACCCACAAGTCGCAAATTCAAGGGCATGGCCAGCAGGGTTTTCATGGTTGAAAGTTTAATCCGTTGGCCATGTCAGCCAGTATGGGGGTCATTGCGGTTGTCCATTGCAGCCGTTCATCGCGCAGATGCACGGAAGCAGCAGTTGACTTCAAACCAGACCCAGCAAAAGCGCCAACAGACCTTGCGGGTCACTGACCATGGGGTCATGACCGGTGTGCATCTCCAACACTTGTGAGCCCGGCAGCCAAGCGCCATCCCAGAATTTGGGGTCCACCATGCGCAGGCGGCTGACATCGATGGTGCCCAAAGCCGGCGAGGTGCAGTTGATGAAGGCGCGCGGCACGCTGGCGACGCGCTGCGGATCAAAGTCGAGCACTTGGGTGTAAGGCCCGCCTGGGTGTGGGGTTTGACGTCTTTGTACCCAGGCATGGTCGGCACCGCTCAAGCCAAAAACCGAAGGGTCGGGCGCGGGGAAGGCGTGCAAGGGATGGCCTTGCGCAGCAGTGATGCGGGCGTTCCGGGTGGCGCTGGCGTGGGTGCTGCTCCAGCTCTCGCCGGGTTTGGGCAGTACCGCGTCCAGATAGACCAGGTGGCGCAAGCGCTCGGGTCTGCGGTCGGCTACAGCGGTACCCAGCATGCCAGCATACGAGTGCACCACCAGAACCACCTCGTCCATTTCTTCGGCGTCCATGGCCGAGATCACGTCTTGTATATGGGTGTCCAGATCAATGCCGGGGTGCAGCAGGTGGGCGCGCTCACCCACCCCGGTCAGGGTGACGGCATGGGCGCGGTGACCGGCACCCATCAGGCCTGGCAACACACGCTGCCAGCACCAGGCCCCATGCCAAGCCCCGTGAACCAGCAAGAAGTTGGCCATCAAATCACCCCTTTGCCGCGAAGAGGTCCCAGTTTTTCTGCGTTCCAGCCCAGTACTTCGGACAAAACTTCGGCAGTGTGCTGGCCCAGCATAGGGGGTGGCAAGTCTTGGCGAACAGGGGTGTGGCTCATCTTGATCGGGCTGGCCACCAGTTTCAGGTCGGGTTTGATCGGGTGTTGCCAATCCTGCACCATGCCGCGGGCTTGGATTTGCGGGTCCACAAAAACCTCGCTCAGAGTGTTGATCGCCCCACAAGGCACCTTGGCGGCTTCGAGGGCCGCTAGCCAGTCGGCCTTGGTGCGGGTTTTCAGGATGCCCTCCAGCAGGGGCACCAGGGTGTCACGGTGGCGAACCCGGTCGGCGTTCAGTGTGTAGCGTGCGTCTTGCACCAGTTCGGGGCAGCCCGCGACGGTGCAAAACTTGGCAAATTGCCCGTCGTTGCCCACCGCCAAAATCAGGTGGTCGCGGCTGTCGGGAGACGACCCAGAGGGCGGCGCAGTTTCAAACACCTGGTACGGCACGATGTTTTGGTGCGCGTTACCAGCGCGGCCTGGCACTTTGCCACTGACCAAATAGTTAGAGCCCAAATTGGCCAGCATGGCGACTTGGGTGTCGAGCAAGGCCATGTCCACCTGCTGACCTTGGCCGGTGCGTTCGACATGGCGCAGTGCCGCCAAGATCGCTACGGTGGCGTACATGCCGGTGAACAGGTCGGCGACGGCCACACCCACCTTTTGCGGTCCACCACCCAAATCGTCCCGCTCCCCGGTCACGCTCATAAGCCCGCCGATGCCTTGCACGGCATAGTCGTAACCTGCCCGCTCGCGGTAAGGGCCAGTCTGGCCAAAGCCGGTCACGCTGCAATACACCAGTTTGGGGTTCAGGGCGCTCAGGCTGGCGTAATCCAGGCCGTAACGGGCCATGTCGCCGACCTTAAAATTTTCAACAAAGACGTCGCAATGCTTGAGCAGCTCCCGGATCAGGGCTTGACCCTCTGGCTGGGCGATGTCGCAGGTCACCGATCGCTTGTTGCGGTTGGCGCCCAAATAGTAGGCGGCTTCTGCGGTGTCCTGGCCTTGGGCATCTTTCAAAAAGGGGGGCCCCCAGGTGCGGGTGTCGTCGCCGGTGCCGGGGCGCTCGATCTTGATGACATCGGCCCCCAAGTCGGCCAAGGTCTGGGTACACCAAGGGCCCGCCAGAACGCGGGAAAGGTCGAGAACGCGGATGCCGTCGAGTGAATTCATAGTTCATATTGTCGCCAAAACCCAACGCGTCCGCTGATCAGGATAATCACTCCATGCGAATCTATTCCTTGGCCCTGATAGCCAGCCTCGTAGGGGCACTGACTTTGAGCGCTTGCAGCCCTGCCCAGAACTGGCGCGACGTGGCTTTTGAGGGCAGTGCGCTCAAAGTCCAACTGCCCTGCAAGCCCGACCGAACCGCCCGCAACGTACCTTTGGGCGGTGTGCCTGTGGATTTGCAAGTGGTGGGCTGCGAAAGCGGCACGGCCATGGTGGCGGTGATGAGCGCGGCCTTGCCTGCCGGGTCCGACGCCAGCGCGGTGATGGCCGCTTGGCAAAAAGCCACCCTCGACAATGCCCGAGTGCCCCAACCCTTGGCGGCCGGGCAGCAGCAGGCTTGGCATCGCCCTGGCCAGTTGCCCTTGGCGACTTCTTTGCGGTTACAAGCCCCAGGCCTGCGCGCCAATGGTGAGCCGGTGAACATGGACGCTGTGTGGGGAGCGGTGGCAGAGGGCGAGCGGGTGCGGCTGGTCCATGCCGTGGTGTATGACCGCAAAATCGCGTTTGAATTGTCCACGACCTTGTTTGAAAGCATCCAGCCATGAGCGCCACCACCGTGAGCAGCAACACCTTGGCGCATCCCGACCACTTGCCGCGCCGCATGGCCGTGGTGGTGTTTCTGGCTTTTGCGCTGGCCTACTTCTTCTCGGCCTTGGTGAGAGCCATCACAGCCACTTTGTCGCCCACCTTGACGGACGAATTCAACCTGAGCGCGCAGGACCTGGGTCTGCTGGCCGGTGGTTACTTTTTGGGCTTTTCGCTCACCCAACTGCCTTTGGGGCGCTGGCTGGACCAGCACGGGCCTAAAAAAGTCATCCTGGCTTTTTTGAGCTTTGCTGCCTTGGGTTGCCTGGCTTTCTCATGGGCCGACAGTTTTCATGGCTTGCTGGCTGCGCGCGTGTTGTGTGGCATGGGCGTGAGTGCTTGTTTGATGGCCCCACTCACAGGTTACCGGCGGTGGTTTGACGCCAGCACGCAGTTGCGCACCAACTCGTGGATGCTGATGACGGGGTCTTTGGGCATGCTGGCGGCCACCTTGCCTGTGCAGTGGCTCATGCCCATCTGGGGCTGGCGCGCCCTGTTTGTGATGCTGGGCGTGATGATCGCCATCGCCATGTTGTTGATCGCCTTGTTGGTGCCGGTGTGGCAAAAGGCCACACCCACAGCCGCCACCCCGCAGACGTCCCCGGATGACGATGGCAGTTACCGCGAAATTTGGCGCAACGCTTATTTTTGGCGCATGACACCGATCGGTTTTTTTACCTACGGCGGCATGGTGGCCATCCAGACCCTGTGGGCGGGCCCTTGGATGACGCAGGTGGCGGGTTGGACGGCGTCTGAGGCGGCATCGGGCTTGTTCCTGATTAACCTGGCCATGCTGGTGACCTTTTGGTTGTGGGGCCTAATCACGCCGGGACTGGCACGCCGGGGCATCCCGGTCGAGCGCCTGATCGCCTGGGGATTGCCATTGAGTTTTGGGGTTATCGCGGCCCTGGTTGGGATTGGCCCTGCTATAGGCGACGCCGCGGCCGTGGGCGTGGCGCTGTTTTGCGTCAGCAGCAGCTTCGTGTCGCTGGCCCAGCCGGCCGTGGGCATGGCTTTTCCATCGCACTTGGCGGGGCGCGCTTTGTCGGCTTACAACCTGGTGATTTTTGCGGGCATTTTTGTGGTGCAGTGGGGCATCGGCTTGCTGGTCGATGCCGGGCGCGGCTTGGGCCTGGCCAATGCTCAGGCCTACCAGGTGGCGCTGGCCTGTTTCGGCGTCACATCGGTGGCTTCTTGGGCGTTCTTCGTGCTGAAAAAGCCAGCGCAGAGTCGATAATCAGACCCTAATATGATCGGCATCCTCATCATCGCCCATGCTCCGCTGGCTACCGCCTTGCGCGAATGCGCCCTGCACGTCTTTCCAGATTGCGCCAGTGGCGTTTTAGCGCTGGACGTGTTGCCCCATGACGCCCCCGAAGTCAGCCTGGCAAGGGCGCGCGAATCCATGGCCGCGCTGGGCACGCCCGATGTGTTGCTGCTCAGTGACGTGTTTGGTGCCACGCCCTGCAACGTGGCCCAACAATTGGGCGATGGGCTGCACACGCGCCTGGTGGCCGGGGCCAATTTGTCCATGCTGCTGCGCAGCGTTTGCTACCGACACGAAAGCCTGGAGGCGCTGGCCGCACGCGCCCACGCAGGTGGCGCCCAGGGCGTGATGCCCGTGGGCAGCACTGCACCCCAAAACCAAACCGGACAGAGACATGCCCCAAGCCACGGTGACCATCAGCAATAAACTGGGCCTGCATGCCCGCGCATCTGCCAAGTTGACCAAACTGTCGGGCAGCTTTCCTTGCGATGTTTGGATGAGCAAGGGTGAGCGGCGCATCAATGGCAAAAGCATCATGGGCGTGATGATGCTGGCCGCCGGTCTGGGCAGTGAGGTGATGGTTGAGACCCTGGGCGAGCGAGAAGAAGAAGCCTTGACGGCGCTGTTGGCCCTGATCGACGATAAGTTTGGCGAAGGCGAATAAGCCATGACCTTCAGTATCCATGGCCTGGCAGTAGCGCGCGGCATCGCCATCGGGCGTGCCGTTCTGGTGGCCTCCAGCCGGGCCGATGTGGCCCACTACTTTGTCAAGCCCGACCAAGTCAACGCCGAAATACAGCGCTTGCGCGTGGCCCGCGATGCGGTGGTTGACGAACTGCAGCGCCTCCAAAAAGACATGCCCAAGGACGCGCCGCACGAACTGGATGCCCTGCTGGATGTGCACTTGATGCTGCTGCAAGACGAAGAGCTGACCTCTGGCGTGGTGCAATGGATCAAAACGCGCTTGTACAACGCCGAGTGGGCGCTGACCAGTCAGCTTGACATCATCGTGCGGCAGTTCGAGGAAATGGAAGACCCGTACCTGCGCGAACGCAAGGCCGACATGGAGCAAGTGGGCGAGCGGGTGTTGCACTGTCTCAAGGGCACAGGGCCTTTGGTGGCGCAAACCAAGCGGCCCCAGCGGCCCCAGCGGCCCCAGCAAGAGTTGCAATTGGGCGACACCGATGTGCCCCTGGTGCTGGTGGCACACGACCTGTCGCCCGCCGACATGCTGCAGTTCAAGCAAAGCGTGTTCACCGGCTTCGTGACCGATGTCGGCGGCAAGACCTCGCACACGGCCATCGTGGCGCGCAGCCTAGACATTCCGGCGGTGGTGGGTGCGCGCACCGCCAGCCAGTTGGTCAAACAAGACGATTGGGTGATCATTGACGGTGATGCGGGCGTGGTCATCGTGGACCCTTCACCCATCATCTTGGCCGATTACGGTTTCAAGCAGCGGCAGGGCGATCTGGAGCGTGAGCGCCTAGCGCGCTTGCGCCATACGCCGTCTGTGACGCTTGATGGTCAAAAAATCGAGTTGTTGGCCAACATTGAAATGCCCGAAGACACCGTGGCCGCACTCACGGCGGGCGCGGTCGGTGTGGGGCTGTTTCGCAGTGAATTTTTGTTCATGGGCCGTCAGGGCAATTTACCAGACGAAGAAGCACAGTATCAGGCTTACCGCCGCGCCGTGGACGGCATGAATGGACTGCCCGTGACCATCCGCACGGTGGACGTGGGGGCCGATAAACCGCTGGACGACACCCGTCATGAAGCTTCTCACTTGAACCCTGCGCTGGGCTTGCGCGCCATCCGTTGGTGCTTGGCCGACCCGGCCATGTTCTTGACCCAATTGCGCGCCATTTTGCGTGCCGCAGCGCATGGCCAAGTCAATTTGCTGATTCCCATGCTGGCGCATGGCAGCGAAATTCGCCAGACTCTGGTCCTGATTGAACAGGCGCGCCAAGAATTGGACCGCCGAGGCTTGGCCTATGGCCCTGTTCGGCTGGGTGCCATGATCGAGATCCCGGCAGCGGCTTTGTCTTTGCGCCTGTTTCTGAAACACTTCGACTTTTTGTCCATCGGCACCAATGACCTGATTCAGTACACCTTGGCGATTGACCGCGCTGACGAGTCAGTGGCGCATTTGTACGACTCGATGCATCCAGCGGTGTTGCACCTGATCGCTGACACCATTGCCGAATGCCACCGACAAGGAAAAAGTGTTTCCGTGTGCGGCGAGATGGCCGGTGACGTGGCCATGACCCGTTTGTTGCTGGGTCTGGGCCTGCGTAGTTTTTCTATGCACCCGTCGCAAATTCTTTCCGTCAAGCAACAGGTGTTGCGCTCGGACTGCGCCAAGTTGGCGCCTTGGGCTGAAGAGGTGTTGGACAGCGAAGACCCGGCGAGTTACATGGCCCGCTGAAGACCGTGGGCACCGGCGGGACTCAATGACAATGATGAATGCCTGAACTCAAGCCTTGTTGAGTTTGTCCTGGGTGCGGGTGTCGAAATCGCTGGCGTCGTGGCGTTCGTGCAGCTGAGACTCTGGGGTGCCCATCACGCGGTTGACCATGCGCCCACGTTGTACGGCTGGGCGTTGTGCGAGCTCATTGGCCCAGCGCTGAACATGGGTGTATTCCTGTACCTGCAAGAACTCACCCGCGCCGTAAAGCAGACCTTTGGCCAGGGCGCCGTACCAGGGCCAGATGGCGATGTCGGCGATGGTGTAGTCGTCGCCCGCGATGAAACGGTGCTCGGCCAGGCGACGGTCGAGCACATCCATTTCGCGTTTGACTTCCATGGCAAATCGGTCAATGGCGTATTCGATTTTGACCGGGGCATAGGCATAAAAATGCCCGAAACCGCCGCCCAAATAAGGGGCGCTGCCCATTTGCCAGAACAGCCATGACATGCATTCCGCACGTTTAGCCGGATCTGTGGGCACCAAGACGCCGAACTTTTCGGCCAAGTACAGCAAGATGGCCCCTGACTCGAACACCCGCACGGATTGCTCACCGCTGCAGTCCAACAACGCAGGTATTTTGGAGTTGGGGTTCACGCTCACAAATCCGCTGCTGAACTGTTGGCCTTCTTGAATGCGGATCAGCCACGCATCGTATTCAGCACCAGTGTGCCCCAGGGCCAGCAATTCTTCGAGCATGACCGTGACCTTGACGCCGTTGGGCGTGCCCAATGAGTAAAGCTGAAGCGGGTGTTTGCCGCGCGGCAGGTCTTGTTCGTGCGTCGCACCGGAGATGGGGCGGTTGATGTTGGCAAAGCGACCGCCGTTGGCCTTGTTCCAAGTCCATACGGAGGGAGGGGTGTAAGAGCTGGCGTCGGTCATGGTGTTAAAGGTCCAAGTGCGTTTGATCAAAAAATGGGGCTTCAGGCCTTCTCGGCCAAGCTCATTTGCGCCGAGTGGGCTTGTTGGTCCGCGTGGTAGCTGCTGCGCACCATCGCGCCCACCGCCGCGTGCGAAAAGCCCATTTCGTAGGCCTTGGCCTCGAACATCTTGAAGGTGTCGGGGTGCACGTAGCGGCGCACCGGCAGGTGGCTGTTGCTGGGGGCCAGGTACTGGCCAATGGTCAGCATCTCAATGTGGTGCGCACGCATGTCGCGCATCACGTCCAGAATTTCTTCATCGGTCTCGCCCAAGCCGACCATCAGGCCGCTCTTGGTGGGCACATTTGGGAACAGTGCCTTGAATTTTTTCAGCAGATTCAGCGAGAACTGGTAGTCCGAGCCGGGGCGCGCTTCCTTGTACAGGCGCGGCACGGTTTCCATGTTGTGGTTCATCACATCGGGCGGTGCGGC
>Ga0070374_10000799_pt1 | contig 13286 bp, 10 predicted proteins | sample LauGreSuBDMM15SN_2_FD_66374 | JGI IMG/M metagenome (GOLD analysis project Ga0070374, IMG submission 66374) | Freshwater lake microbial communities from Lake Michigan, USA - Su13.BD.MM15.SN (version 4) (version 4) | ecosystem: Environmental > Aquatic > Freshwater > Lake | place: Lake Michigan...
CAAGATTTAGGTACCGCACAACTCAAATACGATGATTTTGGCATGAATGAATCGATTTATGTGGTGGGTAACGAACAGGATTATCACTTTAAAGTCTTATTTCTCATTTTAGAAAAATTAGGAAAAACTTGGGCCAAGGGCTTACACCATTTATCCTACGGTATGGTTGATTTACCTTCGGGTAAAATGAAATCGAGAGAAGGAACCGTGGTTGATGCCGATGACTTATTAGCTGAAATGGTAGCTACTGCCAAACAACGCACCGAAGAATTGGGTAAAGTAGAAGGCTTTACTGAAGAAGAAAAAGAGAAGCTCTACCAAATGATTGGCCTAGGCGCACTCAAATATTTTTTATTAAAAGTAGAACCTAAAAAACGTCTGTTATTCGATCCGAATGAGTCTATCGATTTTCAAGGAAATACAGGCCCATTTATTCAGTATACCCATGCTCGTATTCAATCGGTATTAAACAAAGCGAATTTTGGAACAAATGCTAAAACGAATTATTCAGGCGCTCTAACCTCTTCAGAACGTGATGTATTGGTTTGTTTAAGCCAATACCCGGCTCTGTTACAAGCGGCTGCTCAAGAACATAGCCCAGCTTTGGTGGCCAATTATACCTACGAATTGGCCAAACTCTACAATAAATTCTACCACGAAGAAATCATTCTGAAGTTGGAAGATGAGGAACTAAAAGCTTTCCGTTTAGCTCTATCGGCCGCTACTGCTAAAACCATTAAAAAAGCCATGAGCTTATTGGGCATTCAGGTGCCAGATAAGATGTAATTAGTCTGGTATACTCAGAATTAACTTCCGACTAAAATACTGGAAACGCATAAATAGCAGGGCAGAAGAAACCAATAAACCCAAAGTTAGTCCGTACCAAATACCATTGGCCCCTAAGCCTTGCACAATGCCTAAAAAGTAAGCCATGGGTAAGCCAATAAGCCAATAGGCTATAAAGGTAAAAAGGGTAGGTATGTTTACATCGCCCATACCTCTTAAAACACCCAAGCCGACCACTTGGGTTCCGTCAAATAATTGGAAAAATCCGGCTATAATTAGTAATTGTGCGGCAATGGCAATTACACGGGTATCTTCAGTATACATATAAGGTAGGTAGTTGTTAAAAAATACAAATACTAGTGCCGTAATACACATAAAGGCTACCACAATATGGTAACTTGATATAGCCGATAAGCGCAACTGCTTGAATTTTTTTCCGCCAAAATTATTACCCGTTTTTATAGCAGCTGCAGCAGCAACACCGCTTGCCATCATGTAAGTCATGGCAGCCATGTTTATAGCCACCTGATGTGCCGCTTGATGAACTGCCCCAAGCGTACCCATTAAAATTGCTGCTCCGCTAAAGGCACTTATTTCAAACGTATATTGTAAGGCCACTGGTGTCCCTATTTTTAAAATACTAATCGATCTAGCTTTGGTGAGTGCCGTACGCCCAAATTCTTTCAAATACCGTTTAAAATGGCTAGAACGAAAAATATAAGCCACCATAACTACGCCCATTATCGTTCTATCTATTAAAGTGGCTAAGCCAACACCTCTCACACCCATTGGGCTGATACCAAATAAACCTTTTACGAAAATAATTCCCAATACTATATTCAACACATTGCCCCAAATTGAAATGTACATGGCTTGTTTAGTAAACCCAAGTCCTTCTGCAAACTGCTTTGCCGTCATAAAAAACATCAATGGAATGATAGAAATAGATAGAAGTGATAAAAATGGTTTAGCCTGCGTAACCACTTCTGGCGTTTGTCCCAAATGATCAATAGCGGCCATGGTACCAAAATAGATGGCAGAAAATAGTACTAAACCGGTAATGGCACTTATCACTAAACTATTGTACAGTAATTTACCACACTCGGTATAGTTTTTACGGCCATTTTCTTGTGCAATGAGTGGCGTTATGCCATAAGAAATACCAATACCCAATACCAATACTATGGTAAACACACTATTTACAAGCGAAACCGCTGCTAATGGAATGGTTCCGGCGAAATGACCTACAATTACACTATCGGCTGTATGCACCAAGGTATGCCCCAATTGAGATATGACCACCGGAATAGCCAAGGCCAAATTGGTTTTATAATGCGGTTTGTAAGTGTGGTAGAGTTTTTTCAAGTATTAGTTTAATTAAAATATACTAATAAGCTATTAATAAATAACTTATATATTTTTAATAGGCTACAATATCGGCTTCGTCTTTATGTAAATTTCGAATGTATACTTCGTTTTGAACCGAAGCGCATAATACGCCATTGGTGTCATATAAGTCAATAGGAAAGCTTTTAACGAATTTTCCGTGGGTATGCAGTACTTCTTCAGCTTCTTTGATTTCTGTTTCTGAAAGATGGATGCGAAAACTGAGGTTTGTTCGGCCGGGTTTTAAGTAGCTAATTTGAGCACTTTTAAGCCAAACACGACATTTTAACCCTCTGCGTTGCAATACCTGATCGAATAAAATAGCGTAAAATGGATCGGTGGCAGTGAAAATGGTACCTCCAAAAATTGATTTATTGTAGTTTTTGTTCATAAAACTCTTTACAATAACTACATCAACCCCGCTAAAACCAGACTCAAAGCGACGCACCCAAATGCGTTGGAAAAGGAGTGGAGGGTATAAGCGCATGACCCAAGTGAGAGCCTTTTCCGATATTTTCATTTTTAGGATTTTACCACATTAATTCTAAAATTGCGCTGTGGTCATCTTCGTTTAGTTTGTAAACCTGCCCAGAAACTTTATGTTGTTTAAAGTTAGCTAAAATAGCGTCTTTAGAACTTTTATCAATATTCGCTTGAGCTAAACGTGTAGGCGTTTGTATTGTGGTGAAAAAAGCCTCTAATTTTTCAATAAATTGAGGAGCCAACTGCTCATCGCTTCCTTCTAATTCAAAAACATGTCTAGCTAAAAACGCAAGTTTATCAATAAATTTATCCTGATTGTGTTTCAACCAAGCCGGAAATACGATAGATAAGCCCGCACCATGGGCAATATCGAATAATACACTTAAAGAGTGTTCAAATCCATGACAAGCCCAATCGCCACCATTTTTACCGGCCGTTAACGAACCGTTTAATGCCGTAGTAGCCAACCACATAATATTTGCACGAGTATCGTAATCATCGGGATGGCTAACCACCTTTTCTCCATACTCTACAGCTAATTTAAGCACCGCTGCGGTATGCAAATCAGTCAAAGGCGAATTTCCTAAGCCAAAGAATTGTTCGAGCGCATGCGCCATTAAATCGGCTACACCATAAGACGTATAATCTGCAGGAACGGTAGTGGTTAAAGCTGGATCTAAAAAAGATACCCGAGGATATAAATAAGGAGATCCGTATCCACGTTTAGAACCACCCTTGGTATCTTGTAAAACCGTAAATGGATTCATTTCTGTACCGGTTGCGGCTAACGTTAAAATAGCAAAAATAGGTAAAGCATTTTCTGGCTTGGCTTTTTGTAGGTAAAAATCCCATACAGAATGAGTTACCGGAACACCCATGGCTACCGCTTTCGCTGTATCTATAACCGAACCACCGCCCAGTGCAATAATATAATCTGCTCCAAAAGCCTTGGCTTCTTGTACCGCCACATCTGCATCCTGATAAATTGGATTTGATTTAATGCCTTCAAACGTTTGGTGCGCAATGCCTCCAATATTTAATAAAGAAACCAAACGAGCGTAAAGTCCATTCTTTTTTACCGATCCTTTACCAATAATGATAAAAGCTCGAGTGCCTAGCGGCTTCAATTCGGTGCATATACCATCCAATACATCTTTTCCAAAAAGTAGCTTTGTTGGATTAAAACGTTCAAAATTTTCCATGTTTACAATTCTAATGTGTGCAAGAATTCTAAAATTAATAACTTGCATGTAAATATTATACTGTTTAGAATATTTTACACTTGTATTATGAAAAATAGCCCAATCTCAAAATCAATTTCCTTACTTATTTTGGTAGCTGCATTGGGTTATTTTGTAGATATATATGATTTATTGCTCTTTTTAATCGTAAAAAATAAAAGTTTAACAGATTTAGGAGTACCTCCCGATAAACTTACTTCCATTGGTTTAGAATTAATGAATTGGCAGATGGCCGGTTTACTTATAGGTGGTATATTATGGGGAATATTGGGCGATAAAAAAGGGCGTATCTATGTACTCTTCGGCTCAATTCTACTCTATTCTTTAGCCAACATTGCCAACGGCTTGGTACAAGATGTAAGTTGGTATGCGGCATTGCGGTTTATAGCCGGTATAGGCTTAGCCGGTGAACTTGGTGCCGGAATTACGCTCATTAGCGAAACCATGAGTAAAGAAAATAGGGGATATGGCACTATGCTGGTGGCCAGCATTGGTTTGTTTGGTGCGGTGGCAGCTTATTTTGTGGGTGCTACTTTTAATTGGCGCATTGCGTACTTAGTAGGCGGGGGCTTAGGAATGCTATTGCTCTTCCTCCGAATCGGTGTGTTCGAATCGGGAATGTTTGCCAATATGAAAAACAAATCTGTAAAAAAGGGTGATTTAAGCATGCTTTTTTCCTCAAAAACTAGAATGAAAAAATACATTTATAGTATTCTTATTGCCGTTCCGGTTTGGTTTGTAGTAGGTATTTTAGTGGGTATTGCCCCCGATTTTGCCAAACCATTAGGCATTATCGGAACCATTGAGCCCGGCAAAGGAATTATGTTTACCTATATTGGTATTGCCTTTGGCGATTTTTTAAGTGGCAGCCTTAGCCAACTGTTCAAAACCCGGAAGAAAATTGTGTTCATCTTTTTAAGTTTCACCTTTGCTGGCATTTTATTCTTTTTAAACTCTAGTGGCTTAAGCGCTACTCAGTTTTATATTTTATGTGTTTATTTTGGCTTAGCTACTGGTTATTGGGTTGTTTTTGTTACTATGGCAGCAGAACAATTTGGCACCAATTTACGAGCTACCGTAACTACCACTGTGCCCAACATGGTACGAGGTTCTCTCATTTTGGTTACCCTGGCTTTTACTAACCTAAAAGCACATTATGGTTTAGTAAATGCTGCTATCATAGTGGGTACAGGTACCGTATGCATAGCGTATTGGGCCTTATGGCACCTGGAAGAAACTTTTGGTAAAGAACTCGATTATTTAGAAGAATCTGGAGAAACAGGGCTCTAGCATCATTATTTTGTCTAATTATCAATACCATTCCTCAAAATTCATTTTAAAATCTCATTTTTGGGTATGCCTACACGTGAAGAAATAGCAGCAGCTTACCAAACTATACAAAACGAAATTTGCGCTGGTTTAGAATTGGCCGATGGTTTAGGAAAATTTCAAGAAGAGATTTGGGAACGTGAAGGTGGAGGAGGGGGTCGAACCCGAATACTACAACATGGAGCCATTATTGAGAAAGGAGGCGTTAATTTCTCGGCGGTATATGGCAAATTACCCGAACCCATAAAAAAAGCCTTTGGCGTAAGCGAAGAGGACTTTTTTGCTACCGGAATTTCTATTGTGATTCATCCTAACCATCCTTGGGTGCCTATTATTCATATGAACATACGCTATTTCGAACTTTCGGACGAGGTTCGTTGGTTTGGGGGTGGTATCGATTTAACTCCACATTACATCATTTCCGAAGACGCCCAATTCTTCCACCAAGGTTTAAAAAAGGTTTGCGATAGCTTCAATAAAACGTTTTACCAAGAATTTAAAACCTGGGCTGATAACTATTTCTACATAAAACACCGCGAAGAAACCCGTGGCATTGGCGGAATCTTCTACGATCGCCTAAGTCCTAAGACCGCAAACATTGATTGGGATGAAATTTTCGAATTCTCCAAAGCCCTTGGGCGTAGTTTTTTACCTATCTATACCGAGCTTATTGCTCGTAACCGCAGCAAAGCCTTCACCCAAGAACAAAAAGAATGGCAATACCAACGCCGTAGCCGCTATGCCGAATTTAACCTCGTATACGACGCCGGAACAAAGTTTGGATTGGAAACCAATGGCCGTATCGAATCGATCTTAATGAGCCTTCCACCGCAAGCAAATTGGGTGTATAATTTCGTACCAACCCAGGGAAGTTTAGAGGCCGAAACTTTATCGCTCTTGAAGAAGGATATAAACTGGGTTTAAAACCCAAATAAACCCCTTTTTTAGCAATCGCAAAACTTTTCCACACTAGCTTATTTACGTTTCTCAAATACGTATATTCGCGTATGCTTTACGCATATTTTAACAAGAAAAATTATAATTAGCAAGATTACCAAACGAAATGGCTGAAGAAACAGAAAAAGGAAATTTGGAACCTAAAAACGACAGAATAATCCCAATCAATATTGAAGAGGAAATGAAATCTGCCTACATCGATTACTCGATGTCGGTAATTGTTTCCCGTGCTTTGCCCGATGTACGCGATGGCTTAAAACCTGTACACCGCCGGGTATTGTATGGTATGCTCGATTTGGGCGTAACGAGTACCAAGCCTTATAAAAAATCTGCCCGTATTGTCGGTGATGTATTGGGTAAGTATCACCCACACGGCGATTCATCGGTATACGATACCATGGTGCGTATGGCCCAAGATTGGAGCTTACGTTACCCCATGGTAGATGGCCAAGGAAACTTTGGCTCTATTGATGGAGATAGCCCGGCTGCCATGCGTTATACTGAGGCTAGATTGAAGAAAATTGCCGAAGAAATGTTAAATGATATCAATAAAGACACCATTGATTATCAATTAAACTTCGATGATTCCTTAGAAGAACCAACCGTTTTACCAACCAAAATCCCTAATTTATTAGTTAACGGTGCTTCGGGTATTGCCGTGGGTATGGCCACTAATATGGCCCCACACAACCTTACCGAGGTTATTAACGCCATTACCGCTTATATAGACGATAATAACATTGAGGTTTCTGGCCTAATGCAATACGTTAAAGCCCCCGATTTCCCAACAGGAGGTATAATTTACGGCTACGCAGGCGTGAAAGAGGCTTTCGAAACCGGTAGAGGCCGTATTATGATGCGTGCAAAAGCCGAGATTGAAACCTACGGAAACGACAGAGAACGCATTATTGTAACCGAAATACCTTATCAGGTAAATAAGGCCAATATGATTGAGCGTACTGCCGAATTGGTAAACGAGAAAAAAATTGAAGGTATCTCTGAAATTCGTGATGAATCGGATAGAGAGGGTATGCGTATTGTGTACGAAATTAAACGTGATGCCAATTCATCTATTGTATTAAATAATTTATTTAAATACACCGCCTTACAAACCTCATTTTCAGTTAATAACATTGCCTTGGTAAAGGGCCGTCCGCAGTTATTAAACTTAAAAGATATGATCAAATACTTTGTGGAACACCGCCACGAAGTTGTAGTACGCAGAACCAAATTTGAATTAGCTGAAGCCGAAAAGCGTGCTCACATTTTAGAGGGTTTATTAATTGCCTTAGATCATTTAGACGAAGTAATTAAATTGATTCGCAATTCTGATACTCCAGAAGATGCTCGTACGGGCTTAATGAAGAAATTCGAGCTTTCTGACATTCAATCGAGAGCAATCTTGGATATGACGCTTCGCCGTTTAACCGGACTAGAGCGTGATAAAATTAAAGAAGAGTTTGCGGAGTTGATCAAAACCATTGAATTCTTGAAATCTATTTTGGCCGATGAGGATATGCGTATGCGAATCATCAAAGACGAATTGATAGAAATTAGAGAGAAATATGGCGATGAGCGTCGTTCGGTAATTGTGCATTCTGCAGAAGATATGCGCATGGAAGACTTTATTGCCGACGAAGAAGTGGTTATTACCATTTCGCACGAAGGCTATATTAAACGTACGCCATTAACCGATTACCGCATTCAGGGTAGAGGCGGAAAAGGCTCTATGGGTTCTCAATCGAGAGATGAAGACTTTATTGAGCATATCATTACGGCATCGGCACATAACTATATGTTGTTCTTTACCGAAGCCGGACGTTGTTTCTGGTTGCGTGCATTTGAAATTCCCGAAGGCACACGTACTTCTAAAGGAAGAGCAATTCAAAACATCATCAATATTCCGAAAGAGGAGAAAATTAAGGCCTTTATTAAGGTAATTAACCTGAAAGACCAAGAGTACTTAGAAAACAACTTTATTATTATGTGTACCAAGAAAGGTACCATTAAGAAAACGTCGTTAGCAGCCTACTCACGTCCTCGTGCAAACGGTATTAACGCCATTAATATTAATGAGGGCGACCAATTGTTAGAAGCTTGCTTAACCAATGGCCAAAGTGAAGTGTTAATGGCTTTACGCTCTGGCAGAGCCATTCGCTTTAACGAATCTACGGTACGCCCAATGGGACGTACGGCAACAGGTGTGCGTGGTGTAACCTTGGCACATGCTAAAGATGAAGTTATTGGTATGATTACCGTAAACAATCCGGAAGTAACCGTTTTGGTGGTTTCTGAGAAAGGATACGGAAAACGTACCGATATTGAAGATTATCGTGTAACTAACCGTGGTGGTAAAGGGGTTAAAACCATTAATATTACCGAAAAAACCGGTAAATTGGTTGCCATTAAAGATGTAATAGATACCGATGATTTAATGATTATCAATAAATCGGGTATTGTAATTCGTATTGGCGTAGCCGATTTACGAGTAATGGGCAGAGCTACGCAAGGCGTGCGCTTAATTACTTTTAAAGGCGAAGATGAAATTGCTTCTATTGCCAAAGTTGCCCACGAAGATGAAAGCGACATAGAGGATACGATTGCTGTTGATGGCACCGTTACAGAGGAAACACCCGATGTAAGTACGCCAGAAACAGGAGTGGAGCCTACTGAAGAAAATCCAGATTAATTAATCATTTAACCATAAAAATTTAACCATGAACATGAAATCACTTGTATTCGCCTTTGCTTTGTTAGGCTTTGCGTACAGTGCCTCTGCACAAAAAGGGGAGTTAAGCACTGCGAAAATTAATTATGAAAAATATGTCACACTTAAAGATGCTGGTTCAGCCGTTTTAGCTGCACCAAGCTTAACTATAGCTAAAAGTGCAATTGATAAAGCGTCAGCGAATGAAAAAACTGCTGTAGATGCAAGTACCTGGTTTTATAAAGTGCTTATTTATGCAAATTTGGCTATATCAGAAACCGATTTGGTATTGAGTGAATCATTAATTCAAACTGCCAAAGAGGCATTTAATAAAGCAGTTGAATTAGACACGGAGAAAAAAAATACTGATTTATTTGCTTCAACAAACGATATTTTAGCTCAATTTCAATTAAACAAAGGTGTGAAGGCTTTTCAAATCCAAGATTTTAAACAAGCATACGAAGCTTTCGATTTATCGTTAACATATAGACCTGCCGATACCATTTTGACTTATTATGCTGGCTTGGCTGCTATTAATGCTCAAGATTATCCCGCAGCTATTAAAAAATACAGTGATTTGGTAAAAACAAGCTATTCTGCAAATAAAGAAATTGCACTAGATTTATCTAGATTATATGTGATGCAAAAAGATACGGCAAATGCCATTTTAATTGCATCTACTTACGCTAGTAAGTTTAACGATTCTAAATTGGCTACTCAAGAAATTGAATTGAGTTTAATGAGTGGTAAACAAAAAGAGGTAATTAGTCGTATTAACGATCAAATTTTAAAAGATCCTTCGAACAAAATGCAGTTTTTTTATTTAGGTATTGCCTATGATGCACTAAAAGACGTTAAAAACGCAGAAATTTCTTACAAAAAAGCTTTAGAAATTGACCCTAAGTATCAAGATGCTGCATTGAATTTAGGTACTAATTATTTAAATGCCGGTATAGATTTTTATAATAAAGCTAATTTATTGCCTGGTAGTAAGCAAAAGGAATATGATCTGGGTATGAAAAATGCCAATATAGAATTCGACAGGGCTTTTCCATATTTAAAATTGTCATTTGATTTAAATCCGAAATCTGAGAGTGTTTTACAAAATTTAAAAACGTACTACATGCTTAAAAAAAATCAAGCTAAGGTTGATGAAATGACAAGTCTATTGAAGCAACTCAATTAATAGGAGGTAAAGATATAACCCAGTGTAGATTACTGGGTTATATTTTATCATTACTATTTAACATAATATTAATTATAAGACAAATATGATTTACAGATTATTAGCGAATGACAAATAAAATTATACCAATAAATATTATAATTGATCCTACCCATTCTCTTTTACTTATTTCTTCTTTAAAATACCATTTACTTACTAGCAAGGAAAACGGAAATAGGAATAAATAGAGCAAACTGATTTCTCCCACTTGAAACTCTTTATACGATTGTTTAATTAACAAACTACCCATGGTGGTAAGCACCGCTATAATTATAAAATTAAGGGGCTTTATAGGTGATTTTTCAACCTTTTGATCGGCATCTTTTCTGGTTAATTTATAAATAAGCCAAGCAGAAAATAAAATGGTACTCTCCATTATAAAAGCACTCCAAGTAACGGCGGTGTATTTAAGCGGAATGGATAAAAGAGAATACCCGAAAGACCAACAGGTTATACTTAATAAAGCCAAAATGAGACCTTTTTGTAGTTTAGGAACCGAGGCTTGAACTAACAAACCAAGCACACAAATGGCCAAACTTGGATAGAAATATGGACTAAAATGTTCGCCTAAAATAAACCTGGCTGCTAATTGTTGCACCAGTAAGCCAAATAAATTAATTACCACTACGTTTGGGAAACTGATATGTCTGTTAGCTAGAATAAAGAGCCACAAACCCATGCCGCAAATGATAGAGATGCCAATAATTTGTAGCGCCACCAACACACTAGGCGGAGTTAAGATGGTTAAGGAACCTACCAATAAAGCAAATGAAAGTAAAACGGTATAAGCACTACGTTTTAAAATAAATGAAAACGAATTGGCATTTACACTGTATTTCCGAATAAGAATATCGGTGCAAAAGAAACAAGAATAGGCTAATCCTACTAGTAGGTAAAGTTTTAAGGGCATAATTTACTTTTAAAGCTTTTGGAAATTATCAAAGCGCTAAGGTAAAAAAATCAATCCCCTTAGGTGTAATTTTTACGTTAAAATAGCTTAAAACTCCCTAAGGTTATATCTTCATTTTTTGTGATTGTAACATCTTGCTTATCACACCAATATGTGGAGCGGTTAAAATGGCAATTCCTAGAAATAAAATGGCCGTTAATCTATTCAAATCTAACTTAAAGTAAAACATCAGTGCACCTAAAAATAGCCAAGCTGCTAAATTGGTAGGTACGAGTTTTTTTAGCACAAATAATGGTGATTTAGTTTGCCACTCTAAATGTTTCAAAATACTATTAAAAGATAATACAGCGTGCCAAGCGCAAAAATAAAAGGCAAAGCCTAAAATTAATGGCATGCTAAAAATTAAGGCTTGCAAAAAGACTAAAAAAAGTAGATTTGTAATTGTTTTTTTTGAAAAATAGGCACTTTTTTCGAGCGAAATAAGGAGAATAATAAAGAAGATGTTAACCGATATAATGGGGAAGATGGGTATCCATAAATCACTTGTTTGGAGCATTTCTGTACTAGTTAGTGAAATACCTGGAAATGATTGAATAATTGGCAACACATCTTTACTATTGAACAACAAAAGATTCAACAGAAACAATAAACCATAGGTAAATGCAACTAGATAGGCATATTTTTTATTTTTAAAATCGAAATTCAAGGTATCTAATTCTCCAAAATGAAAAGCAGAAATACCTATAAAAATTGATAGGGCTAAAATCGGACTTAACCACCATAATGCTGCATAAATAAGTCCTATGCCTATATATTGGATTAGAAATTTGAAGAAATGTATAAATGATCCACTAAGCTTATTGTTAGTCATGTATAAATAATGATCGATAGAGCCATGCGGAATGCCGATGATAACTACGCCAACAAACAGCATATAAGTTTGTTGTAAAGGCATAAAATTTAGTAGTAAAGAACTAATACTTAATAAAAAACCGATTAGTAGTATACGTATTCTCATATCCGATTTTTTACATAGTTTTTTAATTGATTTAAAAATAATGGAATGGGTAAGCGTGAAAAAATGCTAATATCTTCTAGTATAGTTGTCTCTTCATCTAAAAACTTTAATATCGTAGTTGGGTTATTTTTTCGAAACAACTGTTCCATAACCAAGTTAATTTTTTGCGGATTAGTTTTAATAATTTGAAGTAATAGTGTATCGTAAAGCTGGAATCTATTTTGGTTAAAAAAAGGAGTCTCTAAGCTTCCAAAATCATCCGAAAAAAGTGCTTGTGTATTTTTCCTAATCCGATTAAAGGCGTATCCGGTACTTGGTTTAACGGCACCTGCCCTACCACCAATTGGAATTACTCCATCTAAATTGTCGGTATTAGGTTGAGCATTTGTCATGGGTATTTTACCCCGCTCAATTCTGCTAATTTGATAATTCGTTTGAAAGTGTGTCTCGATATAGGTAGATAAATAGTTTTTGTATTCAGTATCTGCATAACTTTCCACAGATGAGAAAGCAGTAAATTCAACTAAAGCTTCGGTCTCGGAGAAGGGAAGAATGTAAATAAAATGACTTCCTGTAGCACTTTGTGGTATCCTGAAATCCATCATTCTAAACACATCTTTATTGAATACCGGTTTTTCCGTTTTTATAAAAAACCCATAAAAATGCTGCCACAGTAAAAGTTCATTTTTGTTCAATTCACTTTGCGTAAACATACTAGAGTAAACCTTAGCGGCTGTATACGTTGTTTTAGTAGTCTTTACACTAAAAATCTGATCATTTCTGTCAACACTTAACACCTCTTCTCTAAAGAAATCTACATTGCCCGATTTATGGATTAAATCTAGGTGGAAATCAAAAAACGTTTGGGAATGTATGTACTTGTATTGATATGGATTTATGGCTTTATGTAAAGCGTAACTAGTTGTAAAAAACTCTATCTGATTCCATTTTTTAGATACCAGTGAATCGTATTCTGTAGCATTTTTAGACCAAAAGCACCATGATTTTTCAGGAAAATCTTGTTCTTTCTCAAGAATTAGTATACGCAACTTCTTTCCATTACTTGTACGCAACATGGCATGCAGTAATTGCATAGAAGAGCATCCAGCTCCTAGTAAGATTAAATCGTAGTGCATGTGTACAAAAAACAAAAGGTACTCGTAAAATACGAGTACCTTTTAGTTAAACCTAAATGATAAAATTACTTAGAACGGCTAAGTGAGTAAATCACTAAACCAAAACCG
>Ga0070374_10000808_pt1 | contig 13170 bp, 15 predicted proteins | sample LauGreSuBDMM15SN_2_FD_66374 | JGI IMG/M metagenome (GOLD analysis project Ga0070374, IMG submission 66374) | Freshwater lake microbial communities from Lake Michigan, USA - Su13.BD.MM15.SN (version 4) (version 4) | ecosystem: Environmental > Aquatic > Freshwater > Lake | place: Lake Michigan...
TTCAACTTTTTCACGAGGAACATCATGAATCGCTTAGACGTGACAGAAAAAATCATCAGCACCAAGGTGTCCAAGGGCATCAAGTGGTCTGATGTGGCCGACAAAGTGGGCCTGTCCAAAGAATGGGTGACAGCCGCCTGCCTGGGCCAAATGACTTTGGATGCCAAACAAGCCAAAATCCTTGGCAAAATTTTTGGCCTGACAGCCGAAGAGCAAAAGTGGCTGCAAGTGGTGCCCTACAAAGGCTCTTTGCCAACCGCTGTGCCTACAGATCCGCTGATTTACCGCTGGTACGAAATTGTGAGTGTGTACGGCACCACCATCAAAGAGCTCATCCATGAGGAGTTTGGCGACGGCATCATGAGCGCCATCGACTTCAGCATGGACATCGTGCGCCAGCCCGACCCCAAAGGCGACCGCGTGAACGTGGTGCTGTCGGGCAAGTTCTTGCCGTACAAGCAGTATTGACAAAGACGCTGTAAAAGTAGAGTCACAGTCACCCGGTCAAGGCCAATTCAATGCGGTGTTTCATGTTGTCTCCTACTGGGTTGGAGTCGTCAGAATAATTGAATGTAGGACGTCAGGCGTGGCGGTCAATCAATGGCCGCACCCGATGACTTGACAATTTGTGCCCAGCGAACGATGTCTTCGTTGAGCAAAGCGGCAAACTGTTCTGGTGAAGTGGGGGCCGCCAACTCCACGCCTTGCTGTTCGAGTTTGTCACGCAGGTCCTTGGCTGCGAGCGTCTTGCCCATGGCGTCGTTCAGTTTGGCAGAGACTTCTGCTGGCACTCCTGCCTGGCTGAACAGACCGATCCACAAGGTGCCGGCATAACCGGGCACCGACTCGGCCAGAGCGGGCACATCGGGCAAGGCCGGTGAGCGGCGTGGGCTGCTCACCGCCAGGGCTTTGAGCTTGCCGGCCTTGATGTGGCTCAGTGATGCGGGCAGGCTGGCAAATACGAAAGGCAATTGACCGCCCAGCACATCGTTCATGGCGGGGGCAACACCCTTGTAGGGCACATGCTGCAACTGAATACCCGCCATGCTGTTGAGCATTTCGCCCAGCAGGTGGTTTAGCGTGCCGTTGCCCGCCGAGGCGTATTGCAGCTGACCGGGTTTGGTTTTGGCGGTAGCGATCAGGTCCTGCACCGTTTTGCCGCTGAAGCTTGGATGGGCCAGCAGCACATTGGGCACGGCACCGATCAAGGCCACAGGTTTGAAGTCTTTCACAGGATCAAAGCCTGGATTCTTGTAAAGGGCCGGGTTGATGGCCTGGCTGCTGCTGATGGTCATGAGCAGGGTGTAACCGTCCTTGGGGGCCTTGGCGGCAAACTGGGTGCCAATGTTGCCACCCGCGCCAGGCCGGTTTTCTACTGCCACAGGGGAGCCGAGCACTTCGGAAAGCTTTTGGCTGACCAGGCGACCGACAATGTCGTTGGTGCCACCAGCCGCTTGTGGCACCACCATCAGGATGGGCTTTTGAGGATAGGTGGCCTGGGCTTGTGCACTGCCAAGACCGGTCAACAAGCACGCGCCCAACAGGGCTTGGCCCATCAAAAGGCGGCGTGTCCGAGGAGCGTTTGAAGTGCGAATGGCGTGGGGCAACATGGCAATGTCCTTTCACAAAATGCCTCATCCTGATACATCAACCCGTCTGTAACTGCCATTCAGGCGACAACCCCCAGGGTATGCGGGGTCTTTGAGCCAGTCACCCACGTGCCTCTATGCTGGACTTTGTGCTGTGAAAATCTAGGGCTGCAAACTGTGCTTTGCGATTCAATCTGGTGCACTTCAAACATGATCAACAAGTTTGTTTCTTCCGTCACCGAGGCGCTGGCGGACACGCCCGATGGGGCCACGGTGATGATTGGTGGCTTTGGCACGGCCGGTATTCCGGATGAGCTGATTGCGGGCCTGTTGGCACAAGGTGCGCGCGACCTCACCTTGGTCAACAACAACGCGGGCAATGCCGAACATGGCTTGGCCGCCTTGCTCAAGGCGGGCCGGGTGCGCAAGATCATTTGCAGCTTCCCCCGGCAAACCGACTCTTACGTGTTCGATGGTTTGTACCGCTCGGGCCAGGTCGAATTGGAGTTGGTGCCCCAAGGCAACTTGGCCGAGCGAATTCGGGCTGCAGGTGCGGGCATTGGCGGCTTTTTCACGCCCACGGGTTATGGCACCGATTTGGCCAAACACGCCGATGGCTCGCTCAAGGAAACCCGCGAAATCGATGGCCGCATGTACGTTTATGAAACGCCGATCCACGCCGACCTGGCTTTGATCAAGGCCGAGCGTGGTGACCGCTGGGGCAACCTGACTTACCGCAAGGCGGCGCGCAACTTCGGCCCCATCATGGCCATGGCGGCACGCAAAACCGTGGCCACGGTGCATGAGCAAGTGGCCTTGGGCGAGCTGGACCCCGAGACCGTGGTCACGCCCGGCATTTTTGTGCAAGCGGTGGTCCAAATTGACCGTGTGGCCACACAGGCCGGAGGCATCAAGGCATGAGCTACACCCGACGCAGCAAAGACGAATTGGCCGCCCGCGTGGCGCAAGACATTCCCGAGGGCGCCACGGTGAACTTAGGGATTGGCCAGCCCACTTTGGTGGCCAACCACATTCCCGCCGACCGCGAGGTGCTGCTGCACAGCGAAAACGGCATCTTGGGCATGGGCCCGGCACCGGCCAAGGGATTGGAAGATTACGACCTGATCAACGCGGGCAAACAGCCGGTGACCCTGCTGCCGGGTGGCGCGTATTTTCACCACGCCGACAGCTTTGCCATGATGCGCGGCGGGCACCTGGACATTTGTGTGTTGGGCGCGTTTCAGGTCAGTGCCATGGGCGACTTGGCCAACTGGCACACTGGTGAGCCGGATGCCCTTCCGGCAGTAGGCGGTGCCATGGACCTGGCCATTGGGGCCAAACAAACCTGGGTCATGATGGACCTGCTGACCAAGCAGGGCCAAAGCAAACTGGTCGAGACCTGCAGCTATCCTCTGACAGGCATTGGCTGTGTCAAAAGGGTCTACACCGACCTGGCCACGTTGGCGTGCACGCCGCAAGGCCTGGTGGTCATAGACAGGGTCGAGGGCTTGGGGCTTGAAGAATTGTCGGCGCTGATTGGGCTGCCGCTCAAGTCGGCCTGAGCGCAGCGTGCGGCGTGTTCAAGGCCTGTTGGTTGTTTAACGCTCAACAGGCACCATCAGCAGATCGTCGCTGGTGGTGACCCATTGGCCATCGCGGTACAGCAAGGGTAAGGCGTCGTCGTTGCAGCGGCCCGAGATGACTTCGCCCACCATGAGGCAGTGCGTGCTCTCTTGCACCTGCCGAATCAAACGGCACTCCAGGCTCATGACGGCATCGCGCAGGCAAGGTGAACCCGACTCAAATGGGCCCCATTGCTGCTCGTCAAAGCGCTCATCGCCGAACACCTGGGCCTGACCGGCAAACAATTTGGCCAGCTCGATGTGTTCGACCGCCAGCGTGTTCACGCTGAACACTTGGTTGTCGGACATGTGCGCGTAGCTGAAGGCGTTGCGGTTGATGGCGCAGACCACCGTAGGCGGCTCCACCCCCAAAGACATGAAGGCCGAGACCGTCATGCCCGTGCGGTGGGGTGTTTTGCCGGTGGCGATGATGTTCACCGCCGCCGGGTGCAAGCGCATCAATTGCCTGAAGGCTTGAGGGGTCATGCCGTGGCCGTTTCCAGGGGCGCGTCCACGTTGATGGCCGAGCCCAGGCCCAGCGCCTGGTTGACACGGGGCATGACTTCGTTGGCCATCAGCTCCATCGAGCGGCGTCCCAACTGGGGATCGACCAAGTCCATGCCGGCGTACACGATTTCGCCAAAGGGGCCAGCCTTCTCACGCAAAGCCAAAATCTTGTCGGTCACTTCGTTGACGGTGCCGGTGATCACCAACTCGTCGAGCAGGCGGTCCAAGGTGACATGGCTGTCGTCTTCGTCCGCGTGTTTTTTGAAGATGACGTGACGCTTGGACATCATCATCTTGGTCAGCATCTGGCGGTAGTAATAACGGTAAGGGCTGTTGGCGTCGGCGCGGCCATAGCGATTGGCCGTCGCGCTATCGTCGCTCACGAAAATGGTGCGAGCCACGCGCCAGTCGGCCGGGTTGGCCACTTCATTGACGGAGGTTTTTCCTTCGCAGTAATTGTCCCAATGGCTGACTAACCAATGGTCCATCAAGAAGTTGGCCGACATGGGGTGGAAGTCGCGCTTGCCCATGGCGATCACGCCTTTGGAATGGGGCGCCACCACCGTGCCGACAATTTCTGGCCGGGGACTTTGGAAAGGCTTCATCAAGTAGCCCCGACCGATCGAGGGGACAGAAGTGACCTGGGTGGTGACCTTGAAGCGGTTGTCCGGAAAGTCGATGTTGTAAGGCGGCTCGCGCTCCCAGATGGCCAGGATCACATCGATGGCCTCGGCAAACATCTTGTTGCGGTCTTGGTCGAGGATGCCCAAGGCTTCGGCGTCCGATGCCAAGGCCCCGGGGCTGATGCCGAAGATGAAGCGGCCCTTGGCCAGGTGGTCAAACATGGCCGCTTGCGAGGCCAGCAGTGTGGGGTGCGAGTGCGACAAGTTGGAGGTGCCGCTGCCCAGTTTGATGGTCTTGGTTTCCGGGATCAAGGTGGCCAGGAACAACAGGCTGTTGGTCACGTTTTCGGCTTTGTCAGTGAGGTGCTCGCCCACGAACGCGTCGTAAAACCCCAGCTTGTCGGCCAAGATGATGGTTTGCCGGTCCTCATGCAAGGTCTCTGTGGTGTCCCGCTCAAAGGGATGCAGGGGCATGGTGAAGTAGCCTAAACGCATAAAGAATTCCTGATACTGAATTGAATTGGAGGTTTCACTCGGGCTTGATGCCAGCGTCTTTGATGACCTGTGCCCAGCGGGTGATTTCACTTTGAATGAAGCGAGGGTAATCGGCCTTGGATACCTTGGAAGGCTCCAAGCCCAATTGCGCCAAACGTGCCAGAAAGGCCTCATCTTTCAGGGCCGAGCTGATGGCCCCGTCCAGTCTGCGTACCACGTCGGGCGGGGTGCCTGCAGGGGCCGCCAGCCCCAAGAAGAAGCCCAATTCATAGCCGGGGTAGGTCTCGCCAATGGCGGGCACATTGGACCAAGGCTTGAAGCGGGTGGCACCGGTCACGCCAATGGCGGTGGCTTTGGGGTTGTCGATGTGGGCCATCGCAGGCAGATATTCCAGAAACAGCACCTGCAACTGGCCGCCGTAGAAGTCTTGTAGGGCCGAGCCGATGCTTTTGTAAGGGATGCCGGTCATGGGTGCGCCGGTTTTGACCTTGAACATTTCAGCGGTCATTTGCGAGGCCGAGTTGTAGTGGCCAAAAAACACCTTGCCAGGGTTGGCTTTGGCATAAGCCGTCAAATCGGCGGGGGTGCGGATGCCCGAGTCTTTGCTGACCATGGCCACCGATGCGGCGGTGCCGAATTGACCCAAGTGCTCGAAGTCCTTGATGGGGTCATAGGAGACTTTTTTGTACAAACTCAAGTTGGCGGCCAGCGTGGTGTTGGTGGTCAGCAGCAAGGTGTAGCCATCGGCGGGCGCGTTCTTGACCGCCTCGGTGCCCAAAATGCCGTTGGCGCCAGCGCGGTTTTCAATCACCACGCCTTGCTTGAACTGCGCTTCCAGGTATTGGCCAAAGGCGCGTGCGGTGATGTCGCCCGAACCGCCGGGCCCGAAGGGCACGACGATCTTGATCGGCTTGTTGGGAAAGCCCTGAGCTTGGACCACGCCCAGGCACAAAGCCAAGGGGGCCAGCACACTCCATTTGAGAAATCGGACAAGCTTTTGCATACACAGTCTCCATCGTTGGTTATCGTGGCGAGATTCTAGGAGGGCCGTGTGAATTGACCAAGCTCAAAATTCCAACTGGTGGAATTGCGGACCTGTGCCTTGGATGCGTCTGCTGCGTTATGTGCAAGGGTGAAGCCGCTCGTATTCAGAATGCGATGCGCGGGCTTTGCGGGTCCTTGATGGCGGTGCGCCAGGTTTCGGCTTGGGTCGGGTTCATGCGGGCCAACTCGTATTGCGTCGACATGATGTCGGCCTCGTGGGTCAGGGTGGCCGCCAGATCGCTGAGGTAGCTGCCCGTCATGCGCTCCAGCGTGGACACGGCACACAAGGAGGCAATCGGGTAGCGACGACGGTCAAAAACGGGCACGGCCATGCCCGATATGCCGCGTCCGGAACGCGTTTTGGTCAGGGCGTAGCCGTTTTTGCGTGTCTTTTGAATGCCGCTGGACATTTTGCTGAAGGCCTTGTCCTGGCCGCTGCGCAGGCGATGAAAGGCCAGGATGTCGGCGATCTCGTTGTCGGGCAAAAATGACAGGATGGCCAGACTGAAAGAGCCAATGCCCATGGGCCAGCGGTTGTGCACCTGCAGGATTTCGGCGTTTTGCGGCAGGTGGCCCTGACGCTTGTCCAAGCACACGGCATCGTAGCCACAGCGTATGCCCAGGTACACGGTTTCACCTGTGGCATCAGCCAAACGTTCAAAGGATGGCTGGGCAATGCTTTTGATGTCGTGCACGTCCAGCACCGACATGCCCAAGGCATAAACCTCCGGGCCGAGTCGGTAGTGGCGTGTGCCCCAGGGGCGCTCAACCAAGTGCTCATCGAGCATGGCCGACAGGATGCGGTGCACGGTGGCCTTGGGCAATTGGGTGAGGGTGCTGATTTGCATGAGTGCCGCGCCCTGCGAGCCAAAAGTCGACAAGGTTCGCAGCAGCAAGGCGGCTCGCGCGATGCTTTGGGCGCCTTCGTTTTTCGGGGAAGGGTTCATGGCTTGAAAGGGCTCAACCGCTGAGCGCCAGGGTGTCGTCGGGGGGTCAAAAAGACAAAGTATTCCACGATTCGGAATATTGGAGCGACAACTCCTGTTGCGTGCGTCAAAGGGGGATCACCCGATTGCCAAGCCAAAAACCGGCACGCATACTTATTTTTGTTGTGCAGCATGGGGCCGTGAAAACCCCTAAACATCCAATCTATCTTGATACAAACGAAAGGGGTCACTCCAATGTCGGCATCTAAACGCAAACTCCTAGCCTGGCTGGGCTGCAGCCTGTTGGCCAGCGCCACCATCGCCTCTGCTCAGGCGCAAACCTACCCGCAGCGTCCCATCAAGGCCATCGTGCCTTACGCAGCGGGTGGTTTTTCAGACCAAGCCAGCCGGATCATTGCCGAGGCCATGTCGCGCAATCTGGGTCAAAACATCGTCATTGAAAACCGTGCTGGTGGTGGCGGCCGCATTGGCAGCGAAGCTGTCACCAAAATGGCCCCCGATGGTTACCAGTTGCTGATGACCACCAACGGCACCAAGACCTACATGGCGGTGGTAGAAAAGTCTTTGTCTTATGACCCGGTCAGCGACTTCACGCCGATTTCTCTGGTGGGCAAATACGGTTTGCTGATGGTGGTCAACCCGACGGTGCCCGCCAAAACCTTGCCCGAATTCCTGGCCTATGCCCGCGACCCGAAAAACAAGGGCAAGATCAATTACGCCACCTCGGGCATGGGCAGTGGTCTGCATTTTGCGGGCGAGTTGTTCAACGCCATGGCCAAGGTGGACATGGTGCATGTGCCGTACAAAGGCTCTGGCCCCGGCATGCAGGATGTGCTGGCGGGGGTGTGCCAAGTGATTTTTGATGGCGCCGCCAAACCGCAAATCGATGCAGGAAAAGTTAACTTTCTGGGCACCACCAGCTCGGTGCGCGACCCGCGTTACCCGGATGTGCCCACGCTCAGCGAAGGCGGCTTGACCGGTTACGACCTGACCTATTGGGTGGGCCTGTTTGCCCCCAAAGGCCTGCCAGCCGACATCCAAGCGCGGTTGAATGCCTCGGTCAAAACCGCGCTGGCCGAGCCGGACGTGCAGCGCAAACTCAACGGCATGGGCATGAGCCTGGTGGGCAGCACCCCTGAGCAAATGGTGCAAGAAATCCGCACCGAAACCGCCAAGTTGCGCCAAATTGCCGCTTCGATTCCTGGTGGAGTGAACTGATGAGTTTTGAGATGAACAACGGGGTGTTGCGCCCCCAAGACCGCCTGCCTTTTTCGGCCATCGTGGACAGGCCGCCACTGCGCTTGCCCGAAGGCGTGCGGCTGGTGGTCTGGCCGGTGGTCAACATCGAAGAGTGGGACATCTCGCGACCCATGCCGCGCATGGTGTCGCCGCCGCCCGGCGGGCAAGCCCCGGTGCCCGATGTGCCCAACTGGACCTGGCATGAATACGGCATGCGGGTGGGGGTCTGGCGCCTCATGGACGCGTTCAAAAATGCAGGTATCAGACCGACCCTATCCATCAATGCCAAAGTCTGCGAAACACGCCCGCGCGTGACGCAAGCCGCACTGGATGCGGGTTGGGAATTCATGGCGCATTGCTACGAGCAAATCCCGATCCAGAAAATCCCTGACGAGCGCGCCATGATGCAGCAGACGCTGGACGTGCTGACGCGCTTCACGGGCCAGCGCCCGCAAGGTTGGTTGGGCCCGGGTCGCAGCCAGACGCTGGAGACCCCCGACCTGATCAAGGAGCTGGGCATGTCCTGGTTTGGCGACTGGGTGCTCGATGACCAGCCGCAATACGTGCACACCAAACATGGTCCGCTCGTGTCTGTGCCCTACACCATCGAGCTCAACGACATCAATATCATGCTCACCTCGCACGAGCGTTCGGATGCGATGCTGCTGCGCACCCAAGATGCATTCAAGCGGCTGTATGCCGAGTCGGCGCACAGCGCACGCATCATGGCGTTTGGCGTGCATCCTTACATTTCGGGTGCTGCGCACCGCATCGAGTACTTTGAAATGATGTTGGAGTTTCTGGCCAGTCAGCCCGGTGTGGTGTTTTGGAACGGCTCTGAAATCAGCCAATGGTTTCAGCAAGCCAGCCCACTGCCAGCGCCTTGAGGCATGAGCCTATTGATCCGGCCCTGTGAAGTTTTAAGACTCAATGAACCAGCCGTCTCTTTGTCATCTCGGCCTTTTTCTTTGTCATCCCGGCCTTTTTCTTTGTCATCCCGGCCTTGAGCCGGGATCTAAAGCGCACAGCCGCCCTTTGCAAATGGCGGCGGTCCACACTGGATCCCGAGTTTTTGCCCGGGATGACAGCCACGAGGACAGCACGGATGTTTAAAACGCATCGGCCCGGGTCAATAAAGACACCCTTGAACCCATCCGCTGAGGTGCACGCCGACACGCCGCTGCATGCATTGTCTCTGGCGCAAGCCAGTGCCCTGATTCGGCAGCAGACGATCACGCCGGTTCACTTGGTGCAGGCGTATATCGACCGCATTGAGCGGCTGGATGGGCAAGTGAACGCCTTTGTCACGCCCACGCTGGACGCCGCCATGCAAGCGGCGCACCAAGCCACCCGCGAGATCGCGCAAGGCCAATACCGGGGGGCTTTGCATGGCATCCCGATGGCGCACAAGGATGTTTACCTCACGCAAGGCATGCGCACCACCGCGCATTCGCGGCATCTGCGCGACTGGGTGCCCACGGTCAGCGCTACGCTGGTGACGGGCTTGGAGCGTTTGGGTGTGATCAGCTTGGGCAAAACGGCTTGCCATGAATTTGCCTTTGGCTCGCCCTCAGAAGGTGACTTGTTTCCGCCTGCGCGCAACCCTTGGCATCTGGCGCACATGCCCGGCAGTTCCAGCAGCGGCTCAGGCGCAGCCGTGGCGGCAGGTTTGTGCCTGGCGGCCACAGGCACCGACACCGGCGGCTCGATACGCCACCCGGCGGCGGCTTGTGGTGTGGTGGGCTTCAAACCCACGCGCCATGCTTACCCCCTGTCGGGCGTGATCGCCTTGGCCCCCAGCCTGGATGTGGCCGGATTTTTGACGCGCAACGCGCTGGACCAGGCCCTGATCTGGGACGCCTGGCACGGCAGCGATGTGGCCACCGCGTGCACCGCCGATGTTCAGCGTTCGGTGCTTCGGGGGCTGCGCATCGGCGTGCCTGCGGGCTTGTGGCGCAACGCCGAGAACGGGCAGGCCACGCACGACCCACAGATCCAAGGCTGCTTTGAAGAGATTTTGCAAAAACTGCAAGCCGAAGGTGCGCAGGTGGTCACGGTGGAGACGAAGGATTGGCCACCGCAGCCCGCCGTGGTGCAGGCGGCCAACACCTTGATTGCCTATGAAGCGTTTCAACAACTGCAGCACATTTGGCGCGACCACCCGGAACAGCTGGGCCAGGGCTTGCGCCAAAAATTGGCGGGTGCATCGCAGCTGAGTTTGAACAGCTACCAAGCAGCCCGCGTGCAGGCCGATGTGTGGCAGCAGCAGGTCAGTGCATTGCTGGCTGAGCAGGTGGACGTGCTGATGTGGCCAGGGCGCGAAGCCTTGCCCGAAACCCTGCAAGCCCTGATGGCCAACCCCACCGGGCAGCGCAGTGCCTGCAACCGGTTGTTCAGCCTGACCGGTCATCCCGCCTTAACCTGCCCCATGGGCGTGTCCACCCAAGGCTTGCCCATGGCTTTGCAGATCGGCGCTGCCATGCAGGGCGAGGGCCATTTGCTGCAGGTGGCCCATGCGGTGGCATCGGCCATCGGCTGGCGCTTGCCCGTGTTGCTGGATTGAGCCATGGACTTTGTCAACACCGAAGGCGTACGCCTGCATTACGAAATGGTGGGCGAGCAAGGCCCCTGGCTGGCGCTGGTGTCGGGCGGTCGGCGCAGCGGTGCCGAATTTTTGCCTTTGGCGCGCCTCATCGCGGCCCGGGGATTTCGGGTGGTGCTGCACGACCGTCGCAACACCGGGGCTTCGCAGGTCTTGATCGCAGGCGAGCGGGGCGAAGAAGACATCTGGGCCGACGATTGGGTGCAGCTCATGCAGCACCTGAACGCGGTGCCCGCGTTTTTTGGCGGTGGCTCTTCAGGGGCGCGGCTGGCCTTGTTGACCAGCTTGCGTCACCCCAAGGTGGTGCGTGGCTTGCTGTTGCTGCGCATCACGGGCGGGGCCTTCACCGCGGGCCGCTTGCCCGACAACTATTACGGCCAGTTCATCCGCGCGGTCGAGCAAGGCGGCATGGCTGCGGTGTGTGCCACGCCCTATTACCAGGAGCTCATTGCCGCTGACCGCAGCAACCAGGACCGCTTGATGGGCATGGACCCCCAGCAATACATTGCCGTCATGCGCCACTGGCTTCAGATTTTTTTGCAAGGCCCGCGTGAACCGGTGCTGGGCATGACGACCGAGGCCCTGCAGGCCATCCGTGTGCCCACTTGGGTGGTGCCTGGCAACGACAAAACCCATGTGTCCCGCCACGGCCGCGAAGCGGCGGCCCTGATCCCCGGCTGCGAACTGTTCGAGCTGCCGGTGGTGGACGAAGACGTGCCTGCTTTGTCGTTTTCTGCTTGGGCCCCGCACGAAGAAACCCTGGCGACAGCCATGACCGATTTCATGCGCCGCGTGGGCCATGATGAGCATTGAACCGATTTACTAGGAGCCCATTGAATGTCCAACCCGATCAACCCGTCCATTCGCCGCGTCGTCACCGGCCACGACGAACAAGGCAAAGCCATCGTCGAGATTGACGAAGTCTGCAGCCACTACCGCCAAGGCCGCCCCAATGGCTTTGTGTGCAACGTCTGGACCACCGACACCAGCCCTGCCAACAACAACGGCCATGTGGACGCCGGCCGGCGTGAGGGCAAATTTTCGGTCATCGAGAACGGCACCGTGTTCCGTATCCTCGACTTTCACCCCGGGGTGCAGCAGCGCGTGCACCGCACCGACTCGGTGGATTACATCGTGGTCATGTCCGGCGAAATCGACATGGAGCTGGAGTCCGGCGAGGAAGTGCACCTGGAGGCTGGCGACGTCATGGTGCAGCGCGGCACGGTGCACAACTGGATCAACCGGGGCACAGAAACTTGCGTGATGGCGGTGGTGCTGGTGCATGCGCACCCGGTGCAGGCAGGGGGGCAAACGCTCAACGCCGTGGGTTGAGCGTGCTCAAAAATGCCTTGGCAGTTTTTGCCTCGTAACTTGAGCAGGTCAGCCAACTTGGTAGATAGGTCTTTTAGGATTTGATCCGGAATCCACGCCCGCAAGGGAGATGGACCCCGGGTCTTCGCCCGGGGTGACAAAGATGGGGCCTTCTTCCGGAGTGACAAAGATGGGATCTTCTTCCGGAGTGGCAAAGATGGGGTCTTCGCCCGGAGTGCCAAAGGCGGGGTTTTCGTCGGGGTAATAAGGCCTTGTCATCCCGGGCTTGAACCGGGATCCATGTCTTTCAGGGCTTCTATCGCGCCAGCGTTCAGACCCTCATTGAGGGAAAGGCGCAATGCCCGGTGCGGCGTTGTCCGGCAGTTCGCGGCGCGTGGTGTTCATGACCATGGCCAGCAAGCTGTAGTAACCACAGTGCGCCGTCATGTCGATGACGCCTTGGTCGCCAAACATCTTTTGTGCAGCCGCCCAGGTCACGTCGCTCACCGATTGGTTGTGCAGCAGCTCTTGCAAGAAGTCGTACACCACGGTTTCTTCGGCCGTCATGTTTGGCGGGCGGCGGCCTTGTGCAATCGCGTCACAAGTGGCTTCGCTCACACCGGCTTTCATGGCGATCGGCTTGTGGATGTGCCACTCCACCGGCTGTGACCAGTGGCGTGCCACCACCAGCACCGCAAATTCCGAGTTGTGTAAACCCACGGTGTTGTCGTAGCGCAGGTATTCACCCACTTTTTGCAAGCGGCGCATCAGCTCGGGGCTGCGCATCAAAGGCACAAAGGGGCCCGAGAGTTTGCCGCGTGGCCCGCTGACCAGTTCGTCCACCGCCGCACGTTGGGCGTCGGTCATTTGTTCACGGGGCATTTCGGGCAAGCGGTCTGTTTTGGGGGAGGTCATCGGGCTGTCTCTTGGGGTGGGTTGAAAGATCAAGCCCCAATTTATCACCGGACCTGACGACGATCAGTCGTGTGCGGGATAGCCTGGGGGGGCCACCGCTGCGCCCTGGATCTGGTGCCGCACAAAGGCCTGCGCCACCCAACCCGATTGCTTGGCGTCTTCCACAAAAGCGTTCAAAAATTGCCGCGCTGGCTCGCTGCGCTGCGCGGGCATGCCCATGGCTTGGTGGATGACCATGAAGCGACCAGGCAGCAGCCGTACGCCCGGCAGCCTTTG
>Ga0070374_10000812_pt1 | contig 13154 bp, 7 predicted proteins | sample LauGreSuBDMM15SN_2_FD_66374 | JGI IMG/M metagenome (GOLD analysis project Ga0070374, IMG submission 66374) | Freshwater lake microbial communities from Lake Michigan, USA - Su13.BD.MM15.SN (version 4) (version 4) | ecosystem: Environmental > Aquatic > Freshwater > Lake | place: Lake Michigan...
CGGCGGCGGCGGCGGCGGCGGCAGCGCCGCTGGCGGGGGCGAGCAGGACAGTGCTGCTGCTCGCACTCTGGGTCGGCTTACACAGGATGGCCAGCCGCGGCAGCGCGCCGAGGTCGGCGACGGCTGACTGGTTGGGTTCGTTGTTGCGACACACGCAGCTGAGGGCGAGGCACGCATTGGCTTGCACGAAATCTGGGTTGGTGCCGCCGCCCACATGCTCACCGCGGCTGGCCTGGGAGAGCTCCACGAGTGGCTTGATGCCGCCCATCGAGGCGATGATCTCCTGGTTCGCTCTGTTGCCGCGTGCCACCATAGCGATGGCGTTCACACTCTCACACACGACGAGTGGATAGCGCGACTCCATGAGCTGTAGCAAGGGGCCAATGCCGCCCGCCTTGGCGATCGCGTCCTGCGCGCGCTTGCGGTTCTTGCCGTTGGCACCCGAGGCGAGCTCGGCGATCGCCAGGCTCGCCATCGCCTGCGCGTCCGTGTTGATCCCCGAGAGGAGCGCGAGAAGTTGCGCGATGCCGTCGAGCATGCACACCTCTTTTTGGATGGACTCGTTCTCGTGCGCGAGCAGCGCGAGCGCGCGCGCCACCTCCACTCCTGCGCCACTGCCGAGGAGCACGAGCAGTTTCGGGATACCGTTCGCTTTCTGCACGAGCTCCTGCCCTTCCGGCTGGCGTGCGAGGTTCCCCACTGCCTCAGCTGCATGCATCTGAGCCTCGGAACTGCCCGTCTTGAGCAGCTGCACGAGCGGCGCGATCGCCCCCGCCTGGATAATGGGGAGCTGGTTGGCGGCCACGCGTGAGATGCTCGCCACAGTGGCGGCCGCCTGCTCCTGTGCCGAGTTGGCACCCGAGCGCAGGATGCCCACAAGATATTCGATGCCACCCAGCTTGGCAATCGCGAGCGGATGAGCCTCGCTGCAACGCGAGACGATGGCGAGCGTGGCGGCTGCGTGGGTCTGCGCGAGCGTGCTCCCGGACTTGAGAAGCTCGACGAGCGGAGGCAGGCCCGTCTCCGCAATGAGCACTGGATTTGAAGCCGACTCCGTTGCGTTCTGCTGCACGGCAAGGGAGCGCAGCGCTGCAACTGCCTTCTCGCGGAGCTCCATCTGCGGGTTGGCGCGCACCGTCTCAACGAGCCCGACGATGAGCTTGGCGATGCCACCCGCTGCTGTGATCTGATGGACCGTCACCCTAGGCACGACTGGCCCACCCATGGCCGGGGAAGCCCCACCTTGTGTGCGGCGTCCTCCAGTGTTGAACACGCGTTTGGACCCAAAACTTTTGCATGCGACAAGACGAACGGAAACCAAATTCGAGTACACGTACACGTTAATTTGACTTTTAATTAATGACTTCTCGCGCCGCCGCGCGCGATCCCCCCTGCGCTTCAAAGCACTCAGAGACTGACCGTTTCAAGTACAGTACCAGTACTATACTGTTCCGTTTACAGTACAGTTCGGCGCGTGCCGAAACTGACAGAAACGGCATTCGCCTTGCGTTGCCCACAGCAGCACAAAATGCCGTCGCCGCGGTCGCACTACTTATCGTCCGTACTGCATGACTTGCTGGCCGATCTTGCACGCGACGAGCTACGCGCGCAGGAGCGGGCAGCACAGCTGGAGGCGCAGCTGCGACTAGCACAAGAAGCAACAACGTGCAGCAGCATGCATACGATACGCCGAATGCAATCGAGCCTTGCTCGAGCCGTGCTACACGCTTACGCATCTGTGCGTCCAACCGAACCGTCGTCCATGATGGCAGAGCCGCTCATGGCGGAACCACTTCCGCACACTGCGTCCATGGAAGCCTTTGCTTTATGGATGCAAGAGCTTTTGTCCGATGGAGTCCGGATGGATGTCAATCAGACTCCGATTGAGTTGCCGAGGCCAACTTCAGCTTCGGGCTCTGAACTACAGCTGAGCGAGCAGCTAGGTGGTGCACTTCGGGCCGCACGGCTCGAGGGAGCCCTGAGCTCAACTCGCAGCATGAGCCAGAAAATGGTGCAGGACTTGCTGACGGGCCTCGCAAAGACCTTTGTGGAGACTTACTTGAGGCGAATTGGAGGCTCTCCAGGCGACGTGGATATGCTGCTAGCCACGAACGAGTGGCAACATCTATTGACAGAGAGTTCGGCAGCTTTTGTTACGCGGCGGGCACGGCTAAAGTTGATGGATCCAGGCACGCATGCAGTGAGCATTCCGATCCTCGACCCGTATTTTTGGGTTGCAGACGACGAAGATGATCCCTCCAGCACGGCCGACCCAAGTGGTCAGGGCAACCTGCTAAGTCGCGCGTCAGTCAGCTCCCTGTGGAGCGCGCCGGAGGGCGCCTGGCGCGCGGAAGGCTCCTGGGCCGACGAACGCCCCTTTGGGTCGCCGCTGCACCCGCGGCGGCCCGCATCCGCAGTGGTCATGTCGCGTACACCTACACGCGTGGTCAGCCTCGCCGACGTTTGGTCCACATCTTCGATGCCCAGGATACCAAAGCCGAGGACACTTAGTACAGACGTTCGAGATAAGTGCACGCCGCTCCTGCTCTCTCCTTATCAGACGTGGAGGAATGCACGGTCGCCTACGCTCATCAAGCAGCCGAACAAGCAGAGGGCGGACAAGGTGCATGTTTTGGGCCAAGGTCAACGCGACGGTAGCACGGTAGTAGCAGACAGGCCGCAACGCTTGCAGACAGGCTCAAAGAGAATTTCTGACGGCATCACTCAAGCACTGGACGGTCCAATTCTCGAGCAGCTGGCCTTGGGCTGCCTTGAGGTTGCTACAGACAAAGTGACCGCTTCTATGGCAGAAAAGCAGTTTATCGATGGAGAGCTAACGAGGACACGTGACGCTCTCCCAGCTGAGTCCCAAGAGTCAGATCAACGGGTCCGTCAAGGTGTTCGGGTCGAGGACCAAGCTGTCAATTTGATGTTCTCGGCTGGAGCCCGGGTTTCTCAGTCTCGTACACCGCCACCATCTCCTGGCGAAAAGCAGCCAATTTCACCCTTTTTGAAGCGTGCATCCTCTGTACCATTGCTCGTCAAAGCTGAACAAAAAGGCGAGAAGGACAAGAAACTCTGCCATGAGCACAAGGTCCTCTCTCGCACCGCGTCAACACTGAGCGAAAGCATAGCTGCCACCCGAGCTGCTTCCCGTCTTGCAGGCGGGCGGCCTGCGGCCGCAATGCCACCGGGTGGGAAGGACCAGGGCGGCTCACAGAGCTGGCAAACGCTTCAAGGGAAACCTTACGACGAAACCAGGAATGGGCGTCGGTCACTGCCTGGGCGTCGGTCACCACCTCCCAGCGAGACGAAGCCAACGCAACCTAAAGTCCTATTGGAGGATTACATCGCCAAAAGGGTCGCGCTTGGCCTCCCGGAGCCGATGTCAACAAAATCACCTAAAGTCCTTTTGGAAGAGTATTTGGCTCAAAAGGCTTTGAAGAGAGCTTCCACCATGGGTGTGCTCATGCTCATGACAACGTCCCCGACAGTTACGGAGTTGGACTCACGACTCGAAAGCAATCGGGCCGAGGGTATCGATCGTGTCATTGTTCTCGTCCGCTTGCAGACACGCTTGCGGGGATGGTGCGCTCGGCACAGGCGAGACAAGGTCACCTTGCTCGTTGCTCGACAAGAGGCTGCAAAGCGGGTGCTCACCTCGTGGGCAAAGCGTCGATACCTGCGTAGCTCCATCTGGCGCTTGTGGCACCGCCAAATGGCCGCCGCAGTGGAGACAATCATGCAGAGGTTTACAGAGGCGTACGATCCAACTCTGTCCGAAGACGAAGTGGCGCGCAAAGGCTTGCGGCGAGTCGATGCGTTGGCAATGTTGAAAAAGGGCCTTGGGCGCCAGCATGAAAACGCACACGCGATTGCGGACGCTTTGGAAGAATACTGCAAGCTCGGAGGTGTCGATGCAAAGGTCAAACGTGGCGCCGAGAGATTCCTCAATGCCCTGGGGGCCGATCTTCCTGAGAATTCACATCTTCCCGCAATGCGGCGTATGTACAAGAAGGATCAACCCCATGCGCTGCGTATCTTCTTCTCGTCCACCTTTCGGGATATGGATGGCGAACGCGAGTTCTTTGCTCGTCGCTACGCTGCTGAGCTTCGAACTCTGGCTAGGGCGCAAGGGGTGTTTGTCACATTTGTGGACCTGGGTGCGGGTTCGACTCCGCATGCGGAGTCGAGCCAAGAGGAGGTCGTTCACATCGGCTTCAAGCTGCTCAAGCAATCGCGTTACTTTGTCCATTTTATTGGCTCGCGATACGGATGGAGGCCATCGATTGAAGAGCTGAAGAAAGATACAGTCCAAGAGTTTGACTGCCTCAGAACGTACATCCCTGGTCGCTCGATCACTGAGGTTGAGGTTGTGTACGGGGCTCTGGGCTGGGGACCTCAGTCTGCCTGCTCACCCAAGAACGCTTTCTTCTACATCCGTTCTAACAAGTTTTGCAATAACATCCCGCTTAAGGCGAAGGACGACTACGTAGACGGAGATCCTTGTGTGCAGTCAAGGCTCGCCGATCTCAAGCTTCGGATCCGAGCCCGCGCCGCTGAGTCAAACAAGCATCATGGCAAGGCCATCTCAGGAGCTTCGCTGCCTTTTGTTGAGTGCTGCCGTGACTATGAGCGTCCGGAAGACTTCGCTAAGCTCCTTTTTGATGACCTGCGCGCGGCCATTCTGCGTGACTATCCGGAGAAGAAGATCTTCAGCGCACTCGATGAGCAATTCATGAGGCACATTCAAGTCGCCTCGCAGCACTGCGACGTGTACGTCGGGCACGAGAGCGTCCAGCAGCAGATAGATGAATACATCGCTTCAGCTGGCACCACCGGACCACGCACACCTCTCATCCTGGCAGGGATCGCGGGCTCAGGCAAGTCGGCAGCGTTGGCAAACTGGCTGTTCAGAACGTCGATCGTCGGCTTCGTCTTTCCTCACTTCTGTAGCGCGACGGAAACCTCCAACAGTCATGATGGTATCCTGCCTCGCCTGGCGTCCGAGCTGAAACGCTCGTTCGGGTTCGAACACGACCTGCCGGCGGACAAAGACGAGCTCATCGAACTGATCCCAAAGTGGGTGACCTTGGCGTGTACATCGACCCCTGTCGTCGTCATCCTCGACGGCATTGATCAGCTGGCAGAGACAGAGGCTAGAGCGCTGGCATGGCTTCCCAACGCGTTGCCGCGCAACTTCTCGTTGCTGCTTTCGACCTCAAATGATCCTCTGGTCCTCAAGTCGTGTGCCAGTCGGGGCTGGAATAATATCATCACGATGCCAAAGCTGTCTGTCGCCGACCAAGATAAGCTCACCGCTGACTTGCTGGCTTGGCACAATACGACGCTGGAGTCGCACCTTCTGCTCATGCTCACTAAAACAACAAAAACGACATCGCCGCTCTTTCTGCGCATGGCCATCGAGCTGCTCGTAGTCAATGATGTTGCAACCGAAAATTCCACAACCGATGGTTTCTCGTTACAATCACTGCTTTCAAGCTGTCTGCAGCGGCCCAGCGCAAGCGAGCTTGCCAAGTTCGTTCTTTTGCGACTGGAGACTCGATATGGGAAACAACTGATTCAATCCGTCTTCAGCTATCTCGAAGCATCCCGCTTTGGTATGTCGGAGGTCGAGATGATCGAACTACTCAAGATGAACCAGGCTGATTGGTGCTTCCTCTTCACCGCGATCCGCACGCTGTTGTGCGAATCTGTGGGCCTGCTGATCATTTCAGGCCGCGTGATGCGCCAGGCAGTCCGAAAACGCTACTTCCTGGACGAGGCCTATGTCGTGGCCATCCATCGTGAACTCATCGACTTCTTCAGAACGCTCTCTTCGAGCACGATGTCTGACTCCGTTCGGATCAGATGCTGTACCGAACTGCCCTTTCACATGATTCACGCCCACGAGCTCGATATGCTTAGCGACTATCTCTTGGACGTAGGCCGCGTGCGGCACCTTCTCATGGATTCGTGCCTTTCTCGTGAGCTCACGAGCTTGTGGGCGCAAATTGGAAGCGACAGGGTGCAGCAGCATGGTTCACAGTACGTGGACTCGCTTGCCCAATGCGAAAAGGAGCTTCGAAAGGAGATGGCGACCAGCTTCAAGATGCTTGGGCAAAGCCGCAAAGACATTAAACATGCCTCTCTTGAGCTCCTCGCGAGGATTGCAGGGCATCTAGGCAGCTTTCTCTGTGAGAGTTACCAATACCACGCTGCGGCTGCTCTTCACAAGCGTGCCATCGAGATCGACCGAGGGCTCATCGACGACTTTGGAGAACGTGTCCCTGAGGGCTTTCGGTTGCTTGCCAATACGCAATCTCTCATGGGAGCGTACGTGGATGCAATCTCAAACTACTTCATGGCGGCCGGTATCTACGCACACTGCGCTAAGACGCAGCCTTCTGCAAGGATTGAGTATGCGCAGACGCTGTTCGAGATTGCTGGCGTCGCACGTTACGTTGAGGAAGAAACTGTCGTGACGGTGTCGGGCGAGAACGTCTTTCTCAAAGACAAAGCTCGGCGACAGTGTCTATCGGCTTTGCGTACATTTCAAGATGTTCTTGGCGATCACAGTCCACGGGTGCGCATCAAGCGATCGTCAGCCACGGATTGATTTGCTCATGCCCTCTGCTGCCCAATAGCTGTTTGCGTGTGCCCATATTGACTCCCTCAAGCGTGTCCGATCATGTCACTTCTTGCTTCCCCGCAGCTCGCCCCAGTCCTCGTTCGACTTGCATTTTTATTCTACGGACTCGGACCAGAGGAGCAAGAGCAGGCGAGGCAGTACGCCGAGGACGCCAAGAAGCTCTGTAAGGATGCTGAAAGCAGGGACAGGACGGATGAACGCTTCGACTCTACGATGGCCGAGGCTACTCATGTGCTCGGTGCGATTCACCTCAAGTCAGGCCGACTTCGACAGGCGTGTGACTGTCTGTGGGAAGCCCTAAATCTATCCACGCTGTGCGAGGGGTCAGCCTCTCTCCTCACAGCTGAGATCCTTGAGGATCTTGCCCTCGCGCACATACGCATGCGCTTCGACGTTGTGCAAGAGCCCATCCCGCCGCTCGATGACCAGGCTGATGACGAGCGGATTTCGAGGGGCTGGACCTGGCCAGAAGGCACGATCGGCGACATGCTATTTGCGGTCTTAATCCCAGCTACCACAGTGGCTGGACACGTTGTCGAGTTTCTCCGCAACCTCCGAGACCCTAAGGGCGGGACTGATGACGAAGAGGCCATCGACGCGATGCTCGTCTGTGCGCTCGAAATCCGGCGACGCAAAAATGGTCGGGGTCATGTGCACGTGGCCCACTGCCTTATACGGCGCGCAGAGCTCTTGTGGAACCAGTCACGTTATGCTGAGATCATAGAGCTGTACACTGAAGCCTCCAAAATCTTTGAGGACGCCGCTGGAACACCCAAATGTAAGCCAGTGGCCCAGCTCGCATCTTGGATGACTGTGGCGCACATGAACAACAACAATTTCAAAAGGGCAGAGGAGGAGCACAAGCGAGCTGAGGAGCTAGCAAGCCAGGTCTTTGGCCTCGGTTCGGTTGCAGAAGCTACCAAGCATATCTCAGCTACTGCCGTAATCGCCACGTCGTGGGAGTCGTACCGCGTGATGATGGACAAGGTTCGCATCTACACGTCCATGGCACTTCATTTCAAGCTCCAGGCTGGGAACACGCCAAGCGCCGCCAGGGAAGCTATGCTCGAACGCTTTGGCAAGTTGAAAGCGAAGGCGGAACGCCACGAGGCACAGGCGAGAATAGTGCGAGATACATTGCTCAAGGAGGATTTCAAAGACGACGTACTGCCACATCTCTCCCATTATGCACCAATTCATCGAGAATCCGCAGGCACTCAGGCTCGTGTGCAGAAGCGCGTTGTGGCCAAGGCCGCCTCTCCTCCCTCTGGTTCGGGGTCACGCCCGAAGCCATCTCCTGCATCATCTCCGAAGTCAACTCGAAATACAGTCACTCGTTAACACGACATTTCGAGATTGTACAGTGACTACGGCTGTAGAAGAGTGTATTGTGCTTCCTGTAGTTTACGAGAGAACAACGCGTTGCATTGCAGGCTCGCGGCTCGGTGAGATCGGGTTCATCCGATCTGTAGAGACGGGACGCGTTCGATCGAGCCTCGGAGTGTCAGTGTGGTTCGGTGTTTTCGCTTGACGGCTTACCAGAGAAGGATATAAACAAGAACGGCGCAAAGAAAATTATCCGAAATCATCCTCTAGCGTCCAGTCAGCAGTCTCAACTCAGAACTCTCCTGACCCTCCGAATCGCAATCGGTCGGCCGCCTGGGAGCGAGGGTGTGGTCTGTGGAGAACAAATGTTCCAATGTCAACACGGCGGCGGGCTCTGGCGGCGGCTAGGTGGCGCCACCGCGAACCATGCTGTCGGCGCTCCCCTCAAGGAGTCGCTCGTGCATGCGCTCGGCGGCGGTGGCTTGCATCTTTCGGCGGTGACGGCGCCGGCGCACGCACGTGACCACGATGAGAAGGAGCAAGGCATTGCCGATGACGGTCAGGCCGCATGCGGCGGCGGCACGCGGGAAGCCGAGCGCTTGCACGAGGGCGCCGCTGACCATGGGCCCGCTCGCACTGCCCGAGGTGAAGGCGAGTTGCGCGAGCGCCGCGATGGCGTCCGAGCTCTGCTCCACGCTCAGCCCGACACGGCGCCCTTCTTCGATCATGAGCGCGTTTGCGGGCACAAAGGCGAGCGCGCAGCCTGCGCCTAAGAGCACGATCGAGCCCACCGCGAGTCCAATGGCGTACGCCTGGCTCCGCCCGTGCGGCGAGAGGAAGGGGAAGGGCGTGAGCGGTAGGCTGAGCTCATCGAGGGGCGCCATCGTCAGGTACGCGAGCCCAGCCAGCGACAGACCGCTGACCAGCGAGGTAACGTTCCCTAGCCTCGAGGCGATCGAGCCAGCAACTATTGAGAGGGCAGTGTACGCGATGAGCGCGGCGGTGAAGCAGAGGCCGATGAGGCTCTCGGGAAGACGGTAGGGCGGCTGCGACAGAAACGGCTGCATCGCAGGGTCGAGGAAGGCGATCGCGAACATGATCGAGAAGATGACGAGCAAGCACGCGAGCACGACCGGCGAGCCGAGTAGCAAGCTCATCGGCCTCTCCGCGGCTCCCCTTGTCACAGAGCTGACGGGGATCGGCGCAACGAGCATGACCAAGGCGCACAGCAATAGGGCGCCGCCAGCGCTCAAGAACGGCGCCTCATAGCCCACCAGACTGTCGAGCGAGCCGCCGAGCACAGGCCCTATCATAATGCCGATGCCGCGGGCCGCCTCCGACCAGCCGACGGCATCGGACGCCTTATCGGGTGGCACTGAACGCATGAGCAAGCCGATGCCAGCAACCTCGGTCAAGCCGGCGCACACGCCCTGCCCCGCTCGCAGCGCCGCACAGCATATGACGAAACGGAGCGTCGTTGTGGCCAAGCCAGTGAAGGCGAAGGCGACCGCAAAGCTGCCCTGCAAAATGAGCGCGAGCAGCAGCACGCGTGCGCCACCGAGGCGCGTGCAAATGGTGGGTGCGAAGGGCGTGGATAGCAGCGCAAAGAGCTGAGAGAGGCCAAACAGCACACCAGTCACCCTCGGGGTCACGCCCTTGGAGCTCGCGGCCGCGGGAAAGAAGGCCATGAGCATCGAAAAGTTCATGTCTGAGAGCGCGCATACAAGACAGACGAAGAAGACAGCGCGGCAGGCGTATGGCTGCGCAGCAGGTGCGATGGGCTCCTGCACGGAAGTGGTTATTGAAGCGGATGCCATTTTTTCGTTGCCGACGTCGTTGCCGACGAGCGAGCCGACAGATGCTGCAGACAGATGCAGCGCACGCCTGTGAAGAACAGGAAAGCGCACGCTGTGAAGATACAGGTAAGTGTGGTCCAGGGGTCCCGGTACATGTAACCGTATTCGTATGTACGCCGGTCCAGTGTCTAGGGTGTCGATTTATTTGTGAACCGCTGTGTGACAGTGAAGCGTCCAGCGCGCGGCCCCTCGAAAATGAATATTTGGGTCCCCTGCTGCACGAAAAGCCTACCGGTACCAAGGAGGAAGCCGACGCCCCCAGGGGCCGAATGCCGTGCGTGAAGCAACGTTACAGGTACTGTTCCAGGGTAGGTGAGTGACTTTGTCCGATGGAGAAGCCCGATCGGTGTGTTGAGTAGCCCTTTCATAGGGCTCTCTTATGGTACCAAGAGCGATCGAGTTTGCGTGCACGAACATCCGATCAACAATGCGATTCGGCGCGCCCCGCCGAGCACGAGCCACGAGGATGAACTTGATCATTCACTTGATCATGATGAAGTGGATGGCGGTGCCATGCTGGTGGCGAGCGGGAGATAGGCGCTTGAGCTGCCCGGCGAATCACCATGCTGGCCGGCCTGGTGGCCGTGCTGCCCAGCCTCACTCACACTCTCCTCTGTCGCGTCCTCCGCCTCGTCGGCCTCCTCCACACCTGATGAGGGAGGAAATCACTCGTCATCAGGGCGCAATCAACGGCAATCCGCCTCCGCGGCCTCCTCCTCCACACCTTCGCTGCTTAGCAAGGGTAACAGCGCATGCCGCATGGCTAGCAGCTCCGTGAGCGCCTCGAGGAAGGTGTCGTCGTCGCCCAAGCGCTCCGAACTCGCGACCAAGTGAAGTCGTGCACTACGGAGCGCGATATTCACACTGGTGCTTTCCCTTGACGTGCGGGCGTTTGCCGTCAACCAGCCTTCGACTGAATCCGCCATGTCCACGCACACACGAAGGCGGAGCCCGACACGATCCAGCACCTCGGAGCCGCGGCCAAGAAGGAAGTCGGCGGGCACAGCCTCCGATGTTGAAGCATCGTCCCATGCACCTCCAACGCCCGTTCGGTTCACGTGGGCAAGTGTGGCCGTTCGTGAAGGCGATCCGTGCAGGGCGAGAGCTACCTGTGCCGCGGCCGAGTGTGCGGCGCGCCGTGCAGCGACGCCCACCATAGCCTCCAACCCCATCGCGTACTGGGCAGCCAACTCCTCGGCCGCCACGGCGCGCTGCTGGGCGGCCGAATCCTCGACCTCGGCGATCCGGCGCGCCACCGCAGCAGCAGCTTCCTCCGCCGCTTTCGCGCGCTGTTCGGCAGCTGCCTCAGCCTGTGCGATACGCTCTTCGGCAAAGTGCTTCTCGAGGGAGATGCAGCGTTCGCTCGCCTCCTCCAACTCCCGGATCCTCTGCGCAGAGGCCTCCTCGAGCTTTCTTATCCGGCGTGAGGCCTCCATCGAGGTTTCTTCTAGTGCCATCGCATGGGCGCGAGCAGACTCCTCGGCAGCCTCGACGCGGCGCTGACATTGAGCTTCGATAGTTGACAGGCGTCGTGTGAGCTCAGCCTGCATTTTCCCAGCCTCAGCATCCGCCATGTCTGCCGCTCGCTGCGCCACCTTTGCTGCCGCTGCCTCGGCCGCCAAAGCTCGTCGATCAGCCTCCGCCTGCGCCTGCGAGATACGCCGCTCTGCATCCTCTTGCACGGCAGCAATCGACTCGGCAGCGGCGCCAGCACGAGCCACTGCCGCTGCGAGGGCGCTCACCAGGTCGGCATGCTCCATCGCGGCGAGCATGTGGCCGTCCGAACTCATTGGTCCGAACTCTTCATGTTAATACACACAACACGTAAGCAGCACAGCCGTGAAAAAAATACAATACAATACAGGCCAGGCCTCAGATGAAACGCATGCAGACGGAGAGCTGAGAAACAGCCATAAAGAGTGTTCACAGCTTTCCTCGGCCGCGATCTCGCGATTCTCGCTCGCACGCTCGACATCTCATCACCCCGAAGACATGTCCTTGCTTCGCGTGGGTTTTCTGTCGGTGATGCGTCGCGCGCCGACTCGGTACACGGTCGCTGCCGTGTGCCCTCGGCTGCCGTCGCTGAGCTCGCTTGTCCTGCCGCATCGCACACACGGTAGTGGCCATCACCGTGGCCTGTCCGCATCAGCCTCGCCCTCACATCCTTCAGACGAACATCCAGAGTTTGAGCGCGGCATGTCGCTCATGGATAGCGGCAAGGTTGGGGAGGCGATTGATGCTTTTGCTGCAGCAGCGGCACATGGCAGTGCTGGGGGTAACTACTTCCTTGCGCTCGCTTACGACAACCTCCTTGGAGAAAACGCGGCTGGTGAGCCGTGGGTGGAACCAGATGCGCAGGCCGCCTTCCGCTGCTACCAGCGCGCGACGGAGGCGGGACATGCGGAGGCGGCGATGAACCTTGCCCTGTGTTATCGCAACGGCGATGGCGTTGAGAAGCACATTGGCAAGGCGATCGAGGTTCTCGAGCTTAGTGCAGCGCTTGGGAGCGATCGAGCGCAGTACAACCTCGGAGTGGCGCTCGACCCTCTGTTGCCACCGTGGGGGACACCCGGCGCCACTTTGCCCGATAAGGCCATGGTTCGCAAGGATCCGGTCCGCGCCGCCGCCTTTTATCGGCAGGCGGCAGATCAGGGCCACGCGAAGGCCAAGGTCAACTTGGGCATCTTCCTGTACACAGCCACCGTCCCAGGCAGCAAGCCTGATAAGGCGGGTGCGGAGGCCCTGTGGAAGGAGGCACACGAGGATGGTGTGCCCGAGGCGGAGATGTGCTTGCGCAACATGACGTGAGTGAGAGGTTAGATGGATGGTGGAGAGCATGCTGAGCGCCAGCTTGGCTTCTCGCTCGGCAATGATGTATCGCTCGCCCCTCCGCGCCGTCATCGGATCCATCACGCGCCCGGGAATGTCAGAAGAACCCGGGACGCGGTAGTCGGTACGGCGGGGGGCACAGTCTAGGCACAATCCCGCACGTCGAAAGTTGTGACTTAGTGCGATGTGGGATGTGATGCGAGCGAGATGTGTGGATGGAAATGGAGCGGAGTCCGGAGAACAGGACGGTCTTGTCGTCCGGTGCGCCGGGCCGCGCGGCGTGGGAAGGGCGGCCCCACCCACACGACACGCCATAGCACGCACCGCACACGCCCGGCGCGGCGGGATTCACAAACGGCGGTTCTTCTCACTTCTGTACCGCGCGTTCAGCCGTACAGGTCCGCCGCCCCGATGCCCGCCCCGCGTCGTCCCACCTCACGCGACTCACCTGCTCTCTCAAGACTCTACTCGAGACCTCTCTGGACTAACTC
>Ga0070374_10000823_pt1 | contig 13056 bp, 10 predicted proteins | sample LauGreSuBDMM15SN_2_FD_66374 | JGI IMG/M metagenome (GOLD analysis project Ga0070374, IMG submission 66374) | Freshwater lake microbial communities from Lake Michigan, USA - Su13.BD.MM15.SN (version 4) (version 4) | ecosystem: Environmental > Aquatic > Freshwater > Lake | place: Lake Michigan...
CAAGCCCGCGAAGAGATTTGCCGTGTTGGACAAAGCTTGTTTGACAGAGGCTATGTGCATGCCACTGCGGGCAACATCAGTGTGCGACTTGAGCATGGCTTTTTGATCACGCCCACCGATGCGTGTTTGGGCTATTTAGAGCCCGCCGATCTGGCATTGCTAGATGCACAAGGCCAGCAATTGAGCGGCAAGCGCGCCAGCAAAACCATGGCACTGCATCGCAAAATTTATGAGGCCACCGACCATGCGCCAGGCAGTTGGCCTGCGCAATGCGTGATTCACACACACAGCACACATTGCGTGTCCTTGAGTTTGCTCGCCAAAGGCCCCGAACTGCTGCCGCCCATCACGCCCTACTTTGTCATGAAAGTAGGCCACGTGCCATTGATTCCCTACTTTCGGCCCGGCGACCCTATGGCGGCCGATGCCGTAGCCGATGCCATTCGCCAATATGCCAAACAAGACACGCCCATCCGCGCCGTGATGTTGTCCAAGCTGGGGCCCAACGTTTGGCATCAAGATTTGAGCAGCGCCATGGCCGCACTTGAAGAGCTAGAAGAAACCGCCAAGCTTGTGCAACTGGCGCGTCCCGACAGCCTTGAAAATTTGTCAGATGCGCAGATTGATGAACTGCGTCAAGTTTTTGATGCGGCTTGGTGATCCCTGCTGCCGCTTTGTAGGTTCATTTTTGCAATCGCCTTCACTTCGACACTTGAAAGTTGAACATGCCTCAATTTGCCGCCAATCTTTCCATGATGTACCCCGACATGGATTTCTTAGATCGCTTCGAAGCCGCGGCCAAAGATGGCTTCAATGCCGTTGAGTTCTTGTTCCCCTACGCTTATGCTGCCGAGGAGTTGGCGGCTCGGCTCAAAGGCAACGGCCTGCAACAGGTTTTGTTCAACATGCCGCCTGGCGGCATTGACGATGCCGGCACCTTGAGCGCCTGGGAAAAAGGCGATCGCGGCACGGCCTGTTCACCCGGCCGCGAGGCCGAATACAAAGCTGGCGTCAAACGTGCCATGCGTTATGCAGAGGTTTTAGCTTGCCCTTGCATTCACTCCATGGCAGGCGTGTTGCCCGCAGGCGTTTCGCGAGAGCAAGCCCAAACCACGTTGGTGACCAATTTAAAGTGGGCTTGCCAAGAAGTGCGCGGGCAAGGCCTTGAAGTTTTGCTAGAACCCATTAACTTGCGCGGCATTCCTGGTTTTTTTGTCAACCGCCAAGACCACGCGCACGAAATAGTGGCGCAAGTGAACGAGCCCAATTTGAAAATCCAAATGGATTTGTTTCACTGCCAAATTGTCGAGGGCGACCTGACCACCAAATTAGAGCGTTACTTTCCCAGCGGCAAAGTAGGGCACCTTCAAATTGCCGATGTGCCGCTGCGTCACGAACCCGGCTCAGGCGAACTGAATTGGCCTTATCTATTTGACTTGATCGATCGTCTGTCTGCAGAATGTGGCTGGGAAGGATGGGTCGGTTGTGAATACGTGCCTGCTGACACCTCCTCGGGCGGCACATCACGCGGCTTGTCTTGGTTGAAATCACATTGAATTATTTGGAGAGCAACATGAACGCACCCCTTCACAAAGAACTTCCTGCGCACCTTTTGAACGCTGAAACTGCTTTGCGTGATGTCACGCAATCGTGGGACACACGCATTTTGAAAGAGCTCACCAGTTACATTGAAATCCCCGCCAAGTCGCCATCCTTTGACAGCAACTGGGAAGCCAATGGGTATCTCGACACGGTACTGCGCCAAACGGCTGAATGGATTGAGGCCCAAAAAGTGGCGGGCCTTCGCTTAGAAATTTTCCGATTGCCAGGCCGCACACCTGTGTTATTTTTTGACATCCCGGCTACCCGCGCTGCATCTGAAGGCTCTGGCCAAACTGTGTTGATGTATGGCCACTTGGACAAGCAACCCGAATTCAGCGGCTGGCGAAATGACTTGGGGCCCTGGACCCCCAAATACGAAAACGGCAAGCTCTATGGCCGCGGTGGCGCAGATGACGGCTATGCCGCTTATGCCAGCATTGCCGCCGTTCAGGCCTTGAAGAATCAAAACACGCCGCACCCCCGCATCTTAGGTTTGATTGAAACTTGCGAAGAGTCGGGCTCTTACGATCTGTTGCCCTACATTGATGCACTGCGCCCCCGCTTAGGCGATGTCGGCTTGGTCATTTGTTTAGACAGTGGCGCTGGCAACTACGACCAACTGTGGCTCACCACCAGTTTGCGCGGCATGGCCAGCGGCACCTTGAAAGTCGAAATTTTGACCGAAGGCATTCACTCAGGCGATGCGTCTGGTTTGGTGCCCTCCAGCTTTCGCATCATGCGCCAAGTCCTCGATCGTTTAGAGGACAGCAAGTCAGGGCGCCTTTTGCCTGCCAGCTTCCACTGCGAGGTGCCTGCCGATCGACTGGCACAGGCCAAAGCCACGGCCAACATTTTGGGCGAAGAAATTTACAAGCGATTTCCTTGGGCACACTATGACTGCGGTGGTTCTACTACCTTTGCACTGCCCACCACCACCGATCCTTTGCAAGCTTTGCTCAACCGCACCTGGACACCCACATTGAGTGTGACGGGCGCAGAAGGCTTTCCCACTCTAGAAAATGCAGGCAATGTGCTGCGGCCCTACACCGCCTTCAAGCTCAGCCTGCGCCTGCCCCCTTTGGTTGATGCGGCCCAAGCGGTTGCACAGATGAAGGCATTGCTTGAAGACAATGCGCCCTATCAAGCGCGGGTGACTTTTGAGTCCAATGGTGGCGCCACGGGCTGGAATGCGCCAAGCAGCACAGCTTGGTTTGAAAACGCCCTGCAAAGCGCCAGCCAATCGCACTTTGGCGCTTCAGTGGGTTATATCGGACAAGGCGGCACCATCCCGCTCATGAGCATGTTGAGCCAAGGCTTTCCGACGGCGCAAATGATGGTATGCGGTGTGTTGGGTCCAAAGAGCAACGCCCACGGCCCCAACGAATTTTTGCATGTGCCTTATGCCAAAAAATTGACTGCCTCGGTGGCCGAGGTCATGGCATCGATGCCCTGAAATTGGATGTCAGGTTGCGGTCTGGTTCTTGCGAATCCAGACCAGCCACATCAAGGCAAGGCCTGTGAGTGCCACTGGCAGCACAGAGCCATAGTTGAGCCATGTCCAGCCTTGTGTGGTCACCAAAGCGCCCGATGCAAACGAGGTGATGGCCATGGTGGCAAAGACACAGAAATTGATGGCGGCTTGACCGCGGTCTTTCTCTTCAGGCCGCCAAGCTGTCATGGCAAGGGTGGTGCTGCCTGTAAAAACAAAGTTCCAACCGACGCCCAAAACAAACAAGGCCAACACAAATTGATGCAAGTCAGTGCCCGAGAGCGCGATGGCGATACAAACAAAGTTCAGAAGGACGCCCACCGCCATAATTTGCAGCACGCCAAATTTCTTGATCAGGTGGCCGGTGAAAAAACCAGGTGCAAACATGCCAATGACGTGCCACTCTAAAACCAAGGCGGCATCGCTGAACGGATAGCCGCACACCTGCATGGCCAGCGGTGTGGCGGCCATCAACAAATTCATCACACCAAAGCTGAGCGCCGCAGCGGCTGCAGCCACAATGAACACCGGCTGTCTCATGATCTCGCACAAGGGGCGACCTTCGGAGCTGCCGCTGACTTTCTCCGCAACGGGCGGGAACTTCACAAAGTGCATCAGCACCATGCCCACAACAGCCACGGCGGTAAGTGCCACATAGGCGCCCATGAACGGCGTTTCAAACCATCCTTTGCTTTGAGAGGCCAAATTGGGGCCCAGGATGGCGCCAATCAAGCCCCCCGCCATGACCCATGAAACGGCCTTTTCTCGAAAAGAAGCCTCTGCCAGCTCGGCGGCGGCAAATCGGTAAAGTTGACCGTTGGCACTGTAATAACCAGCCACCACGGTTGCCATGACCAGCAATTCAAAGTTGTGCGTGTGCGCTGCATAAGCACACAAAATAGCGGACAACAAGCCCACCAGCAAACCCAACTGAAATGAGGCTCTGCGGCCCCACTTGGCTTGTGACTTGGCCACCAGGCCCGTTGACAAAGCTCCGCCCACCACATACCCCATGACTGGCAGTGTGGCCATCCAACCAACGGGTGCCAGACTTAAGCCAACCAAGCCATTGATGGCAATGAAGGTGACGTTGTTGGTGAGAAACAAGCCTTGGCACAAGGCCAGGAAAAAGAGGTTGGAGTTCATACACCCGAGTGTATCTATTTCAAGCACCCAACAACAGACAAAACTGCGACAGGGGCAGTTTCTGCGCGCAACACCCTGTTCCCTAAGCTCACAGGCACAAAGCCAGCGGCGATGGCTTGTGTCTCCTCTGCTGGACTGAGGCCTCCCTCTGGCCCGCTCAACAAGATGAGCTCGAGTTGTTCGATCTGCTCGGTGTGATCGCTTAAGTCATGGTCATTGGCAGTTTTGAGAGCCTTCATCATGTCTTGGAGCAATTGGGTCCCTGGCGATAAAGACAACACCCAACGTGCCGCTTGCGATGATGACGTTGACAACTGTTCAATGGCTTGCGCCAGATTGACTGGCTGGCCCACTTGCAATACACAGTTGCGACCACACTGCTCACTTGCGGCCACCGCAATGGCTTGCCAATGCGCTAATTTTTTGTCTGCACGTTCACCCTTGAGCTTCAACACACTGCGCTCGGCCGTGATGGGCAACAGCGTGGTGGCACCCAACTCGGTGGCTTTTTCAAGCAGCCAGTCCATGCGCTCATTGGCCGTGATGCCAGACCACAAATGAACTTGGATGTTTAATTCGCGCTCAATGGGCTGGTGCTCGCCCACGCGCACCGACACCTCACTGCGGCCCATGTGGGTGACCACGGCCTTGAACTCACCGCCTTGGCCATTGAAAAGAGTGATCTCATCGTTGGGCTGCAGCCTGAGAACTTGCACGTGCCTGGCCGTGCCAGCAGGCAGGCTCAATTCGGTACCGGTGTCGAGCGCCGATGGACAGTAAAAGCGTGGCAGATTTGACATCAGTGACTCACTTTAAGTGCTTACATGCGCCCAAACGCAAAACCCGTCACACCCTCATTGCCTTCAACTTCTTCAATCAGGCGCAGCAGGGGCCTGAGCTCGATGTACCTGGCGGCCGTTGCGCGGATGTAGGCAATGAAACGGGGTGCATCGGCCAAGTATTTTTCTTTGCCATCGCGCAATGTCAGGCGTGCAAAAATACCGGCGACTTTCAGGTGGCGCTGCAAGCCCATCCACTCCACCGCGCGGTAAAAGGCGCCAAAGTCTTGATCCCAATCTTCATAATGGAGCAGGCCCACTTTGCGTGCTTTTTCCCAATAACGGATGGTGACATCGAGCACAAAATCCTCTTCCCACGTGAGAAAAGCATCGCGCATCAAACTGGCCACGTCGTAGGTCACAGGACCATACACGGCATCTTGAAAGTCCAACACGCCCAAGGCAGCCTCAGGGCCTGTGGGCATCATCAAGTTGCGCGGCATGAAATCGCGGTGCACAAACACCGAAGGGCTGGCCAAGTTGCGCGACACCAGCATTTTGAAGGTGCTGTCTAGCGTGCTGCGCATCTTGCCTTGAACATCCAACTGTCGATACTGCGTCAGGTACCAGTCTGAAAACAAGCTCAGCTCTCTTTGTAGCAAGGCTTCATCGTAGGGGGGCAAAACGCCGGGCTTGGAGGACAGTTGCCATGCAATGAGGGCATCAACGGCCTGCATGTAAAGCGCGTGGTTGGCTTGGGGCTTGTTTGTGTCGATGGCGGACATCATGGTGCGATCGCCCAAATCTGTGAGCAACATAAAGCCTTGAGGCACGTCCCATGCCAGAACCTCGGGGGCTTTCAGCCCCGCCAGCTTCATGAGTTGGGCGACTTTGACAAAGGGTTCACAATTTTCTTTGTCGGGCGGCGCGTCCATCACGATCAAAGTGGCACCCGAAAGTGTATTGACACGCAAATATCGCCTGAAACTGGCATCTGCCGAGGCAACTCTCAAGCTAGATGGCACCAGGCCATGCGTGGATGCCAATGCGCCAAGCCAGTCTTCGCAAGCGGTCTGGCGCTGCGGCTCGGCCCAGGCGACATTTGAAATTTGTTCAGGATTCAAGTTCTCATTCCAAGTAAAAACATCAAGACATGCTACTCGACGCCATTTTGAGGTCACTGAGGGCAGCACTCATGGATAATCCATTCTACAAACACCCGTCAACCTGGACGACAGCCCTTTGAAGATCCGCCCCTCATTTCAGACAGCCAAGCTTGTTCGAGCCCTGAGCTTGGGCGGCTTCTTGCTTTGTCAATTGCCCATCTTTGCGCAAGAAAACAGTCTGACAAAGAAGGGCGCAGAGTCTGCTACGGCCGCAAGCAGGCCAGCACTGGTCCTTCAAAACAGCCTTCGCCTAGAAGAAAAAATCTCCGACATCGAGCGCAAGCAGGCGCCCCTGTTTGTCTCGGGCCAACGCCTAGATGTCCGATCCGATATTGACTTGGTCATTGAAGGCGATGCTTTGCTGCGCAAACAGGGTCTGACGGTGCGGGCGCAGCGCATTGAATACGATCAATCTCAAAGCACCCTGAAAGCAGAAGGCGGCGTCAAAATCACGCGCGAAGGCAATACCTTTCAAGGCCCTTCTTTGAATTTGCAAGCAGACTCTTTCCAGGGCAAGTTCTTAAAACCGGAATACGCGCTGCTCAAGGGTGGCGGGCATGGCGAAGCCTCTGAAATAGAGTTCATCGGTACGCAGCGCGCCATCATCCGCAACGCCACTTACACCACTTGCACACGCATTCAAGGCCCCAGTTGGCTGCCCGAGTGGGTGTTGAAAGCGGCCAGTCTTCAAATCAATGAAGAAGACAACAGCGTTCAAGCGAAAGACCTGCAACTTCGCTTCAAAGATGTGCCGATTTTGGCCGCACCTTCCCTCACTTTTCCGCTCAATAGCGAAAGGCAGTCTGGTTTATTGTCCCCCCTGATTGGCATTGACACCGTCAGCGGCATTGAGCTGACCACACCTTATTACTGGAACATTGCACCCAACCGCGATGCCACACTGAGCACCACGATCATGAGCAAGCGGGGCGTGGCTGTCGATTCTGAATTTCGCTATCTTGAGCCTGACAGCCAAGGACAAGTGCGCTTGAACATCATGCCCAACGACACATTGCGACAGCAATCTCGTTGGGGCGTGTCGGCGCAACACACAGGGGGCATAGAGACGGGCAGCTCGGTCTTGGGCCGCTTAGATCTCAACGTCAATTTAAACAGAGTCAGCGATGAGAATTACTGGCGAGACTTCCCGCGCGCTGGTTTGTCATTGACCCAGCGCTTGTTACCGGCTTCAGGCAGTCTGCATTGGGCACAAGGCAATTGGTCCATGATGACGCGGGTACAGCAATTCCAAACCTTGCAGGACATCAGCTCTCCCATCACGCCACCTTATGATCGTTCACCCCAAATTTTGGCTCAATACACCAAGTGGGACATGAATGGCTTTGATGTCGGATTCACTGCAGACACCACGCGATTTGAAGCCGATTACAGCCGCATTCCGGGGGGGGCCAGTGTCATTTTGAGAAATGGTCAGCGCAGTTTTGCGGCCGCACAAATCAGCCGCCCTTGGCGCAAACCTTGGGGGTTTGTGGTTCCCAAAATTCAACTGCACGGCACACGCTACCAGTTGGACGCCGCGCTTGACAACGGCCAACTTGACGCCAATCGCTTGCTACCCACCTTCAGTCTCGACAGTGGTCTGATTTACGAACGCGATGCATCCTACTTTGGCCGCAACTTTCGGCAAACTCTAGAGCCTCGCGCTTATTTTGTGCGAACACCTTACAAAGATCAAAGCCAACTGCCCAGCTATGACAGTGGCGTCACCGATTTCAATCTGGCCACCATTTACGCCGAGAACCCCTATGTGGGCCAAGACCGAATTGCCGACAACAATTTGGTCACCTTGGGTGTCAACAGCCGCTTCTTTGATGCCAACACGGGCGCAGAGTTGGCTCGCCTTGGCTTTGCCCAAAGGTATCGTTTTTCAGACCAGCAGGTGCGTTTGCCGGGTGAATCAACTGTGGCTTCGGGCTTCAGCGACATTTTGGTAGGGGCAGTGGTGCGCTGGGACAGCCGTTGGAGTTTTGACTCAACCCTTCAATTTGACGCCCAGACGCACCAAACCACACGCACCACACTCACCACGCGCTTTAGCCCAACGCCCTACCGCGTGTTCAACACAGCGTACCGACTCTCGCGCAATCAAAGCGAGCAAATTGATGTGGGATGGCAATGGCCTCTGCGTGATTTCTCATTTGCCGCTGACAAGCCTTCCGCAGACGCTCCCTACCTCACCCCCGGTCAAGGCTTGGGTGCAGATCGTTGGTACAGTGTGGGACGCATGAACTTCAGCCTGAAAGACCGCAAAATGGTTGATACTTTGTTGGGCTTTGAATATGACGCAGGTTGCTGGCTTGGCCGTGTGGTTTATGAAAGACTGCAAAGCACCACCACCACATCCCGCAGTCGCATTTTGTTTCAACTTGAATTTGTAGGATTGGCCCGCGTTGGCTCTAGTCCATTGAAGACATTGCGCGACAATATCCCCCGTTATCAATATCTTCGCGAAGACTTGGCGCCCACCAGCAGATTCACCTCTTATGACTAAATTTTTTGCACTGAACTCCACTCTGGCCCACTCTGGCATTGGCGCGCTTAAAAGCTTTGCCCGACCCTTTCAAAAAAAGAAGGGCTTGGCGGTTAGCATCGCCTTGTTCGGCGCCCTTGCGTGTCCTGGCTTGCTGCAGGCGCAAAGCAATGCTCAAACAAGGCTTGCAGACTTCATTGTGGCCGTCGTCAACTCGGAGCCCATTACCAACAAAGAAGTGCAAACTCTCAAGCTACGCTTGCAAAAGCAATTGCCGCCTGGTACACCCGGTCCCAGCCCTCAAGCTTTAACACAGCAAGCGCTCGATCAATTGATCAATGAAAAAGCGCAATTGCAACAAGCGCGAGAAAACGGAATTCGCATCGATGACACTGAGTTGGATCAAACCGAGTTAGTCATCGCTCGACAAAACCAAATTTCTAAAGAAGAACTCTACAAGCGTCTGGCTTCTGAAAATTTGAGCGTGTCTGGGTTTCGCGATCAATTGCGCAATCAACTCACCATCACCCGTTTGCGAGAACGCGATGTTGACAACAAAGCCCGCATTTCAGACATCGATGTCGAGCAATTCCTTCGAAGTCAACAAGCGGGTCAGGCCCCCTCCGCCAGACCCATTGACTTGAACTTGGCCATGATCTTGATTGCGGTGCCCGAAAACAGCACAGACAAAGAAGTGGCCGAGTTGAAACTCAAAGCGCAGCAAATTTCTCAGCGCGCCAAAGGTGGCGAAAGCTTTGCTGCGCTAGCGCTGTCTTTCTCACAAGCCATGGACAAAGGTGCCAATGGCGGTGAGATGGGCTTGAGGCCTGCAGATCGTTACCCAAGCCTGTTTGTCGAAAGCACTCAAGCTCTCAGAATGGGAGAGGTTTCAGAGCCTGTTCAGTCTGGCGCTGGCTTTCACATTCTGAAGGTTTTGGAAAAGAAACAAAGCGAGATGAGCAACACGCTGATTGCTCAAACGCGAGCGCGGCACATCTTGTTGCGCACGGGCAGTGGGCTCACAGAAGCGGCCGCGCGCAGCCGTCTTCTCACCTACAAACAACAAATTCAGGCGGGTGCAGACTTTGCAGTTTTAGCGCGGCAGTTTTCGCAAGATGGCAGTGCATCAGCTGGTGGTGATTTGGGTTGGGCAAGTCCGGGACAATTTGTGCCGGAGTTTGAAGAGGTCATGGCGCGTCTAAGCCCTGGACAAGTTTCCGAGCCCCTCATTTCACGCTTTGGCGCACACCTGATTCAAGTGATGGAACGGCGAGAAGCAGCCATGTCCATTCGGGAGCAACGTGAAATGGTGCGCGCGCAATTGCGCGAAAAGAAGTTAGAAGAATTGTATGCAAATTGGGTCAGTGAGCTTCGTGGACGCGCCTACGTAGAGCTGCGTGAACCACCTCAATGAAGCATATTCCGCGCAAACGTTTCGGCCAACACTTCTTATCCGACGGCGGCATCATTGATGCCATCGTCGATGCCATTCATCCGCAAGCGGGTCAACCCATGGTTGAAATTGGCCCTGGTCTTGCGGCACTCACGCAGCCCCTGGTGGAACGCTTAGGGCACCTGACAGTCATTGAGCTTGATCGAGACTTAGCGCTTCGACTTCGACTTCACAAACAGCTCACCGTGGTCGAATCAGATGTCTTGCGCGTCGACTTCACGGCTTTGGCTGCTGGGCAAAAACTTCGGGTGGTGGGCAACTTGCCTTACAACATTTCCACCCCTATTTTGTTTCACCTGCTGTCACACGTGAAGGTCATTGAAGATCAACACTTCATGCTTCAAAAAGAAGTCATTGATCGCATGGTGGCTCAGCCCGCAACTTCTGACTATGGCCGTTTGTCCGTCATGTTGCAGTGGCGCTATGCGATGAAGAATGTGCTTTTTGTACCGCCTGAAAGCTTCGATCCGCCACCTCGAGTTGACAGTGCTGTGGTGCGCATGGTGCCTCACTCAGAGCCGGCCAACATCGACGTCAAGCTCTTAGAAAAATTGGTACAAGTGGCGTTCAGTCAGCGCCGAAAGCTGTTACGGAACACCTTGGGCGCATGGCTCATTGAAAGAAACTTCTCGGGCCACTTTGATGTCCAACGGCGTGCCGAGGAAGTGAGCGTTCAAGAGTACCTGCAACTGGCCATGGCCTTGAACGCAGACATTTAAATGAAAATAGGTGCCAAGGCGGTCAGGCCTTTGCACCTATTTTGAACTGCGCTGGCAGTTTCTAAGTCAGAGTCTAAATCTGTGTCTGCGTTGTTCAGGCTGCTGCGAGCCAATAGCCTGCATTGAATGGGCTACTCATGCGAAGCGCCAATGGCGATACATCGACCAATTTGTCAGTTGGCATTTTCTCGCCTTCTTCCGTGACCACCTCAACGCCGTCTGCGTCGAACTCGGGGGCCGCTTCAGCCAGTTTTTCAGATCCTGCCGTTGCAGCACGTGCCACAGAGAAGGAGTAGAAGCAGCGGAAAGGCACTTTGCGATCGCCCCAGTAGTCGGCGGTGTCGCGGAAAATGTCGAGCAATTGTTCGCGGGCTTCTTTGTCAAATTTAGAGTTGGCAGGGATATGCTCCAACACCACAACAAAGCCAGGCTGAGGGCCAGACTTGTGCAAGGGATCGGTCATGCTGTCGTAAAGCGCATCAAAGTTTTTACCGAAGTGCGAGGGCAGTGTAAATTGTGCTGCGATCAAATCGAGCACATCTTGTTTGCTTTGCGCCTTCGACAAATTGGCGTACAAAAAGTGTTGACCCAAACCACCTGCCGCCTCTTGCAAATCGCTCACGCGAAAAGCTCGAATTGACTGGACGATGTTTGTCCGTACACCCTTCAAAGGTGTTTCTTGGTCCTGCCGAATTGGCTTGTCCATCGCCGTTCTCACTCTCTAATTTTTAAACCAGCCTTTTGGGCTTTTGATTGACAAATAACGAATGCTCATCTTCGAGCACCCTTCACTACATTCACGACCCACAGTGGCCTCCCGCGTTTTCATGGCATGTTCACGGCGCTTTCACGGCGTGTTCACAATTTCCCGAAAACTTGCGTAATGGTCTTGCGTATAAAAACACTTTTTAGGCAAGCGGGGCTCCTCCCCTCCACACACAATACGCCGAGCGCCACGGGTTTTTTCACCTGGCGTTTTGACGGTGTATTCGCGATAAAAACCGCGATTCGCTGGAGGCAAAAGCCGTTCACGATTGCCAAAAACAACCCCATCTTTTTCGTACCGAAACGGCCCACCTTGGCGGATGAGCAGATAGGTTTCTTGGCCCTCTTTGGGCAAGTCCTGTAACGCGATGGGTGCTGTAACAACTGCTTCGGGGAATGATTTCGCCTGCACTAAATTGGTGCACGGCGCAAAAAAGAGCCCTAAACAGACGGCAATCGCAGCAAAATCAAGCGTTTTAGAGCGCATGTCATTCCTGTGAAATTAAGCCGCACACCCACTGACAACCTTCAAAATCACCGGGTAAACCCCGAAATTCGAAGGCGCTAGTTTGCCGCAATGTGCTAAAAAAAGCAAGTACTTTCCCCAAGGTCGGGGATTTTCTCGCAGAAATTACCGAACCGCGTTGGCGTCGGCGACGGTCAGCGCCGTCATGTTCACAATTCGCCGCACCGTCGCACTGGGCGTCAGGATGTGAACGGGTTTGGCAGCGCCCAAAAGGACGGGGCCAATGGCAATGTTGCCGCCAGCTGCCGTTTTAAGCAGGTTGTAGGAAATGTTGGCCGCATCAATATTAGGCAAGACCAGCAGGTTGGCGTCTCCCTGCAAGGTGCTATGGGGCATCTGTAGGGCACGGGCATCTCCATCTAGCGCAATGTCACCATGCATTTCACCATCCACCTCTAGCCAGGGCGCATTTTTTTGCAACAGCGCCAAAGTTTCACGCATTTTCACAGCGCTGGGTTCGTTGGAAGTGCCAAAGTTAGAATGCGACAGCAAAGCCGCTTTGGGTCGAATGCCAAAGCGCTTCATTTCATGGGCGGCCATGACCGTGATTTCAGCCAATTGCTCTGCGTTTGGATCGTAGTTGACATGCGTATCGACCAAGAAAACTTGGCGGTCGGGCAACATCAATCCGTTCATACAAGCAAAGGTGTTGACACCAGCGCGCTTGCCAATGACCTGCTCAATGTAGGGCAGGTGCGTTGCGTTGGTGCCCCATGTGCCACAAATCAGGCCGTCCACCTCGTCTTTGTGCAAGAGCATGGCGCCGATCAATGACAAGCGACGGCGCATTTCAATTTTGGCCACTTGCACCGTGATGCCCTTGCGCTCCGTCATGCGATGGTAGGTTTGCCAGAAGTCGCGATAACGGTGATCGTCCTCGACATTGACCACTTCGTAATCCAAGCCTTCTTTCAATCGCA
>Ga0070374_10000835_pt1 | contig 12999 bp, 12 predicted proteins | sample LauGreSuBDMM15SN_2_FD_66374 | JGI IMG/M metagenome (GOLD analysis project Ga0070374, IMG submission 66374) | Freshwater lake microbial communities from Lake Michigan, USA - Su13.BD.MM15.SN (version 4) (version 4) | ecosystem: Environmental > Aquatic > Freshwater > Lake | place: Lake Michigan...
TCACAAAGCCCGTGCCGCCAAAGATGCGATGGACGAGGCAGAACGCCGCGCCATCACAGAAGCCGAAGCCGTTGAATTGGCCGAAGCGCAACAGTTGACCGAAGACGCAGCCAACGCTGCTGAATCGAAAGCCTGATCAATTTCCGGCTTCGGCCGGAATGAAGAGCGCCTCTGATCCGATGATTCGGCCAGAGGCGTTTTGTTTTTGCGAACGTTTTGATTCAAAATGACGGCAACATGTCACTTCTGATTTTTTACGCCATCTTGGCAACACTTGTTTTCTGGGCGATAGGTGCTTACAACCGCCTAGTGGTGTTGCGCGCCAATGTGGCCAAGCAGTTTGCGGCGGTTGACGCGCAGTTGCTTAGGGTATTGGTTTGGTTGCAAGGCAACCTGCCAGCTTCCATGCGCGACATGTTGAGCGAAATGGAAGAGGCTGCCCTGCCTGAAGCCTTGCTCAAAAATGAGCGTGACTTAAAGTTGCTGGACATTCTCGAAGCGCTTTCCGACAGCTTGGACGCTGCGCGAACGCAGCCCTTGTCTCCCGAGGTCATGCAACAGGTCAATCAAAACCGCTTGGCCTTGGCCGCTTGGGCCAAAGCAGAAGTGCGTGCAGGTCAAAGCGGTGAAGCCACTTGGTTCATCGACCCCTTGCCCTATAAGTTTGACCGTTTGAAAGCCCAAGCCTGGCCGCTGATGGACGCCTACAACCAAGCCGCCGCCAAATACAACGAAGCGGTGACGCAGTTTCCAGCCAGTGTGCTGGCCAAACAAGTCAAATTTGTACCGGCTCACACGCTGGACATTGCCGATTTGTTGGCATGACCTTGCAAATTTCCTAAAGGTCCCCTTTGCAGCCAAATTTACAAGCACCGCTTTGGCAATTGTTGCAAGCTGCAGCGCAGGTTGCGCTGGCGGTTCAAAATGGCCGGTCTATGACGGCCGCCCTCGAGGCTGTTTCCAAAGACTTGCGACCTGGGGTGCAAGCCTTGTCGTTTCAAACCATGCGTTGGTGGGGGCGCGCTGTGGCGCTTCGGAAATGCTTGGCACGCAAAGCACCACCCGCGCAAGCAGATGCCTTGTTGTGCACGGCGCTGGCATTGTCTTGGCAGGACGAGTTGGCCCCTTACCCGGTTCACACCTTGGTCAATCAAGCCGTAGAGGCGGCTCGCAGGCACAAAGACATGCGGGCGCAAGCGCCGTTTGTCAACGCGTGTTTGCGCCGGTTCTTAAGAGAACGCGAGGCCTTGATCGCGCAAACCGATACCGATGTCACCGCACATTGGAATCATCCGGCTTGGTGGGTCAAACGCTTGCAGACAGACCATCCTCAAGATTGGCAAACTATTTTGCAGGCGGCCCAATCGGCTGCCCCCATGACACTTCGCGTCAATCCCAATCACAGTTCGGTGCAAGTCTATTTGCAGGCTCTGCAAGCGCAAGGCATTGCCGCCAAAGCGGTGGCCGAGTATGGCGTTCAGTTGGTCAAGGCGGTGCCCGTCCATCTGCTACCTGGATTCTCAGAAGGCCATGTGTCCGTGCAAGATGCGGCGGCGCAGTTGGCTGCACCTTTGTTGCTCAATGGTTTAAAAACATCCCATCAAGCTTTGCGATTGTTGGATGCCTGCGCCGCGCCAGGTGGCAAAACAGGCCATTTGTTGGAATGCGCCCCGCAGGCCCATGTCTTGGCCTTGGATGTTGACGCCGTGCGCTGTGAGCGCATTCAACAAAACTTAGACCGACTTCAGGTGAAAGCCCAATTGGTGGCTGCCGATGCAGCCAAGCCTGCCGATTGGTGGGACGGCCAAATTTTTGACGGTATTTTGCTCGATGCGCCTTGCACCGCATCTGGCATTGGCCGAAGACACCCGGATGTGAGGTGGCTCAGGCGCGAATCGGATGTGGCGCAGTTGGCCGCTATCCAAGCCAAGCTTCTGAAGGCGCTTTGGCCATTGGTCAAGCCCGGGGGCAGATTGCTTTATTGCACTTGTTCGGTATTCAGGGCGGAGGGCGAAACTCAAATCCAAACGTTTGTTCAGCACAACACTGATGCCATGATCTTGCCTTCTCCAGGTCATTTAACACCCTCAATTGCCACATCTGAGACCAGTCTCCGCGACAATGACATGGGTGAACATGACGGTTTTTATTACGCACTGCTGGAAAAGCGTTCAATTTGAGTTGAGCGGCATAGGGCGCACAAGTCTTTGGCTTCGTACGCTCTGTTGGTGCGTGTGGTCGGTGTGCGTTTTCTCGCTGCCAAGCCATGCCCAAACGGCGGCAGTCTCCCAGGTTGAAGTCTCGGAATTGCGCCTTGAGCGTTCGGAGGGTGCTTTGCTTTTGCAAAGTACTTTGCGCCTAGACCTTAGCAGCACCGTCGAAGAGGCCTTGCAAAAAGGCATGCCCCTTTATTTTGTCACCGAGGCCGAGTTGACGCGCGATCGTTGGTATTGGTATGACAAGAAATTGGGTCTCATTGCGCGCCATTACCGATTGGCCTACCAGCCCCTCACCCGAATGTGGCGTCTAAACGTATCGCGCGAGCCCATTGGCACTGTGGGTTTGGCCAGCAGTTTGTCGCAAACCTTTGAAACCTTGCCAGAAGCGCTGACCGCCATTCGAAGAACCGTCAATTGGAAATTGACCGATGTGTCTGAGCTGGGCAGCGATCAAAAGTACACCCTTATTTTCAAGTTTCGCTTGGATGTGTCGCAATTGCCAAGACCCTTCCAGATGATGGTGGGGAGCCAATCGGAATGGAATTTGAGCACCCAAAAAACCTTGCGCTTGAATTCTGATGTAGGCCGCTGACCCGATCGGTCCACGCAAATTTTCCTCATGAATCGGAACCCAAAAGATCGAATTGCCACTGGCGCCCAAGCCTCCAAAACGGTGAGGTGGATGGTTGGCATCGGGGTGACTATTTTTTTGATCATTGGCCTTGGCCTCTTGGTGCTCTTGACACAGGCCACCGGCAACCGCGCACTCTACGACCGCAATTACGACCGGCTGTACTTGATCAATACCGTGGTCGCCTTGCTGTTGTTGGTCGGGCTGCTTTGGGGCTTGACCCGCCTGATCATCCGCGTGCGCCAAGGGCAATTTGGTTCCCGCCTGTTGGTCAAGCTGGCCGCTATTTTTGCGCTGGTGGGCGTGGTGCCTGGTGTTTTGATTTATGTGGTGTCTTATCAGTTTGTGTCTCGCTCCATTGAGAGCTGGTTTGATGTGAAAGTAGAGGGCGCTTTGGTGGCAGGCTTGAATTTAGGCCGTGCCACCTTAGACACTTTGTCGGGCGATTTGGCCAAGCAATCCCGTGTGGCAGCCCAACAATTGGTGGATGTGCAAGAGGCCAGTGCTGCGATCATGCTAGACCGAGTTCGCACGCAAATGGATGCCAATGACGCCGTGCTGTGGTCGCTCGATGGCCGGCTCATTGCCACGGCGGGGCAGTCGCGTTTTGCCATTCGGCCGGACCGACCTACGGCAGCCCAGTTTAAACAAGTGCGCAGCAAACTCAGCGTGGAAATAGTGGAAGGGCTGGACGAGTCGGTGGGTACGCCAAGCGGGCGCATCAAGGTGCTTACGCTGGTGCCGCAGAACAGCCTGAGCTTGCGTGACGATCCGTGGGTTTTGCAAATTTCGCAGGAACTCCCCCCCACCTTGGTCGCCAATGCCTTAGATGTGCAGCTGGCCAATCGGGAATACCAAGAGCGTGCCTTGGCGCGTGATGGGCTTCGCAAAATGTACATTGGCACGCTTACCTTGAGCCTCATTATGGCGGTGCTGGCCGCGGTGTTGTTGGCTGTTGTGTTGGGCAACCAAATAGCGCGGCCCTTGCTCTTGTTGGCGCTGGGCATGCGCCAGGTTGCTGCGGGTGATCTCACCCCCAAATACGCCTTGCAAGGCAAGGACGAGCTGGGGGGCTTGACCCGCTCCTTCGCTGAAATGACGCAGCAGCTCTCGGATGCCCGAAGCGCCGTCGAGCGCAGTTTGATGCAACTCGACGCGGCCAGGGGCAACTTGCAAACCATCTTGGACAACCTGACCGCCGGCGTGATTGTGTTCAATGCCCGTGGGGTAATTCAATCCTCCAATCCTGGCGCAACGCGCATTTTGAAAGTGCCCTTGGCGGCACATCAAAAGGCTTCTTTCTTAAGTTTGCCCAATTTGCAAAACTTTGCGAGCGGTGTGCAGGAGCAGTTTGAGCTGTTGTCCGCAGATAAAGACCGACACGAGCTTGATCACTGGCAAAAGTCCTTCGAAATTCATGCATCGGGCCAAGGTTTGGAAGCCACCTCCGTGACCCTGGTGGCCCGGGGCGCCATCTTGCCAGACGGCATGCGGCTTTTGGTGTTTGACGACATTTCTGAAATTGTGTCGGCCCAACGCTCCCAAGCTTGGGGCGATGTGGCCCGCCGCTTGGCTCACGAAATCAAGAATCCCCTGACGCCCATTCAATTGTCAGCCGAGCGCTTAGAGCGCAAACTCGATGGCAAATTAGAAGAGGCAGACCAGACTGTTTTGTCCAAGTCGGTGAAAACCATCGTCGATCAAGTTGACGCCATGAAACGCTTGGTCAACGAGTTTCGCGACTACGCCCGACTGCCCTCAGCCGACCTGAAGCCACTGGACCTCAACAGCTTGATTACCGATGTGATGGGCCTTTATGCACCAGAGCCACTTGAAAAAGCATTCCGACCCCAAGTCAAGGCGGATCTAGACCCCACTTTGCCGCTCATAGAGGGCGATGCACAGCAACTCAGGCAGGTGGTTCACAACCTGATTCAAAATGCGCAGGATGCCAGCGATCCTCAATCGCACGTGATGTTGGTGACCCGTTGGAGCCCAGCTCGCAAGCGTGTCAAACTGACCGTCCTCGACGAAGGTCCTGGTTTTGCGCCCAATATATTGCAGCGGGCGTTCGAGCCCTACGTGACAACCAAGGCCAAAGGCACTGGTTTGGGGCTGGCGGTGGTGAAGAAAATTGCAGATGAACACGGCGCTCGATTGGATATTGCCAACCGAGTTGAAGATGGGGTGGTCAAAGGGGCCCAAGTATCGTTATCATTCAGTGTCGAGAGATTGGCGCAGATTTAAACCATGCGTCAGTTTTGAGAAGGACTTCAATTGTCCAATTTAAAAGCACAGTCGATGCAAATTAGAGGCAACTAAGCGCAACATGGCAAATATTTTGGTGGTCGATGACGAGCTGGGCATTCGCGATTTGCTATCCGAAATCCTCAACGATGAAGGGCACAACGTAGAGCTGGCCGAGAACGCAGCGCAAGCGCGCGAGATACGCCTTCGCATGCGGCCCGACTTGGTGTTGCTAGACATTTGGATGCCCGACACCGATGGCGTCACCTTGCTCAAAGAATGGTCTACCGGCGGCCTGTTAAACATGCCCGTCATCATGATGAGTGGCCACGCCACCATCGACACAGCCGTGGATGCCATTCGAATTGGTGCACAGGCGTTTTTAGAAAAACCCATCACACTGCAAAAACTCTTGAAAACGGTCGAGCAGGGTTTGGCGCGCGAGCAGGTCCGTCAAGCTGCTGCGGCTTACCAAGCTTCTCAAATGCCCGCCGGCATTGCAGCCCCTTCGCAGTTGGGCGTTGCCAGCGTTCAAGACAATGTGCTTCAGGTTTCCCAAACCTTTAACCTTGACATGCCTCTGCGCGATGCGCGTGATGCTTTTGAAAAAGCCTACTTTGAATTTCACCTGGCCAATGAAGGGGGCTCCATGACCCGCGTGGCCGACAAAACAGGTTTGGAGCGCACCCACCTGTATCGCAAATTGAAGCAATTGGGCGTTGACCTCACCAAGGGCAAGCGCGCTGGCGCTTGAATTTTGCAGTTCAAGCCTCGGTTTCGACAGTTCGTCGCAAATCGAATGCACTTCCACACACAGCTGTCTACATTAGGCCTCTTCTAAACAGAGAGGCCTTATGACAACACCATCTTCTTCTCCCAAGCCACCCAATTGGCAGGCGGCCAAAGACACCTTTCACGCTTATGCCACTTGGTTGGTCAACATCAGTTGGAAACTGTTTTTTGGCTTGTCCATTGTTCTGCTAATGGCCTTTGGCATTTTTGATTTACCGCAACTGGCGTTCTTGATCATCCTCACGTCGATTGTGATCAAGGCTACTTTCAAGCAACAAATTCAAGCTGAAGAAAAAGCCACTGCCGCCACTTACTTGGCTGAAGCTGAGCAACTCAAACGTCAATTGGTGGAGGCGCGCATGGCCACCATGCAGGCGCAAGTAGAGCCCCACTTCTTGTTCAACACGTTGGCCTCCATCGATCATTTGATTGAAACCGATCCGCCGCGGGCCAGCTTGATGCAAAAGAGTTTGATCGCTTTGTTGCGTGCCACGCTGCCCACATTGCGCGAACAAAAACCCAACACCATTCGCTACTTGGGCCAAGAGCTAAGCGTCATTCGCCCTTACCTTGACATTCAAAAAATGCGCATGGAAGATCGCTTGCAAACTCAATGGGATATTCCAGAGGGGCTTCATTCTGCTGAAATGCCCAACATGATGGTGCTCAGTTTGGTGGAAAATGCATTCAAGCATGGCCTAGAGCCCAAGGCTGAGGGCGGCACCTTGGTGTTGCGCGCAGAGGTCTCACACGGCAAATTGGTGGTCACTGTGAAAGATTCTGGTGTGGGTTATTTTCCGGCCGATCAAAATGCGCAATTTGAATCAACACAAGGCGGATTTGGTTTGAAAAATATTCGCGACAGATTGGCGCTTATTTATGCCGACCAAGCCAGTTTGAGCATCCGGGCCTTAGAACCCTATGAAGGCTCTGGCACTTTGGCCATTCTCACGATGCCCTACAAGTCCGCGCCCATCGAAGCCACGGCGGGTCTTTGAAATTATTTTGAACACCACCATGTCAACAATGCCTCGAGCCGTGATTGCCGACGACGAGCGACTGATGCGCGATCAACTGCGCACCAGATTGCATCAGGTGTGGCCAGAATTAGACGTTGTGGCCGAGGCCAAGAACGGACTTGAAGCGGTTCAAGCCGTGAAAGAGCATCAGCCGGACGTGATTTTTTTAGACATCCGCATGCCGGGTCTTACAGGTGTAGAAGCAGCCAAAGAAATTGCACAACTTGAGCTAAGCGATGACGCCTTGTTGCCCGAAATGGTTTTCATCACAGCTTACGATCAGTACGCCATCGACGCGTTTGAGCAAGGTGTGGTCGACTACGTTTTAAAACCTGCGGAACCAGAAAGACTGAGGTTGACGGCAGAGCGATTGAAGACACGCTTGATGCAACGCAGCAACGATGTGATTGGCCCCTTAGCCGACAATCCCCTTGCAAGCCATTCTGTCCAGCAACTGCTGCATTTGCTTTCGGCCAAAGTTTCAGGACATCCCGCTCACTATTTATCGTGGCTTCAAGCTTCGGTGGGTCAAACCATTCAGATGGTGGCGGTGGAAGATGTGCTCTATTGTGTGAGCGACGAAAAATACACCAGAGTGCAAACAGCCAAGCAAGAGTTTCTCATTCGCAAGCCCATCAAAGAATTGGTGGATGAGTTAGACCCCACTGTTTTTTGGCAAATTCACAGAAGTACTTTGGTAAATGTGAAGGCCATTGCGGGGGTGGTACGGGATGAGCGTGCAAGGCAAGCGGTCATGGTGAAGGGGCGAACTGAGAAGTTGCTGGTAAGCCGAAGTGCTTCGCAACTGTTTCGAGGCATGTAACAAGGCCTAAGGAAGTGCAACTGGACTGAGCTTAATTTGACGAGTGTCCTCACTGGGCAGTTTGATGTATTGGCCTTGGAAGTAGAGCCTCACAAGCGCAAAATTGGGACTGTAAACCCTGAAAGGTGGAGGCCCATAAATGCTTCGCGCCTGACCCGGTACCAATAACAGGCTTGCCACACGTTGTTCGCTGTCCTGGATGCAAACGGTGGCATTCTCTAAAGCCACAACATGCACATACTCACCTCGCTTTCGAGGGAAAGCTGCTTGAATTTCGATTTCTGAAGAGCCCCATTTGCATGTGCCGCTTAGCAGTTCAGGTGCTTCAGACTTTTCCAATGTAGCTGCTGTACGCATGCTTGGTTTTTCAGACTCTGTTGTTGGCGCAGCGACAGCATCAACTTGCGGAGTGCTCAATTTTTCTGCGTCAGGCGGTGTTACTTTGATCTCAAAAGTTGGGTTCGGTTTGACCGATGGATTGGCAGTGTCATCTATTTGGAAAATTGCCAAGGCCAATATGGCAATGAGAATGAAAGCTAGCCCGAGCCAATAAGGTTGGGCGTTTGAAGTCGGCGCTTGATGGGGTTGATCTGTTTGTTCAATCGGCTTAAGGGCTGTTGTCTTGAGCAAATTGGGGGGAGCATCAGATGGCTCAACTTGAACGCTAGGCAAGGGCGAAGGTGAAGGCGAAGGTGAAGGTGAAGGAGTGGGGGCGATAGAAGAGGCCAGCTTCAAGCTGTGCCCAAAAAATTTCAATAGCTTCTGACCCGTTGAAAACTTAATTGCAGAACTGTAGAAACCAGAGTCACCACCTTTTTCAAGCTGCTTAACTTGGAGAGTTGAAAGCATGTTACGACGTGCCAATGTGGCAAGGTCCATCCCCGCTTTAATGCGCAAACTTTCTAACAGCGCACCATGTTCTGGTGTCCATTCTGGTTTGTTCATGGGGCTTGGTGAGGCGAGGGCACAAATATTTTTGACTAATTTATTCTAGTGTTTTGCATATAAAACAGCAAGTTATTGAACTTTTTAGAAAAAACGCCTCAAGTTGTGGGCTGGACGTGACAGCCAGTACTACCTAGAATCCGGCTCCCCAACCCCTTAAAATTCATGCAACTCATGTGGCTTTCTGGCCCGACTGGCCAGGTTAAATCGATCTCAGTCACTGCGCGCAATATGCTAATTGCTGCGGGTGCTCTGGGCATGGCGCTGATGCTTTTGGGTTTTGCGCTTAATTGGGTTGGCTTAAGGGTTGCCGTCGAGTACAACCCCGATCTTGCACGAAGCTTGGGTGGTGTCACGACCGAAGCGGAGCAAATGCGAATGGAGTCTGTCTACAGGCAGAACCTGAGACAACTTCAAGCGTCGTTGGATCAAACCGTTCAAGACGTGAAAAAACTGGAAGTTCTCAAAAACAGATTCATGAGTTTGGCGACGCCGGCAGGCTTGAAGGATCGCAGCCCCTCCACACAAAATTCAAAAGGCGGTCCGTTTGTTTTGCCAAGCATGACTCAAAATTTGATGGGCCAAATTTTCAAGCAACCCCTCCAAACCGAGTTGCAACAAACCGCAGCCCAAGTGCAGTCAGTCAATCAGTTGTTAAGCATTCAACAACAACATTGGGAGCAGCACTTAACGTGGCTAGAGGCGCTGCCCATTGGCCTGCCCATTCAAAGCGAATTTCGCTTGACCAGTGGTTTTGGATTGCGAAACGATCCATTCACGGGAGTCTTGGCCATGCACGAGGGCATTGATTTTTCCGCAGAAATTGGAACCCCTGTTGTTGCGCCGGCCAAAGGTCAGGTGGTTCGTTCGGAATGGGATGCAACTTATGGCAATGTGATTGAAATCAAGCATGCCGAAAATTTTCTGACCCGCTATGCACATCTCAGCAAGCGCTTGGTCAAGGAAAACACGTCTGTTCAAAGCGGCACCCTAATAGGCAACGTGGGCAACACAGGTCGATCGACAGGGCCTCATTTGCATTATGAAATTTTTCAAAATGGTCGGGTTCTTAACCCGCTCAGTGTTTTACCTGCTACACCGAATTAAATTGTTCACCCATTAAAGCAAAGAGGCACTATGTTCGATAAATTCAGCCGCAAATCGATGGCCACTAACTCAGAAAAATTTGACACCATCGTTGGGCGTACAACGACCATTCAGGGCAACATGGTGTTGCTAGACAGCATTCGCATTGATGGTCGAGTTTTGGGCAATATTGAGTCAGCGCCAGACTGCAAAATTGCAGTGGCCATCGGCCCAACAGGCGAGGTGACGGGCGACGTCAAGGCACACCGCGTGATGGTGGCGGGCAAAGTTTTTGGTAACATTCATGCTGCCGATCGGGTTGAACTTCAAAAAGGCTCATCGGTACAAGGCGATATTTCCTATGGGTCCATCGCTGTTGAGCATGGGGCCAATTTGTCGGGGTTTGTCATTCAGAGCAAGATTCTCAATGACTCGGCTTCTGGCGCGCAAGCTGCGATCCAGAGCGCGCAGTCGGCTCAAAACGCCCCGTAAATCAAATTGACTGAGCTTCTTGCCATCAAGCCTACAATGGGGCAATTTTGAGTATCATTGTGATACGAATGACTGACACAAGCCCCATGAGACTTTTTGCATGCTATGAGTGAGTTTGGAGCACGCGGCCAAGATTCGACTTCTGAGTTCTTCTTCAGGGTCACCGATCGCCTGCAAATGGAGAGTTGCCTCAGCGCGCTGGTGCAAGACTGCAAAAGCGTGGTTATCTCCAGTGAGTCCAATGATCTCATTGATCACTACGGTGCCTCATTCGTTCGGCGCATCAAACAAAAATTACCACACAGCCAGCTAGAAGTTTTCTTGCCTCGGGACACCGATGCCATGTTAGAGCGATTCAACCAGTTGCTCAACACACTCTCATTGGACGTGGCCACCAAAACACGCAATGGCTTAGGGCCTGAAAAGGTGTGGGTGGTTCACGATGCCAATGCCATGGGCGGCCACGAAATTCAGCTTCTCACCCGCCTGATTCAACAATTCCCCGGTGCCGGTATCAGCGTCGTTCTCATGTTCACACAAGGACCTGCTCAGGGCGATGCCATTGCCAATGAAAACAAGCAATTCATTTCTTGGTCCTTAGAGCTGCCCACGTCAGAACAAAAATTGGCCACTATTCAGCAGGCGCGCAAAAACGGCCAAGAGGAAGCGGCAGTCGAATTTTTCAATCGCCTTACCAAATCGGTTGTCAAGAGGGTGCCTGCTCAAACTGCTTCCACCAACAGCGCCCCCAACTCGGCCAAAGCAGCCGTCAAACAACCCGCGGCCAAAAAACCCAGCAATATTGCGCGAAATCTCGCACTGTCCTTGGTGGCTGTAGGCGTGCTTGCCATTTCAATGGGCGTCGCTTTTTGGATGAACCCAGATGTGGGCGATGAATTTTTGGCCAGGGCTGGCACTTGGGTCAGAATTGCTGCGCAGCCAAAGAAAGAAATTGCGCCACCTGTTGAAACTAAGTCCGAAGCAAGTCCCCCAGAAAATGCCAGCAAGGAACCTCAGCCAGGAGCGCCAAACTTAACGCAGCTGGAACCTAAGGTTGAACTGGTGGCAGAGCCTCCCCCTCCTGCGCCTGCCGAAAAAGCGCCTGAAGTCAAAGTGATTACCGAGTTGCCAGAAGCGGCTATTCAGGGGCGTCTGTGGCTCAAGAGTTTGCCTGCTGAGGCTTATGTGCTTGAGCATGAAAATTTCACATCAGTCAAAGAAGCACGCGCTTTTATCAAAAACAAAGAGTGGTTGGTCAATGCGCGCATTACGCCGGTTTTTACGGAGGGCAAAGATGAAGCCAGATTTGCCGTCGTGACAGGCCCTTTCAGGTCAGTCGAGCGCGCTAAAAATACCATCACCCGTTTAAAACTGCCAACAAATGTCACCATCACATCTGTCCGAATGGCCACCACACAGGCAGCTCCAAACAAGCCCAAACCCTGATTGAATTGAAGCTCTGATCTGAGTTAGACGGGTGACAAGCCGCCCATTTTTACCTCACCCTTAATCTTAGGTGGGATGATGGTAATTGAAATTCGGCGGTTCAAGGGGTTGGTTGGGTCTTGCACCATAGAAGGAACGCTGTCGCCATAGCCAATGACTTGAGATATGCGTTCAATTGGCACCTTTTCAAGAATCAATTCTCGTCTGGCCGAATTGGCACGTTCGGCAGACAACTCCCAATTGCTATAACCAACAGTGCCACCGCCGCCATAGGGCTCTGCGTCGGTATAGCCCTCAATCTTTAATTTGTGCGTAGGGCATTTGTTGGCCACTGACGCAATCTTTTGAAATTGCTTTTTGGCAAAGTCTGACAAAGTGGTGCCACCTCTTTGGAACAAGGGCTCACCTGCGTCTTTGAGGGTAATTCGCAATCCGTCTGTGGAGTAGTCAATGTCAAAAGGAGCTTTGCCGGTTTGAAGACCTGCATCGCCAGCGATGAGCGCTTTCAGTTCGTTGGCGACGGGTTCAATGCAAGAGGTGTCAATTCGCTCGCGTTTTGAAATGTTGTCAAACAACATGACCCACACCACAATGAAGAAGGCCATGAGCACGGTGACGAAGTCGGCATAAACCAGCTTCCAGGCGCCGTGATTGACAGCCTTTTTGATGCGCTTTTTGAAGACACGTCTTGAAACAACGGGTTTTGTTTTGGTACCTGGCCCTGGTTTGAGAGGCAGCTCTGGCGTTTCATGTTGAACGACTCCAGCTGGCACGCCAACATCTGGTACCCCGCCTGCTGGCACTTCAGGAACGTTTTCCGACGCCATAGATTTAACCGGTCAACTTGTTGCCAGAGGTGGCCATGACGCCTTCAGACAGCTCGGTCATGGTGGGGCGCTGGTCTGTGAACATCACTTTGCGTCCGTATTCCACAGCAATCATGGGAGAGAAATTGCTGTAGTTGGCGATCAAAATTTCTTTCACGGCTTCGAAGGGTTTAAGGTCTGCAGCAGCCAACTGCTCCATTGAGCGACTGATAGGCAACATCATGGCATAGGCCGAGAAAACACCCATTAAAGTGCCGACCAAGGCTGCCGCAATCATGTCGCCAATTTCGCCAGGGCCAATGCCAGTTTTAATGGAAGTCAAAGCATGAACCACACCAATGATGGCCGCCACAATGCCAAATGCTGGCATGCTGTCTGCCAAGGTGGCAATGGACTCGGAGGGTTCTAGCGCTTCTTGGTTCATGACCTCAATTTCTTGTGCCATGACAGACTCGAGTTGACCCAAAGTCAC
>Ga0070374_10000838_pt1 | contig 12982 bp, 7 predicted proteins | sample LauGreSuBDMM15SN_2_FD_66374 | JGI IMG/M metagenome (GOLD analysis project Ga0070374, IMG submission 66374) | Freshwater lake microbial communities from Lake Michigan, USA - Su13.BD.MM15.SN (version 4) (version 4) | ecosystem: Environmental > Aquatic > Freshwater > Lake | place: Lake Michigan...
GCCCGGGTCCCTGGCGCATCTCGCTCTGGTGTTTGAAAGCCGAGCTCACATCGTCCATCGTCGAGCGCGACGACTCGGTGCAGCACGTAGTGGGGTAAGCCGTAGTCGGGTAAATGACAGAGGTCACGCGTAGCTACGTGGTGGACAGTGGAACAGTGGTACATGTACGGTAAAGCGCGTGTTGGTGACGAGACGGAAAGGAACACAGTTATTTATATTGATATATAATCTCTCGTCCAGTTGCCTTTCTGGGCAAGTATCTGAACAGGGCCGCCGGTCGATGGTCGATGCCGCCCAAGCTGCGCCTGCTGCTCTCACATACGTGCACCAAGCTCGGCTCCAAGGCGTGGGAGTTCGCTACGCCACTCCTCCTGCTTCGCTTCTCCCCGAACGGTGGATTGATCGCGCCGGCAATCTTCGGCCTTGCAGTCTTTGGCCTCCAGTTTGTCATGGGTCCTGCTGTGGGGCAGTGGATGGACCACACCGCGCGCATGCCCGTCGTGCGGCGCGGGATCGCATTGCAGGCCGTGGCTGTCGTCGGCGCCATCGGCGTCTTCGGGCTCCTGTGCAAGTACGAGAAGGCTGGATCGGGAGGAATTCCGTGGGCTCTTCTCGCGTCGATGATCGGATGCGGCTTCGTGGAGGCCATCGGCGCGCTCATCTCAGACGTCGCCGTGAGGAAGGACTGGGTCGCGACCATTTGGGCCGACGGCGACCAGGAAGAGCTCTCGTCCGTGAACTCGGCGATGGCGAGGATTGACCTTCTCGCCGAGTCGTTCGGGCCGCTCGGCGCCGGCGCAGCCATCCAGCTCCTCGGTGCCGACTGGGGCTTCGTGGCGGTGGCGGTGTTCAACGTGATCACGTTTGCGATCGAGCTCAGCCTGCTCGGCGCGGTGTACGCCGAGAACGAGGTGCTCGCGTCTCCCAAGCCGGCGGCCGAGGCGGAGGAGCGACCCGGCTTCTTCACCGCGTGGCCCATCTTCATCCGGCACCCCTCGGGCATCCCGCTGCTGGTGCTCTCGTACTCGCTCCTGTACTTTACGGTGCTCTCTCCGCACGACGTGGTGCTCACCGCCTACCTCCAGATACGCGGCGTCCCACCCGCCGCCCTCGCCGCCTTCCGCGCGGCCGGCGCCCTCGCCGGCGTGCTGGGCACGACCTTTTTCACGTGGCTCTCGGCGCGTGCGGGCCTTCGCATGGTGGCCACAGGGCACCTCTGGCTGCAGTCCGCGGCGGTCTCAGGCGCAACTGCGTGCTTCTACGCCACACACGGCGAGGTGGGACTCTCAGCCCCGATGCTCGTCTTCCTCGCCCTCATCGTCGTCTCGCGCTTCGGGTTGTACGGGTTCGACCTCGCCAACGAAACCCTCCAGCAGCTTCACGTGGACGAGGCCTACCGCGGCTCGGTTGGCGCGGTCGAGAAGTCACTTTGCTCGCTCGGCACCATGTCCGCTTATGTGGGAGCCTTCGCTGTCTCAGCCTCCGGCTCCACCACCAGCTCCGCCTCGGACAAGTCTTTGGCATCCTCGCTCACTTTCGACGTGCTCGTGTACGCTTCGGCGTTCTTTGTCGGCACGGCGGCGCTCATCTACACCGCGTGGGTCCTGCTGTTCCACGAGCACGCGCACGAGCATCCGCGGATGGTGGCGAGCCCCAGCCACACGCACACGACGCAGCAGCTGCGCGCGCTGGAAATGAATTCCACCGAGGGCAGGCGCATTCATGTCCATCTCCACTTGCACCTGCCATGTATCACAATGGACAATCATGGCCACAGCCACAGCCACAGCGGTCATGACCACGATTATGACAAGGGGAACGACCACGCCTACCACGCCTACCATGACCAGCACAGCCACGGCTGAGGGGGAAGATAGTTAGAGCTGGGAAGATAGTTAGAGCTGCGTCATTTTCTGGCAATGGCCGCGCACTGTGAACGAACGCTCCCCTTCAAATCTGGCTGAGATCTTGGGGAGACAAAGGATGTATTATTCACACCTGGGTGGCCATTTCACACGCACCGCGAATAAGGATGGTCCGACACGTGAAAAAGTCGCACCGCCGCGACGCGGCGATCTCCTCGGCGTGGGAAGTTGTAGGCCAACTTGCAACCTCACTGCCTGCTGTGGCCGATGCCATGTGCTTGCCATGTGCCGAAATCGACGAATGGCCGGCCGGCTTGGATCCCGCAGACGGGAAGCTTGACGAACGCCGGGACACTAGGAAAAAGGAACAGTTGGCGTCGGTGGCTCAGCACGTGCTGTCGCTCATTGAAACCAGCGGCGCGCAGCGTGTCGTGGAGGTTGGCGCGGGCTCTGGCCACTTGGGCCTGCTCATTGCACACCTGCGGCCGCACTGCCACGTCGTTCTCGTCGAGATCAAGGAGTATTCGTGTGAGGTGGCGCGGGCACGCATCTCCACGCTCGGGCTGGCCAACGCGTCAGTCGCGCAGGGCTCTCTCGACGAGTATGCCAAGCGCGGCGAGTCGTTCGATCTCATTGTCGGCCTGCACTGCTGCGGTCTCTTGACCGACGCTGTTCTCTCGCTCGCGCTTTCTCGGCGTGCGGCCGTGTGCGTCGTGCCGTGCTGCTACGGCCAGGTGGTCGGCGATGTCGATCACGAGCGAGGTGCTGGCACGGCGCCACGGATGCACCCGCGCTCGGCGGCATTTCGTGCGCTGCCGCTCGCCGACGGCGCCTTCGAGCAGCTCGCTCGGGGCGCGGACTTGGTCTCTGGCGGCGACTGCAGCGGCGAGCAGTACGCAGCCGCCAAGCGCTGCATGCTGTGTGTGGACGCCGACCGGCTGTTGTGGGCGCAGCACGATGCGCTCGAAGGCACGGTGAGCGACGCAGAGCCAGCCAGGGCGAACGAGGCCACTGCGCTCGAGGCTCTGGAAGCTCCCAAGGAGTCGCGTGTGGAATCTGTTCATAGCTCAGTGGCGACGGGCGCAAGTGAGCCACAGGCGCTCGGCACGCCAGCCGTAGTGAGGGTTGCCATAGGCGAGCTCTCGCCGCCGACGTGCACGCCGAAGAATAACGTGCTGATGCTGTGGTGGTTGCCAACTGCAACATCGTCGGGGGCACCGACGTAAAAAGCTTGATCCACAGGCTCCTACCTCTCGAAACGAAAACCAGCACGATCCACAGGCTTTCGGAATTCAGGTTGCTGTCAGGTACAAGTATCGCTTATTAGAGTTCGGTTTAGGAATTTGAATTTTTGATGATTGTTCTTGTTCTTGTGCACGGAGAAAAATAAAATATCGTGCCTACCGTGCCACCCGCCAGATATACCAAAGTGTCGCACCGCATGCCGTGCCTCGGCTCGTTTTTTGAGGGTCCTCGACAACGCGTCGTTCTGAGCGCCCTTTCGGCATAATGGCGGCTCCTGGCACCTCGGCTGTGTCGACCCGTCTTATCCGGTAACTCTACATGCGTCGTGAGAGCATCACCGCACCCTCCGCCGCAGCCCTTGCAAACGGTCGGCCTGCCCACATGCAGCAGCAGCAGCAACAGCAGCTCGAGTCTCGACCCAAATTCGGCGCGTGGCGCCATGCCGGCGCTTGCCTCGCCTTTGTTGGCGTCATCGTGCTGGTCTCCAGCAGCCCACGCGACGACCGCGCGAGTGCTCGCCCGGCTATGGCCTCGGCGCGCATGGACGCCATGCTCGCCGACGCCGAGGCGAAGGTCGCGGTGGCCAAGGCTGCAGAGCTCAAGGCGCAGGCGGAGCTCGCAAGGATTCGAGCCCTGCGCAAAACAGAGGCGTTGCCGCCATCCGCCCAGCAGGCAACCATGCCGACGGCGAGCGCAACCACCACGGCCTCGATGATTGGCGCGACGGTAACGGGTGCATCTGCTCAGCAGCTGCAGGGTGAATTTGCCGTCGCACACCATCGTCTCGTTGCGTCCATCGAGCCGCCGCGGCTCTTGTCGCGCTTTGCCGCGCTGTGTGCTGGCCTCGCACCTGCGGTTGCAGTCCGGCCGGCGCCAGCGCGCTCCCTCTCCGCACGACTCGCGGCGGAGTTCTCGCCGTGGCAGTGGGCTGATTCGCCCGCTCGGCTCAGCTTCAGCCCAGACGGCATCGACGGATTGCTAACCACTCCATGGGCCGATGGGCGGTGGGGCTCATTGCCTGGCCACCCGGGCTTGCTGTGGGCCAGCTTTGCGTCGCGTGATCACATCTTGTGGGTGCGTGGGTACAATCTTGTCTCCCACCGGTGCCGCGACAATGAGACGGTTCTGGTGACGAGTGTGACGGGCGGCATCGACACCGCTCGGGCAATCTCAAGTGACAGGTGTAAGGATCTGTTGAGTCGCCTGACGGTCTCGTGGGCAGCAAGCGTGGCGGCCACTTCGTGCGCGCAGCCAGGCGTGCAGACGGCAGCGGCAGCAACGCCAGCGGCTGCGAAGGCAGCGGCAGCGGCAGTGCCTGCGAAGCCACCACACTGCTGGCGCGTGCGGCGGCGTGGCCCATGGGCCTGGCTCGAGGGTCGACAGGTGAATCATCCCGCCTTGCTCCATTTGGGCTCCAACAGTGCCGCATTGGCCGAGAGACGAGCGTGCCTGAGCAATTGCCATGCGTGCCCTCAACCAGCCTCGGGTGGCGCACCGCATGGCATCCTCGAGGCATGCACGCCCACCGAGTGGACATGCGCGTCCGAGTCGACCGCGGAGAAGGCTGGCCGTGGCGGTGGCGCCTTCGAAGTGATCCTTGTGGAGGCGCCGTTGCGGGCGCAGGCCGGAGACGGGCATAGGCCGGCCTCGGCGCTCGTGCAGAGCGGAAGGGAGGCGCTCGTGATCCCATGCTCGGCCTTGACTGCTGGCGCTGACCAGCAAGGCTCCACCAGCCAAGGCGCGTGCGGCCTCAGTCTCGCGATCTCCGTAGCTGCTGATGCTGAAGACCTCGATGACGACGACGAAGATGAGGGCGATGAGGCGGACGCGGACGGGGGTAACACGTGACCATCGGGTCCATACTTTTGAGCATATTTCAGGAAACACAACCGTCGGTTATGTTAAGTATAAGTCTCGGTATGCCGGTACGCGGTAGTATTGTACGGTATCGTATGCGAAGTTGCACGGCTTCGCTTTGTATTCCAGGGGAACCGCCCGCCCCCACGTGTGCCCTGCCGTCAGGCGTGTTTTACTTACTTACTTACTTACTTGATCAACTTCAAGAGGTCCAGCTTTGCTTGGCGCTCCTTCTCATCAAAGTCATCAACTTTGATAACCTCCTCCTCGAGAGTCTCCCGCATGTAGCTCTGCATGCCCGAACTGAAGGAACCATTGGCCTTCCAGTGGCGGATCATATCGATGCCATGCTTCACCATCTTCGAGTCTGGATCCTTAATGACCGTCAAATCGTGCAGCACTTCCTTTTGCTCCTTCTCTGGCATGGCCAATAGGAAGGACAGGTTGGGCTGACCAGTGAGTCCTGTTATCGATTCTGCTCTTCCGCTGAGAACGATGTTCTCGATAAAGTCTTGGATTGCATTCGCTCTGCTACCGCCGTTGCCGCCCCGCGCCAGAGATTGAGCAACGAACGTGGAATACATTCGTGCCGTGCCGTGTCGGGTGGGGTGTATTCCTGAACCAGGAGGCGGGGGCTGGCCTTGATGTGAGTTGTGCTGAGGATACGTGAGATCACTGCCACTCTTCTGCACTTTGGCATCCCGCTCCATAGTACCGATCTTGCGGAATCCTTCGACCAAGACATTGCACTTCAGGCACAGCTCACGAAAGCACTGGTTGACCTGCGCCGCCGTCTTGTCGGCATGGCACATGTCCCAAATCACGTACGACAAGAGAGGGCACGATCCACTCGCTTCGAGCTCGCCAAGGAGCAGCTGAACGTCCGGATCGGGGATGCGCTTAGGCCACACTTTCTCATCGTCTTTGAGCCGCTCAGGGTGGCTCCACCAAGATGAGCGTACGGTGAAAGCAGTGGAGGGCGCAGTGGCTGCACTGCCAGAAAAAGAGGCGGGGCCTGGTGGTGCTGCTGCACCTGCAGCTGGGGGCATCATGGCAGCCGAAGGTGCGGCAGCTGACAGTGTGGCAGGTGGCAGTGCGGCAGCTGGCATAGGCGGGAACGGTGGGGAGGTGCTCAGGGGGACAGCAGGTGATGATGGTTGTTCCACTCCAGCGCCCAACCGTCTCACTGCCCGTGTCTTGCTCCGATCGTTGACTCGCCTCTGCTCGTACCGTCCCGACGAGGCGAAGTCACCGGACTGGGCTACCTCGTATTGCTCGCCATGCACAATCACACAGACCTCGCGATGTCCCTGAACGATCAGCGTCTCCTCAAGCGTTTGCTGCACAGCAGAGTCCTCGTACTTGATGAATTTGCCTCCGAGGAACACCTGCCATTCACTGCTGGTCACCGCGATGGCTGGTGCCAGGGGAGGCGGCATCGGTGCTTCAGGCTCCACCTTTGGCGGAGCATCTATCGCTGATGCCAATACAATAGCTGCCTCTGTCGTACCTGTTGGCGCTGCATCCGTGTCCCGTCGCTGCCGCTTGTACTCGCCACGCAGCCGATACCGGCGAATGTTTTCATCCAACTTGAGATCCTCATCGCCATCATCGTAGAGCACCATGTTTTTGACATTGTCCTTGACATCAGCTTTCACCTGGCCCGGATACCAAACGCCATCACCGACAAATTCGCCCCAAATCAGCATGCCCGACTCGAGCTGAGCGCCCTGAAGCTCCTCACCATGTGGATCTTCGGCCGCCTTACCCTGCTGCACAAGCTTTCTGATACTGCTGGCGAGCTGCTTGCGCTTCCTTAGTGGAGCACGAGGAATGATATTACCTTCAGTCTCCGGCACTGCTAGCTGACTGCTCGACTCTGCTTCTGAAGTTGCGGGTAAGGCATCGAGCAGCGGCGCGTGCGCTGGGCCGGATGCACCACTTGCAGCCATCGGAGCTGTGACAGGAGCACCACCCGTGTCACGACCTTGTGCCTGAGCACTCGCGTCACGACCTTGTGCCTCCCGCCTTGATGCTGCCAGGGCGGCAGCAGCTTCGTTCCATTGCAATCTCTTCACCCTGTCGAGCTCGTCCTGCTCCAGCACGCGCTTCTCATGGATGCTCTGCTGCACAAGATGCACGAGGAGGTCGAATCGGTGGCGCTCACCTTCTTGCATTGCATAAATTTGCTCGACGCTCTTCTCGGCATCCTCAGCATCGGCCAGGGCTTCGCGCTTCACAATGTTCAAGTTGGCCGTACTCTGCTCGAAAAATTTGGCGCGCTTCTCGTGGTTGATGTGCACGCCGATGATCTCCGCTCCGCTCCCCGAGGCAGCCATCGGCACAAAACGCGCCGTGAACTCTCCCCGCACGCTCGGCGATCCTATTGTACCGGTACCGGTGCTCTACCGGGTCCCGGCTCCCTCCGATGTCTTTTTACCGGGATCCGGTAAGTGTCCCGGCTCCCCCCGGTTTTGAACGGTATGTCAAAAGTCAAGTCAAGTGCTCAAGTTTGATGTTTTTTATTCACGACACACCAACACGTTCACACAGCACTACATCTACTGTAATGCTCGGTTTGAGAAGTGTCACCTGCTCACGCGCACGTCAAACAGTCACTTTCACACTCTGCGCGGACGCCCTTTCACACTTCTCGATCGGAGTTCTCAGAGTTCTCATGCGAGCTCTTTTGATAATTACGCTCGTCGTCGCGGTGGTGGACGCACTCGGGCCCGAGGAGGGCAACGCCGCACGGATCTTCAGCAACGGCCGGGCTACGCTGCAGCTCGCGAATGCGCTGGATCCCGAGGCCGCAGGCACGGTCGTGCCCATCCGCACACGCTCGCAGCCTTGGAAGCGGATAGTCTTCGCGAGCCACGTAGAGCTGCCAGAATACATCGGAGGTCCACAATCCACCGCCTTCCCGCTCGTTGCGCACGTGAGCAACGCCACTGCGGACGGCGAGTCGTGCGCTGCCGATGTGCCTGTGCCGCTCGCCGAGTGGGCGGACGTGGCCGCGCAGGTGCTGAGCACGAAGCTCGTCGATCACGGCGCGGTGCTACTGCGCGGGCTCCCGATCGCCAACAGCGCGGACTACAATGAATTCATCGGCGCGCTTGAGCCGCGCGTCGGCTGGACGGCCGTCAAGCTCGGCGGCGGCGGTACGCAGCGTAAGGACCTGCAGGCCAAGGTGCGCACGGCCTCGGAGGAGCCCGCGGAGCACACGATCGAGCCGCACATGGACATGGCGCACTCTGTGGCGCACCCAAAGCGCATCGCCTTCTTCTGCGCGGCGGGGCCGCCAAAGGGCGTCGGCGGCGAGACGGTCCTCAGCGACATGCGCCGCGTGTACGCGACGCTTGCACAGCTGGGCATCCCCGAGCAGTTCGCGGCGCACGGCGGCGTCGCGTATCGCAAGCGGCTGTGGTCGGCGGAAAAAGTCAGCCACTCGTACACGTGGCAGCAGTTCTTCTTCACGCAGGAGCGCGAGAGCGCCGTCGACGAGGTGCGCCGGCGTGACCCGAAGGCGCGCGTCGATGAGGCGACCGGACGTATCGATTTCGAAGAGCATCTGCCTGCCGTTTGGGAGCATCCGACGACAGGTGAGCCGCTCTGGTTCAACGGCGTGCACACGAACCACAAGTCGTACTACGAGGAGGCGGAGCACGTCGACACCTCCGATGGTTCACCAATGCACACGGCCTACGCGGACGGCGCCGAGATCCCCGAAACCACCATCGCAACGGTGCGCGCGGCTGTATGGAACCATTCGGTGGCAGTGCGGTGCCAGACGGGCGACGTGATCGTCGTGGACAATATGCTCGCTGCGCACGGCCGCATGGGCTGGATTAGCGGCAACCAGAGGCAGGTGCTGCTCACGCACTTTCAGTGACCGGCCACCATCAGTGACCGGCCACCACTTTGGAGTGGGGGCCAACCTTTCTTTGCAGCAACTTCTCGCTATCGTGTTCCATTCCGTTCGCTTTGATGAGCATGAGGACCGCCCCGGATCGGACCTCAGACCCATGGCACATGCGATGAGACCGGACCAGACCAGCCGCGACTTTGTAGAAAGTACCAGTACCAGGCGGGGTACGTTCCCCGCCCCATGACAGAAGCATGCAGAAGCAGTAGCACAGAACGTGTTGCGCTTCTTACTGTTACATATGAATATGTAACAGTCGCTCCGCTCCCGAAAAAACCATCGCAGCAATGTGTACTCAAAAAAAATAGCCATGGCCGACACTTCGAGCGCGACGCCCACACGAACGGTGATGTGCGTATGTGTCGCAGTGTACTTGTAGTGCAATTCTTTGAATGCATGCAGAATCGGGCTCAAGGGCCTGTTTCGCTTTTTCAATGGAGGACGATGCAAAAACAATTTCGCCAGCCGATGCGCCGGCGTCTTCTCACGTCGACGGCTCCAAGCTTATGAGCTTTGCAGCCGAGGAGGACGCCCCTGATGAGAACGAATCGGTGCCCGCCTTCGACCCTCCCTCCTCAAATCGCAAATCAACTATCCCCTCGCTGCCGCTAGTTCTTGCTCCCCTGCCATTGTGGAAGAAAAAGCTGCATGAAAAGACGCACCGAGCTACGGCCCTCGTGAAGGAGTCGCAGGATCGCGAGGCGCAGGCACGCCTGATGCTCAAAAGCATGAAAGTGCAAGCCCAGCGCCAACTCTCGCGGGCGCATAGCGAGGCATCCCTGGCGATCAAGATTGAGGCCAACCGCGAGACGGCGCTGGCAATCAAGATTGAATCGCGTCGACTCATCGGACTGGACGTGACTGACCGCATGAAAGACACGCCCGATCCAACAGAAGACGATATCAAGGAGCTGTCGGTGCTCTTCAACGAGCAATTGGCCAAGCACTACGCGCCGGACGATCGCTCGTTCTTCAAGCTGTTCAAGGAGGCTGACCTCGACGGTTCGCATCGCATCTCGTATGTGGAGGTCGAGAAGCTCGCGCGGCATGCGCTGCACATCAGCGTCAAGCAGCTGCCGCCCGCGCGCCTCGACATGCTCTGGAAGGCGATGGATAAGGACCATTCCGGATTCATTGATGCTGGAGGTGAGCGTAGAGCGAGGCAGTGCGCCCGGATGGCCCGGATGGCTCCACAGCCGCGAAATCCTCCCCCCTGCAGCGCTCACACGTACCATTTTCCCGTGTGGCGTATTGCCCGCTCGCTCGCAGAGCTCTCGCGCTTCACCAAGATTGGCAAGCCGAAGACGCTCACTCCGGTGCAGTTAGCGCGTCTCAAGCTGCAAGCAGAGCGCGACCGGCAGGCGGCCGCCGACCGCGCAGCCGCGGACAAGCGTCAGGAGATGCACACGATCAAGAAGCAGCTCCAGGTTGAGCCTGCAAGCCGCGAGGAGCTTGAGCAGCTGTCAGCCATGTTCTCCAAGGCCCTTGCCAAGATGAAGGTCGGGCACGTGAGTGTGCATAAGCTCTTCCTCAATATGGACAGGAAAGAGTCCGGCAAGGTGACCATCGAAGAGTTCCGGACCGCGTGTCGCGAGGACCTGCACCTGTCGACGAATATGCTGCCCGAGGAGAAGCTGTGGCGCCTGTGGCGCGCGCTGGACGAGAATGAGAACGGCTTCATATGCGCGGGCGAGTGGGGACGCTTCATGCGTGCGCATGCCCCCGCGGGCGTCGATGACGGGCAGGTGGCAGCGACGGCTCCATACGCGCGGGCGTTGCAGGCGCACGAGGTCGGACGGACACGCGAAACAGAGCTGTGGGCTCTGCAGACGGCACAACGGTCCAATGAGCTTGCACGCTCGATGGAAGATGAAGCAGCTCGGCTACAGGCGATCCTCGACAGGGCATCCAACAGACTGCTCAAACCAATCATGCGATCGATACCATCGCTCCTCGCCGAAGGCGCAGCCGAATCATCAGCCACTCCCGCAGCAGACGGTGCGAAGGCAACGCTCAGCCCCCAGCGTTCCTCTGCTGCTCTGAAGAAGCTCGAGGCGGAGATTACACGCGGTGTTGGCAATAGGCGGCGCATTTCGCCTCCTCGTGGAGCTGCTGACAAACCGATGCTGCGAAGCTTCGCGAGGGAAGAAGGACAGGACATTCGTTGACCGTGTTACAGACTGTGTGTAACACTGAGCCACACCGTGCACACATATGTAAAAAATGTAAAGGCAGCTAACCGCACCTATCTCCACACACTTTCCGCTCGCCATGCAAACAGCAACGCACGAAACAGCTCTCGTCTCGAACACACTTTTCCGCGCAAATGAGCGCGTTATCTCGACACGAGACCGCTAGAGACCGCGCCGTATGTGCACTGTGCTCTAACTGTGCTCATACAACAGTCAACACCGGTCACCGTCTCCGGAGTTCTCGTCTCACAACACACTGACACACATCGCCCGTGTCCGCCATGCACGTACGTCGTGGCGCTCTATCACTATCTTCGGTCTTGAGACGTGACAGAGACGCATCGCATGCACGACATGATCTGAGCTCTCTTCTAGTTTTACTGCCCATCCGTGGTACATCCGTGGTGTATCTCGTTCTTACCCCTTTCGAGCGCGTGCTCGCCGCGTGGGCCGCGACCTTTCACACGTCAGCTTCCAGTCAGCTCTTCACACGCGAAGACGGAATGGCTCACGTCTCAGCTCTCACGCCTCCCCATGTTCTTGTTGCACATCCAAACATCACGGAGGCAGACAATCAACGCTTATCCTTGATTCCTTGCTCGTAGCTTGCAAGGACCGTCTGAAGATGGCCAACCTCCCCGTGCAGACGGTTGATGCATCGGCGAAGGTCACCGAGGGCTTTGTTGTAGGCAGCTGCATGGTCTGCCATACGCTGCTCCGGGGAGGTGCGGTTCATGGAGGCTGTCACGTTGCCGAGTGCTGCTGCCAATCCGCGACCCATATTCCAGTCTTGCAAGTGCGAGAGGTTCGAGACCTGATGTGCACACGCATTCAGCACGGCGTGGCGCGTCCAACGAACCGCGTCCCATGCGTCGCGAACGGCCTTTTCTTCCTCGGCGGCATTAAATGGTGGCAGTGCTTCGACTCTCAGCTCACACTGAGTTTGCGCAGACGGCGAGTCAGTCACATCCAAGCTCGTATCACTTGCGTAGCAGGAGCCGCGACCATAGGTCGAACCCCTCAGACTTTCCGAGCACGAGCCCCGCATTCCCCCACCCGAGCCGCGAAGCGAGTTGCTAACGTGGCGCGAGCAGAGGGTAGCGTGAACAGCTAGGCCCTTAAGCACCATGTCCTTGGCCTCGCATGTCTCCTTTAGCAGTTGAGGCGCGAAGAGATTGTAGTGGTTCGCCTCAAAGATGGGGAACGGCTGCCACTGCAGCGTATTTGGAAAGGACTCTGACACTCCCAGGTCGTGGTGCTTGCAGATGAGAACCAGTTGCACCCGGCCACCAGGATCGGCCAAGATGATCTTGTCCTTGTGCAAGGTGCCCAATGAGTCCAGTGACTCGACTGCACCGGCAATGGAGCTGTATCGCAACTCCTCTTTGATCGCATTGCATTTCACCTGCAGCTGCTGACGTAGCGCAATGATTCCGTAGAAGAACTTTTGAACGGCTGTGAGATGGGATTCGGAGCCTACTTCAGGACCCATCCAGTTCTTGCCGTTGGCCCAATCCTTGGGCACTTTGGATGTCTTGCCCGTTTGCATGGCCTCCTCGAGCTCGCGCAATTGCGACCAATCCGATGCACTCAATGGCGCATCTGAGATCTTTACGTGTGGAGGCAGCCCGCTCAGCCCCTTCTGGGGCACGAGGACACGAAGACCTGTCATCGAGCTCTGTGTGTAAAGGACGACCACATATGTGCCTGGACGAAGAGGGGGACTCGCCACGTCGCCACCGTGGACTGCTGCATTGGCCTCGGCTGCTTTGCAAAGCTTTTCAATCCAAACGCGCGGCGAGAGCTCTCGAGCTGGCGTCGCGGCGACAACATCTCGAGCCGCCGCGAAATATTCGTCCACAGCAATCTCTGTCGCCTGTGCCACTCCGACCATCTTC
>Ga0070374_10000840_pt1 | contig 12977 bp, 13 predicted proteins | sample LauGreSuBDMM15SN_2_FD_66374 | JGI IMG/M metagenome (GOLD analysis project Ga0070374, IMG submission 66374) | Freshwater lake microbial communities from Lake Michigan, USA - Su13.BD.MM15.SN (version 4) (version 4) | ecosystem: Environmental > Aquatic > Freshwater > Lake | place: Lake Michigan...
GAAAGTGATTTTATCTATTTTTTAATATTTAATATGAATAAATATTACAATGTAAAATATAGTTTAAAAGATAAAGTGCCAATTTCTAAAGATTTAGTTCAAATACCTGATTATCGGGATCAAGCGATTTACCCCTTATTTTATAATAAAGAAAAGGTTTTATATATTTCTTCCAAGAATAATTACCTCCATTTAATTCATTTATAAATTTTTAACAATCTTCCGAACAATTTGCTCATTGCCACTTTGAATTTGCAATAAGTGAATACCTTGCGGATATTGCACCAGGTCGAGTTTTAATGGGTTAATTCCTTTTTGTACATGGGTGTTTTCTTCAAAAATAATTTTCCTTGTAACATCTATTAAACGTTGGGTAGCAGTTTGAGAAATTTTACTTTGCAAGTCAATTTGTAAAACCTGTTCCACTGGAATAGGATAAATTAAACCTATACGCTAATACCATTGCTAATTCCATACAAAATTATGTTCTACATTTGTAGTTAATTACTACTCAACAAAGTCTTCCTTTTCTACTTGCCCATTCGAAAATTTAGCGCAATCTAATTCAATGCTTATTGGACTTTGAGGAGGTGTCCATTCATTGATTATTTGAATTAAATTTGGGGTTGAGGTAACCTTTTTCATGTAGTCTGCCCAAATAGGCATAGCCATTGCAGAACCTGAGCCAAGGGCCATTGTTCTAAAGTGAATTGCCCTATCTTCCCATCCAACCCAACAACCAGAAACCAAAGTAGGAGTTATACCAATAAACCAACCATCACTATAGTTTTGTGTAGTACCAGTTTTGCCCCCAACAGCTCCGGGTATTTTATAATGATATTTAATTTTTGCTGCTGTTCCGTTGGTAGTAACTTTTTCAAGCATTTTGCACATCACATAAGCAGTTTGTTCACTCAAAGCTTCTTGCGTAATTGGTAAGTTTTCAAAAATTACATTGCCATTTTTATCTACAATTCTACTTAAGTAATTCGGTTTGATCCAAACGCCTTTGTTAGCAAATGTTGAGAAGGCACCTACCATTTCATAAACCGAAATATCCGCCGTACCCAAAGCAGAGGAAGGGTAGGGCTCAATCTTGCTAGTTACTCCCATTTTATGTGCCATGTCTATCACATTTTTTATGCCATCATCACCCAACATTTTCAAAACATTTAAACATACCAAATTAATAGATAATTGCAAACCTCTATACATAGTCATTTCAGGTAAATCATATTTGGTATCAGCATTGCCAGGGTTATAATCCGGATATCCAGCAAAACTAACTGGCTTGTCTGGTATCATCATGCATGGAGAGAATCCATTGTCAATTGCCACAGTATATACAAAAGGCTTAAAGGTTGACCCAACTTGCCTTTTGGCAGATGAATTAACATGGTCGTACTTAAAAAAATTATAGTTTTGTCCACCTACCCAAGCCTTAATTTTTCCTGTTTGAGGGTCCATACTCATGAAGCCACATTGCATAAAGTATTTGTAATATTTTATACTATCCATTGGCGTCATTACGGTATCAATTTCACCTCTGGTATAAGAGAATACCCTCATCTTAACGGGGGTATTAAATTCACGTTGAATTTCGGTTTCAGATTTTTTAAGTTCTTTGGCAATTCTATACCTATCACTTCGCTTCATTCCACTAACCAATACCTCCTTGAATTCTCCCCAAGGAGCCCTTCCTTTCCAATGTGCAAAGAATGCCTTTTGCTGTACTTTTAATTGCGCCTCTACTGTTTGTTCAGCAATTAACTGCATGGTAGGGTTAATGGTTGTATAAATTTTTAATCCATCTTTATAAAGATTGTAACCATTTTCTTCGCACCAATCCATTAATTCAATCCGAAGGGTTTCTCTAAAATAGGTAGCCAAACCTTCGTTATGACTTTCTTCTTGGAAAGAGAGTTCAATAGGCTGAGATTTCATAATTTTACAAGAATCACTGCTGATGAAATTTGCTTTTTCCATTTGGTTCAAAACGGTATTTCTTCTTCTTAAAGCATTTGCCGGATTTCTTATTGGGCTATATAATGTTGGTGCTTTAAGCATGCCAACTAATAAAGCAGATTCTTGTGCATTGAGCGCTTGAGGCGTTTTGCCAAAAAATGTTTTAGATGCACTACCAATTCCAAATGAATTACTGCCAAACTCAACCGTATTTAGATACATGGTGAGTATTTCATCTTTGGTATAACGTTGCTCAATTAAAACGGCTGTGACCCATTCTTGAATTTTAGTAACTGCTTTGTCTACGATACTTCTGAAACGTTTTCTAGGATATAAGTTTTTAGCCAATTGTTGTGAAATGGTACTACCACCTTGTTGCTTGCCAATTAAATTATACAAAATCATGGTAAAAAGCCTACTGTTGTCAATTCCACTGTGCTCGTAAAATCGAATGTCTTCTGTAGCAATAAGGGCATTAATAAGTTGAGGACTTAACTCTTCATAGTTTACATTGCTTCTATTTTGTAAATAGTACTTGCCTAAAATACTGCCGTCATCTGCATAAATTTCGCTAGCTAGTTGCGTAGTTGGATTTTCTAATTCTTCAATAGGTGGCAATTGTCCAAACCAACCCATGGCAATTACAGTAACCAAAGAGGCTAGCAAGAATAGGCCCATAAAGGCTCCTACCCAAATCCATTTGATGAATTTCCAATAGGGGTTTTTAAAAAAGTAATCTTTCCAGTTCATTTCTTTGGTTTAAGTTGTTCTTCTTGTTTTTTGTAAAATTCAGCAAATTTTTCAACTTTATTTTCTTTCAACACCTTTTTAAAGTTTTTGGTAGAGATAATATATTCTGGTGTAACTAAAGTATATTTTAGCTTTTTGTTCTTAAAGTCGGTTGATTGCAAGATTTTAATATAATCAGATGCAGTTTTATAATTTGGAAATTCGCGAACAGTAATTAATTGAAATCCCTCATTGCTCATAATGGCATTGACTTTTAAATTGTTTTCTTCAGAATAAGCTTCATTGAAATTTGCATACTGAGAAGTAAAATCTGTTAGGTCAATTTTAGTATCTTTAATGGCAATAATATAATAGAAAGGGGTCTCGGTTTCAAGGTCAAATTCCAACTCTGTTTTACTACTATCTTTGCCTGCAAAGGCTATCTTTTTGTCTTGTCTATTTATAACCTCCAAATAGTCATCGGCAGTTTTTGCTACGTCTAAACCTTTGTGTGTTGAACTAACTTCTTCCAATGCTTTTTTAAAGGCTTCCTTGTTTTGCGTTTTGCCTATACAGAATGCATTTAGTAAATCAATTTTAGGTTTTAAATTATTCCCTGGATATAGTTTGTCTATTTCAGATTTTAAATTCATTGCATCTTGATAATTACCATTAGCGTATGCAGTATACATTTTTTCATAAGCAGCTAGTAGTTCCTTATTACTGGTATTTTCAGATGATTGAACTGTTTTATTTTGTAACAGTAAACTGAGTGGGTGGGTAGGATAATTGGATATTAATTTTTGTTTATTTTCTTCTGCAACAAGTTTGTTATTCAAATCACCATTGCTTTTGCATAAATAAAATAATGCTTCTGGTTCATATTCACTTTGAGGAAATTTACTTTGCATTAAACCAAAATATTTTTTGGATTCTACAGCATTTTTTAATCGCAAATAATAGAGGAGGCCAAGGTTGTGCAAAGCTTCTAATATCCTTTGATTCGACCTTTCTTTTTGAGCCAAAGTGAATGGAATATTCTTAATCCATTTATCTTTTTCTGCATCTCCTGTTAAAGCAACCTGATTGGGTTCAGGTTTAATTTCTACACCATTTTTCCCATTTGTAGCATTGTTACCAGTTAGACTATCTTTTGTGTTGTTGGGAATTTCTACCCTTGGCTTTTCTTTAGCAGCAAATCTCCAATAATCTTCATTTTGTCTTTGGCCCCATTTTTTATTTGAAAAGAATTCTGCAGCACCAGAGTTTACCAAGTTGTTGTTGTAAAAATACCAAGAGTTATCGCCTGATCCGGGCAATGAAGTTTGACCAGTAGGCATGATGCTGATATTATTGGCAGCACTTGCTTTTGCTTTTGCATTTTTCTTGGCCTCTTTAGCAATTAAATCTTGCTTTCTTTTTTCTTCTAAATTCCAAGCGGTTACTTTTCTATCAATTTCATCTTTGCTAAGCAAGGCAAGCCTTTGCAATGAATCCTCTGTTTCATAAACAAGTAAATTATTAATCAAATCAGATAAAACCACTTTTGTTTCTTTTATTTGATTAAATTTTTTGTTGTTTGGGTCAATGTTTTGAACAGTACTATCATAATATGCTTGTGCATTTTTAAATTCTTTTTGATCGAAATACAATTTTGCCAATTCATAATAGCTTAACCCTTTTTGATTCTTATTTTTGGTGTTAAATGCGACAGATTTTTTAAAGTTATTAATGGCCTCAGGATAGTTTTTTAGAGCTAAATCTATCTTTCCTAGTTCAAAATAAATTTGATCTAAATAATCAATATTTTTTTCATCACTAGCCATTTTTTTCAAATTCTTTTTCACTTTGCTAATAGAGCGCAAGTTGTTCACATCATAAATTCTTGTAAGACTAATATTAGCATTGAATGCAAATTCGTATGGAGGAATATATGAAATTACCTTGTTAAAATGATAGCTGGCTTCTGGTTTTCGATTGCTTAAAAGGCAGAGTTGACCCAATATATAATGGTACCTAATTTTTTGATCCTTCTTTAATTTTCCTTTTAAGGCAAGGTTTAAATTATCGAGTGCGGTAGTATATTTTTCTTGCTTAATATTAATATCAGCAGCTGTAGCATAAATTAAGCTGATATCGTTCTTTTTTAAATCTTTTTTTGCAAGGAGCAATCCCATTAATGCCTCCGCCTCGCCTAGTTTATTCATTCCAAGATAATTTCTGGCAATCCAGCAAGCGCTTGCATCGTTGTATTCGCCATTTTTATATTTTCCAATTACGTATTGAAATGTTTCAATAGAACTAAAATAATCTTGCTTGTAAAACCTACATTTTCCCATAGCAAAATAGGAATCATCAGTAAACGAACCAATGGTATGCATTTGAATGGTTTTAGAGAACTTCTTTATGGCTTCATCAATTAAATTACCAGCAGCTTTGGCTGTTTCAGCTGTTCCTAAAGGAAATATATCTAAAACTCTGTCAAAATTATTAACATGGCCATTTTCAATTTGAGCAATTGCATCTAATAGCTTTTGTTCACCATTAAAATAAACATTGTAGTGACCAGTTAGTGTATGGAAATTTCGGTTCAACCATTTGTCTTTGGTAGGACTACAAGCAAATATAAAAATAGTGCCCAAAAGGATTGAATATAAGATGTTATGGTTCTTGTACAATGGAGACGTTGATTTTACTTATCTTTGAATTATTAATCGTACAATTTTAACCAAAACTTTTTTAATTCGTCTATACTTATGGATCAGCCAAAGAAAAAATTAATTCACAAGCTGCGGTATAAATACAAATTAGTACTAATCAATGATGAGTCGTTTGAGGAGAAACTTTCTTTCAAACTAACCCCTATGAACGTTTTTATTGGCTTTAGTTCTGCAGTTGTTTTGTTTGCTACCCTCATTATAACCCTCATTTTTTACACTTCCTTGCGAGAATATGTTCCAGGATATACTGATTCAAAAACCAAACGAAACTTACAGGAATTATTGTATAAAACAGATTCAATGGAGCAGGCTTTGGTTGCTAAAGAGCTCTATTACAAGAATATTATTAATATAATTAACGGCGGTGAAGGCTTAAATGATAGCCTTTCAAAAGCTCCCTAAATCCTTTTTTTAGGGTATTTACCTTTCCTTGGCTACCTATATGAGCTAAATTGAGTCGAAACGCTGCTTGTTTGGAATTCTTGACATTATTACAAACAAGAATTCAATTATTTTGAAAAAATTAATATATTTGTACTAGTAGGAAAATATTTTTTAATTGTTAACGGCCTTAGAAATAGCTTTTTTGCCCTAATTTTTATTTTAGTAAGAGGTAATTCCTTGAACCTAAAACATTGTATAAATAATAAATTGAAACATGGCAATTTTTAAACCTTCTAAGAATAGTACCTTTAATCCGCAAGAGATTAATATCTTAAATGCTGGAACTAAAATTCAAGGGGATTTAAGTTCTGAAGGGGATTTACGAATAGATGGCAATCTTAAAGGAAATATTGATGTTAAGGCTAAACTGGTATTAGGTACCTCTGCCAATGTTGAAGGGAATATAAAAGCCATTAACTGCGATGTTTCCGGAATCGTAATTGGCAATATTTTTGTTTCTGAGCTATTAACAATCAAGGCTTCAGCAAAAATAATGGGAGATATTTCTTGCAATAAATTAATTATTGAGGCAGGTGCCGAGTTCAATGGTAAAAGTTCCATGAGTACAGGAGTGGCAATTGGTCTTGGAGATTATAGAAATGGTAAAATTGGCAAACCCCTAGATACCAAAGCACCTGTTTTAAGTGAAACCATCAGAGAACAAGCAACAGCCTAATCAGCTACTAAAGTATAGCTCTCAAGCTACCCAAATGATTGTAGTAATTGTTGCAGGTAGTTTACTTGGAAAATACGCCGACGAATATTTTCAGTTTAAATTCCCTATTTTTACCCTTATTGGGGTTTTATCATCTGTTTTTGCTGCTTTATACTTGGCAATCAGAGATTTTCTTAAAAAATAATTAATTGGGTACTTATTATTTCATATTAATGAGTACTTTTGCGCCACCTAAAAAATGATTGTCTCTAGGTAAAATAGTATTTATCTACTGATTGACAGTTATTTATAGCGTAAAATTTTGAAAATGATTAAAAATAAATTTTATTCAAGCCTATCAATCCTCACCTTGGTGATGGTTGTCTTGATTTTTTGTTTTCAACAATTTCAAAATAGTATTTCCGTAAATAATTTCGTTTGGATTGCCTTGGTTTATTTTTTACTGCTCACATTGCTTACTTATAAAGTAACCAATTCGGGGTTACCAAAAGACAACAAAACGTTTATAACTAGAACCTACAGTGCAATTGGAATAAGATTTATCTTCTCCATTTTTCCACTATTCATATACCTCATTTTTTCACCCATCCGTGAGTTGTCCTTTATAGTTGTGTATCTATTATTATATTTCTTTTACACAGCTTTTGAAATTTATCACCTAGTTGTTAACTTGCGCCCCGATTTAAAGAAATAACATTGTTCATGCAGCCAAATAAAAGAAAGATTTCTAAGTATTTAATCCCAGTATTTTTGGTGTTACTTTATGCAGCTTATTCTAGCTATGCAGTTTTAGGTCAAGAACACCATACAGAGGTTGATACCAATTCAATAGTTGCAGAAAATGCCCATAATCAGTTAGAAACCCATGGCGCTAATTCACATGATGCAGGAAAACACGAAGGTGTTGATGCAGAAGGCGGAAAAGTAGACGCAGGTAAATTAATCATGGAACACATTGCAGATGCGCATGACTGGCATATCGCAACAATCGGCCATTCGCATATTTCTATTCCACTTCCAATTATTATCAAAGATGATTCTGGGGTGAAGGCTTTTCTTTCTTCAAAATTTGAACATGGTCATGCCGCCTACGAAGGTTATAAACTAGAAGAAGGCAAAATTGTAGCACTAAACGCTGATGGCAGCATCAACCAAGAAGCTTCATTTTATGATATATCAATTACCAAAAATGTTGCCAGTTTGTTTATTTCAGTATTTTTCTTGTGTTGGATCATGCTATCTGTTGCCAATCATTACACCAAGAACAAAGGCAAAGCACCAAAGGGCCTGGCCAATTTGATTGAAACTTTAATCATTTTCATCAGAGACGAAATAGCAAAACCTTCAATTGGTCCTAAGTATGCTAAGTTCTTACCTTATTTATTAACCATATTTTTCTTCATATTTATCAATAACTTATTCGGTTTGATCCCATTTTTTCCAGGTGGAGCTAACGTAACTGGTAACATTGCTGTTACCATGGTATTGGCTTTGTTTACATTCATTATCACTTCTGTAAACGGAAATAAAAGCTATTGGGGTCATATTTTTATGCCACCAGGAGTTCCTAAAGGTTTATGGGTATTGTTGATCCCAATTGAAATCATTGGTATGTTAAACAAACCAATAGTACTAATGATACGTTTGTTTGCAAACATCACTGCAGGCCACATTATCATTTTAGGATTTTTTAGTTTGATATTCATTTTCGGCGCTATGAACGCAAGTTTGGGCTTAGGAGTTTCAGTTTTATCTGTTGCCTTCACAACCTTTATGAATTTCTTAGAATTGCTTGTTGCGTTCCTACAAGCATATGTATTTACCTTGCTTTCTGCTCTGTACTTTGGTTCAGCAGTAGAAGAGCATGCTCACGAAGAACATCATTAATCAATAAATATAAATCAATTAAACATCACAATTATGACACTTTTAAACATCATTCTACAAGCTGCAACTGATCCAGGATTTGCTAAAATGGGTGCCGGTATCGGTGCTGGTTTAGCTGCAATTGGTGCAGGTATGGGTATTGGACGTATCGGTGGTAGCGCATTGGAATCAATCGCTCGTCAACCTGAAGTATCTGGCGACATTCGTGCAAACATGATCGTAGCTGCTGCCCTTATCGAAGGTGCTGCTTTCTTTAGTATCGTGGTTTGTCTTTTGATCGTATTGCTGTAATCGTAATACCAGTTAGAACACAGAGGGCTTAGCTCTTTGTGTTCTAATTATAGTATCACCATTACCCATTATTCATTAAAAACAAAACAGCATGGAATTAGTAAAACCCGGTTTAGGGCTACTTTTTTGGATGACCATTACGTTTAGCATCGTATTGTTTATCTTATCAAAATTTGCCTGGAAGCCTATCTTAAATTCGATCAGAGAGAGAGAAGAATCAATCAATAATGCATTGAATTCGGCCGAAGAAGCGCGAGTTCAAATGAGTGCATTAAAGGCAGATAACGAAAAACTCTTGAACCAAGCACGTGCTGAGCGCGATTTAATGCTGAAGGAAGCAAATGATATCAAAGAAAGTATCATTGCCCAAGCAAAAAAATCGGCCGATGAAGAAGGTCGTAAAATCATTGCCAAAGCAAACGATTCTATTGAATCAGCTAAATTGAAAGCTTTAAATGAGTTAAAAACTCAAGTAGCTGTTCTTTCAGTTGATTTAGCAGAAAAGGTTTTGCGCAAGAAAATGGAAGACCGTTCTCAGCAAGAATCTTTCGTAAACGAAAATTTAAAATCAATCACTTTAAATTAACATGTCCGAACAAAGAGTATCCGGCAGGTATGCCAAATCACTGATCGATCTTGCGATTGAGCAAAACTTGCTCGAGGCGATCAATGCCGATATTTTGGCGTTCAAGGCTGCGATTGATCAAAATCACGCATTGGAAAGTTTGTTTAGAAACCCAATTGTTAAAGGCGACAAGAAATTGATCATTCTTAAACAAATTTTTGGCGCTTCCTTCAATAAACTTACGATATCATTTTTCGAAATTGTTATCGATAAAAAACGCGAATATTATTTACTAGATATTGCCAAGGCTTTCATTGCGCAGTATAATGTTATCAATAAAATTACAACAGCAAAAGTAAAAACAGCAGTTACTGTTAGTAGCGATGTTATTGCTGAAGTGAAATCATTTCTTGAAAAGCAAACTGGTAAAAAGGTTATTCTTGAAACTACGGTTGATCCTGAGATTATTGGAGGTCTGGTTATACAGATGGAAGATAAACTCTATGATGCCAGCATTTCTGGAAAGCTTAGAAAAGCAAAACACGAATTATTAAATACTTACATTTCAAAATAACGTTTCATTATGGTAGAAATTAGGCCTGATGAGGTATCAGCAATTATAAGAGAGCAATTAAGCAATTTTAAGTCTGAGACTGAACTTGAAGAAGTGGGAACCGTACTCCAAGTGGGTGATGGTATCGCACGTATCTACGGATTAACTAAAGTTCAGTCGGGTGAGCTGATTGAATTTGCAAATGGTGTGCAAGGCATCGTTTTGAACCTAGAAGAAGACAACGTGGGAGCGGTGTTATTAGGTTCTGCTGAGCAAATTATTGAAGGTGATACAGTAAAACGTACTGGTCGTATCGCTTCTATTAAAGTAGGAGAAGGATTGATGGGTCGTGTTATCAACACCTTAGGTAAGCCAATTGATGGTAAAGGTCCTATTGCTGGCGAATTGTACGACATGCCTTTAGAGCGTAAAGCTCCTGGTGTAATCTATCGCGAGCCAGTAAAAGAGCCATTACAAACTGGTATCAAAGCTATCGACGCTATGATTCCTATTGGTCGTGGTCAGCGCGAATTGGTTATTGGTGATCGTCAAACTGGTAAAACTGCCGTTTGTATTGATACCATTATCAATCAGAAAGAATTTTATGATGCAGGTAACCCTGTATATTGTATATATGTAGCTTGCGGTCAGAAAGCCTCTACCGTTGCTCAAGTATTAAAAACTTTAGAAGAACGTGGTGCAATGGCTTATACCGTTATTGTTTCTGCTACATCTTCAGATCCTGCTCCAATGCAATTCTTTGCTCCTATGGCAGGTGCTGCAATTGGTGAGTTTATCCGCGATACTGGCCGCCCGGCTTTAGTTATCTATGATGATTTGTCAAAGCAAGCTGTTGCTTACCGTGAGGTATCATTGTTACTTCGCAGACCACCAGGACGTGAAGCATATCCTGGAGATGTGTTCTATCTTCACAGTCGCTTACTAGAAAGAGCTGCTAAGATTAACAACACAGATTCAATCGCTCAGCAAATGAACGACCTACCGCCATCTATCAAGCATTTGGTAAAAGGTGGAGGTTCTTTAACTGCTTTGCCAATTATTGAAACTCAGGCTGGCGACGTATCTGCATATATTCCAACTAACGTAATTTCTATTACTGATGGTCAGATATTCTTGGAGGCTAACTTGTTTAACTCTGGTATCCGTCCTGCAATTAACGTAGGTATCTCGGTATCTCGTGTGGGTGGTAATGCTCAGATTAAATCTATGAAGAAAGTTGCTGGTACTTTAAAGTTAGACCAAGCACAATACCGCGAATTGGAAGCTTTTTCAAAGTTTGGTTCAGACCTAGATGCTGTGACTAAATCTGTATTGGCTAAAGGTGCCCGTAACGTAGAAATTTTGAAGCAAGGTCAGTTTTCACCACTTAGAGTGGAAGAACAAACCGCAATTATTTATCTCGGAACCAAAGGTTTATTATCTAAAGTACCTGTAAATAAAATTCGTGAGTTTGAAGCTGAATTCCTAAATTTCCTTGAAAACAAACACAAAGCAGTATTAGATACCATTAAAAAAGGTGGTATTGGAGATGACGTAACCAGCGTTTTAGAAGCTGTTGCCAAAGACCTAACTGCAAAATATAGCGCTTAATCAACCGGTAGGGTATATTAAAAAATGGCTAATTTAAAAGAAGTTCGTATTCGTATTACTTCTGTAGGCTCAACCCAACAGATCACTAAAGCTATGAAGCTAGTGAGTTCAACTAAGTTGAGAAAAGCTCAGAATGCCATCATTCAGATGAGGCCTTATGCTCAAAAATTGAATGGTATCTTGGCTAACCTTTCAGATTCGATGGATGTAGATTCATTGAAAGTGTTTTTTCACCAACGTCCTGTAAACAATGTTTTACTTGTAGTAATAACATCAGATAGAGGATTGTGCGGTGGTTTCAATGCCAATGTTATTAAGCTAACCAATAGTTTAATAAAGGGGGAGTATGCTGGTAAAAAGGTTACAATCCTGCCAATTGGAAGAAAAGCATTTGAGTTTTTTGGTAAAACTGATTTGAATTTGATTCCTGATTTTAAAGATACCTATCATCATTTAAATGCTGAAACTGGCTTCGCTATTGGCGAATACGTTTTGAACCAATTTAAATCGGGTAAATTTGATAAAGTGGAAGTTGTATACAACCAGTTTAAAAATGCAGCAACTCAAATTTTAGTGAATGAACCTTTTTTACCAATTGTGTCAAAACCAGTGGAAGGCAATACTAGTAAGAATGATTTTATATACGAACCGGGTAAAGCAGAAATTTTAGAAACTTTAATTCCTAGAATTTTGAAAACACAAATTTTCAAAAGCCTCCTAGATTCATTTGCTTCAGAGCATGGTGCTCGTATGATTGCCATGGATAAAGCAACAGACAATGCTGGTGAATTGATCAAGGCATTGAAATTAGAATATAACCGTGCTCGCCAAAGTGCCATTACCACAGAGATTTCAGAAATTGTGGGTGGAGCTGCTGCATTGAGTGGTTCTTAATCTATAAAACAACCAATTTAAATGCCGATTTGCACAAGCGAATCGGCATTTTTTATTAAAATCAATATCAATTAAATAAATATAATTATGAGTAAAGCAGAGATTCACACCGCAAAAGGTGTAATGAAAATTGAATTCTACGACAAAGATGCACCAAAAACAGTTGCAAATTTTTTATCCTTGGCTAAAAAAGGTTTTTACGATGGTGTTACTTTTCACCGCGTATTACCTGATTTTGTCATCCAAGGTGGTGATCCAACAGGCACTGGCGCTGGTGGTCCGGGTTACAAAATTGATTGTGAGTTAACAGGTGAAAACCAATACCACGATCGTGGCGTATTGTCAATGGCGCATGCAGGCAGAAACACAGGTGGCTCACAGTTTTTCATTTGCCATAGCCGCAACAACACCGCTCATTTAGACCGCAACCATACCTGTTTTGGTAAAGTAGTTGATGGCCTAGATGTGATAGATGATATCCGCCAAGGCGATGTGATGACCAAGGTGGTTGTTACTGAAGAATAGTTCGACAGGCTCACCATGACGCAGTGGACCAACGTTGTTTAGCAGTGGTTCGACAAGCTCACCAGTACGTAGTGCAGAAAGGTAGTTTTATAGTGGTTCGACAGGCTCACCATGACG
>Ga0070374_10000842_pt1 | contig 12968 bp, 13 predicted proteins | sample LauGreSuBDMM15SN_2_FD_66374 | JGI IMG/M metagenome (GOLD analysis project Ga0070374, IMG submission 66374) | Freshwater lake microbial communities from Lake Michigan, USA - Su13.BD.MM15.SN (version 4) (version 4) | ecosystem: Environmental > Aquatic > Freshwater > Lake | place: Lake Michigan...
AAAAAAGCTGGCAAAAGTTATCATAATTTGATCCCATTCTGAAAGATTCTCATGAGCCGCATTGCTGATCCTGAAAAAAAGAAAGCCCTTTGTGCTCGCTTGGCCCGAATTGAAGGCCAACTCCGTGGTCTGCAAAAGCTCATTGAAAGCGATGCCGATTGTGAAAAAATTGCCCAACAAATGGCGGCATCACGCAAGGCGCTCGACAAGTCTTTTTTTGCCATGGTGGGTTGCATGATTGAGCAAGGCGACCAATCGGCTGAGCATGTTGCAGAAATGCTCACGAAATTTGCCTAAGGCCGGCCATGCCCACGAAACCACACGTCCTTCAGCTGTTTGACAGCCATTCCAGCACCTACACCTACGTGGTGTACGACCCCGACTCATTGGACGCTGTCATCATTGATCCGGTTGACGATCAGATTGAACGCGATCAAAAGATCATTCAAGACAAAGGCCTCAAAGTCAATTGGGCTTTGGAGACCCATGCGCACGCAGATCACATTACGAGCGCAGGATTGTTGGCTGAACATTTGGGTTTGAAAACAGCAGCGCCCGAAGGCTGTCACATCGGGACAGCCTCGGTGCAACTGGTCGATGGTCAACTGATTCCGTTTGGGGCTTTTGCGCTCAAGGCACTGCACACGCCTGGCCATACAGCAGGAAGCATGAGTTTTTATGTGGCTGCGCAAGACGGTGGGCATGTCTTCACAGGCGATACCCTGCTCATTCGAGGCTGTGGCCGTACCGACTTCCAGTCGGGCAGCGCGCAGGCGCTGTATCACAGCCTCACGCAAATCTTGTTCAAATTACCGCCAGACACCACGGTGTGGCCGGGCCATGATTACAAAGGGCAAACGCACTCAAGCATTGGTGATGAAATCAAACACAATGTGCGTGTTGCAGGGCAAAACCAAGAGCAGTTTGTTGCCATCATGAACAAGCTGAACTTGCCCAAACCACGGCGAATTGATGAAGCTGTTCCCGCCAATTTAAATTCTGGATTACGGCATGACGCCACAGGAGAACCTATGCGAAATGATGTCCTCACAATTCGGCCTGCTCAAGGCTATGCGGGTGATGTGTCACCTGAACTGGCCTGGCACTGGGTGCAGTCGGGCGAAGCTGTTTTGGTGGATGTTCGATCGGATGCAGAACGTGCTTGGGTGGGCTTTGTGCCAGAAGCCAAACCACTGGCTTGGAAGCAATGGCCGGTTGTGGATGTCAACCCAGAATTTGACGCAGGTCTGCAAGCCATTGCTGCCACAGGTCTGAAAATAGTGTTGCTGTGCCGCAGTGGTGTTCGGTCTGTTGCAGCGGCGCAAAGAGCCACTGCCTTGGGCATCGAGGCCTTCAACATTTTGGAAGGTTTTGAAGGTGATCCCGATGCCCAAGCGCATCGCGGCAAGTTGGGGGGCTGGAGAATGCGTGGCTTGCCCTGGCGACAAAATTAATGCATGCAAAGGTCACCACTGATTCTCACAGTCCTCAAATCCAAGCCTTGCTTGCACGCATTGAGGACGTCAGAGCTGGGGTGGCTGCTTTTGAATCAATTCTTGCGCAGCTTGTTCATACGCATAAGCCACTTGCAGCAGCTCAAAATCGCCCTGTGGTTTGCCAATCAATTGCAAACCCATGGGCAGACCCTGAGCATTGAATCCTGCAGGGATGCTGATAGCGGGCAATCCTGCAAAGGTGGCATAGATCACCACCTCCATCCAGCGATGGTAGGTGTCCATCTCATGGCCGTTGATGTGACGTGGCCAACGTTCTGTGACATCAAAGGGCCAGACCTGGGCAACGGGCAGCGCCAGAACATCAAAAGACTCAAACATCTTGAGCATGCTTTGGTAATAGCTTGAGCGTGTGACGCTGGCCTGCATCAATTGGTGGCCCGTGAGGTCTAGGGATTGGTCGTATTCCCATTGGGCTTCTGGTTTGACTTTGTCGCGCCAGTGGGGCAGATGCGTATAACTGCCAACATTGCGCCCAGCCAAAGCCTTGCGCCAAACCAGCCATGCATCCCAAATTTCAGCAGGGTGCATGCCCAATTTGGCAGGCGACACCTGGCAGCCCGTGGTTTCTAAAGTGTGGAGCGCATTTTCGCAGACCGACAAAATGCCATTTTCCACGGGCAAGTAAGCATCGAGATTGCCCAACCAACCCACCCTTTTGCCCTTCATGCTGCCGTCTAGGCTTGCTCCAAACGCTTCACCAGATTCAGCGATGGACAAAGGCGAGCGCACATCGTAGCCCGCTTGCGTTGAAAGCAGCATGGCGATGTCTTTGACCGACCTGGCCATGGGCCCTTCTGTGCTCAGTTGAGAAATGAAGGCGTCTGCCAAAGGAAATCTGGGCAATCTGCCTTGCGAGGGGCGCATGCCAAACACATGGTTCCATCCTGCTGGATTGCGCAAACTTCCCATGAAGTCAGAGCCGTCGGCCACAGGCAGCATTCGCTGAGCTAAGGCGACTGCCGCACCGCCACTGCTACCGCCTGCACTTTTTGAGCGGTCCCAAGCGTTGAAAGTGGCACCGAAGACCTCGTTGAAGGTGTGCGAGCCAAGACCAAATTCAGGTGTGTTGGTTTTGCCAATGAAGATGCAACCGGCAGCTCGCATGCGCGCTGCCATGATGAAGTCAGTGTTGGCAGGGGCTTCGCTGGTCAAGGTCGATCCGTGGCTGGTTCGAAAGCCAGCAACGTCAATCAAGTCTTTCACGGCTTGTGGCATGCCGTGCATCCAACCCATCGACTCGCCCCTGGCAAGTTGCGCATCACGCGCATCGGCTTGGGCTAAAACCACATCCTCTGGCGCAAGGCTGACCAAGGCATTGCTGTTTGCATTGTGTTTCTGAATCTGGCTCAGAAAAGAAGTCATGACCTCACGACAAGAGATCGCCTTGCTGTGAATGGCCTGTGACAAATCGAGGGCGGACATGTGCGCAATGGCCATGGAATGCTTCGTCTTTCAAAGGGTTCAGTTCTTGCAGCTCTGGATGTATTCCTATCAAGCCACAAGACGCTTAAAAAATCATTATCATCAGCATATGACATTTTTGGCAATCGACGTTGGTAATACGCGTTTGAAGTGGGCACTCTACGATCGGCCGCATACCCAAGCCAATGTGCTTGCGCAGGGAGCGGAATTTTTAGAGAACATCGAAACCCTCGCCGATGGGCCTTGGGCTAGCGTGCCTGCGCCTAAACACGTGCTGGGCTGCGTGGTCGCCGGCGATGCTGTCAAGCGCCGCGTTCAAGAACAAATGGAACTTTGGGATGTGACGCCCCAATGGGTGGTGTCTTCAAGCGAAGAGGCGGGTGTGAGCAATGGCTACGATCACCCGACGCGCTTGGGCTCTGACCGCTGGGTGGCCATGGTTGGTGCGCGCCATCGCATGTTGGCCAAAGGGCCAGCCCAACCTTTGGTGGTGGTCATGGTGGGCACAGCCGTGACCGTGGAAGCCCTAGATCAGCACGGTAAATTTTTAGGCGGTTTTATTTTGCCTGGCCACGGCATTATGTTGCGCGCCTTAGAGTCGGGCACTGCAGGATTGCACGTCCCTACAGGGGAGGTGCGGCCCTTCCCAACCAATACCAGCGATGCATTGACCAGCGGTGGAACTTACGCCATTGCGGGTGCTTGTGAGCGCATGGTGCAGCACTTGAGACAGCACACGGGCCTGGAGCCGCAGTGCGTCATGACGGGTGGTGCTGGTTGGAAAATGGCCCCAAGCATGGCCATCCAATTTGAGTTGGTGGACAGCCTTATTTTTGATGGCCTTTTGAAGCTGGCGCAATCGCGCTTTGCTTGAGGGGCGTTAAGCCACCTCTGACGCATAGGCATGCGTGAGTTGCATCAAATGAGCGCGCTCGCTCGGATTTTCCAAGTAAGGTGCCAACAACAAAAGCACATGCCGTGCACCGCGGGCCAAAGCATCGCCAGCGCTTTCTGGCTCCATGGCATGGCGTGGATTGCGCACATACTCATAACTCAGCCAATAGGTAACGACCACCGACATGCTGGTCGACAAGGTGTTGAAGGTTTCGGGTTCATGCCGAATGTGGCCTTGCCTGGCCAAAGCCTGCAGCAATTGGTGAAGTGATGCCGTCTTGACTTCTAAGATGTTTTTGAAGTTGGTTTCCAAATGGCGATTTTTAGACAGCAAGTCGTTCAAGTCTCGGTACAAAAATCGGTGCGTCCAAATGAGCTCAAACAAGGAGTGCAAAAAGAACCACGCATCTTCCACATCTTTCACATCTTGGCTGGCATCGAGCAGCTTCAGCATGTCCGCTTTGTAGTTGTCAAACAAATGGCTGACCAATTGGTCTTTGGCGGGAAAGTGATAGTACAAATTGCCCGGGCTGATGTTGAGCTCGGACGAGATGAGCGTGGTCGACACATTGGGTTCGCCATAGCGATTGAACAGGTCTAAAGACACTGTGGCAATGCGCTCGGCGGTGCGGCGGGGGGCTTTTTTGGCCATGAATTATTTGGCAGGCTTGGCGCGTTTTAGAGGGGTCGATTTGACGCTGGTTTTTGCGCTTGCTTTTGGGCTAGCTTTGGTACTTGTTTTGGCAAGTGCCGCCTCCAAACGGGCCACCCGATCTTCCAATTGCGCTACTTCTTGCGAGCTGGGCAAGCCCAAACTTTTGAGTGCCCGTGCCACCCGATCTTCAAACAGGTGTTCTAAGCGATCTACTTTGGCACCAACAGGTGAAACCAAACCGGCACCCAAATTTTGTGTGAGTTGGTTGAAATGCGCTGCGGCTTCGTGAATTTTTTCTTGGGCAGCAGCTTGCGATTTTTTTTGAAATACCAAGCCTTCTGCCACCAAAGCTTCAAAGGCTTTGCTGCCTTGTGCACGCGCTTGTGCCTGCGCTTGCGCCATGGCGCCGAGGCCAGCCAGCCAAATGTCTTTGGAGGCCGCACTGTGCGCAGAGTCTGCGCTACCAGCACCACTGGAATTGCCTTGGGCTGGCTTTTTGGGAGGGGTGGGGGCCATGAAAACTCCGTACTTCAAATGATGGACCATCAAAGCCTGACTTTAACCGCTGTCGCAAGGCCTGCCAATGCTTATAAAATACAGTTTTGAAAGAAAAAAATGACCATTCTCGTGACCGGTGGCGCTGGCTTCATTGGTGCCAACTTTGTCTTGGACTGGGTTGCCAACACCGACGAAAAGATTGTCAACCTTGACAAGCTGACTTATGCAGGCAATTTGGAATCTTTGGCATCCCTGAAAAACCAGCCCCAACATGTGTTTGTTCAAGGGGACATTGGCGATTCCGCTTTATTGCCCAAGCTGTTGGCCGAGCATCAACCCAGAGCGATTTTGAATTTTGCAGCCGAGAGCCACGTCGATCGCTCTATTCACGGCCCTGGCGAATTCATTGAGACCAACATTGTGGGCACCTTCCGCTTGCTTGAGTCGGTGCGTGGCTACTGGCAAAGTTTGGAAGCCCATGGGCAAAGCAATTTCCGCTTTTTGCATGTCTCGACCGATGAGGTGTATGGCAGTTTGGCGCCCCAAGATCCGGCATTCACAGAACAGCATCCTTACGAGCCCAACAGCCCCTACAGCGCCAGCAAGGCAGCCAGTGATCACTTGGTGCGTGCATGGCATCACACCTATGGCCTGCCGGTGCTCACCACCAACTGCAGCAACAACTACGGCCCCTTGCATTTCCCTGAAAAGCTCATCCCCCTCATGATTGTCAATGCGCTGGCGGGCAAGCCCTTGCCTGTGTATGGCGACGGTATGCAGGTGCGCGATTGGCTTTACGTCAAAGACCATTGCAGCGCCATTCGCCGTGTGTTGGAAGGCGGCCAACTGGGCGAGACTTACAACGTGGGCGGCTGGAACGAAAAGCCCAACATTGAGATTGTCAAAACAGTTTGCGCCTTGCTCGATGAGCTGCGCCCCCGAGCAGATGGGGCCAGCTATGCACAGCAAATCACGTATGTCAAAGACCGTCCTGGCCACGACAGACGTTATGCCATTGACGCCCGCAAACTTGAAAAAGAATTGGGCTGGAGGCCAGCCGAAACCTTTGAGACCGGCATTCGCAAAACGGTGGCCTGGTATTTGGAAAACACCGAATGGGTGGCGCACGTGCAAAGCGGCGCTTACCGCGAGTGGGTGTCCAAGCAATACACCGCATGAAAATCTTATTGCTCGGCAAAAACGGTCAAGTCGGCTGGGAGTTGCAGCGCAGCTTGGCACCTTTGGGTGAGTTGCTGGCCCTTGACAGAAGCAGCACGTCCTTTTGTGGCGATCTGAGCAATTTAGAAGGCCTGGCAGAAACAGTGCGTGTGTTTCGGCCTCATGTGGTGGTCAATGCCGCCGCTTACACCGCAGTTGATAAAGCGGAGTCCGATCAGCCAACAGCGCATTTGGTCAATGCATTGGCGCCAGAGGTATTGGCCCGGGCCTGTCTGGCCATTGGCGCTTACCTGGTGCATTTTTCTACCGACTATGTGTTTGATGGCGCAGGCCAAAAACCCTGGGTCGAGTCCGATGCCACAGGGCCAGTCAATGTGTATGGCCATAGCAAGCTGGCGGGAGAAAAGGGCATTGCCAAGCAAGGTTCAAAGCATGTCATTTTCAGAACCAGTTGGGTCTATGGCACCGAGGGCGGCAATTTTGCCAAAACCATGTTGCGCTTGGCGCAAGAGCGCGAAAAGATGGCTGTCATCAACGATCAATTTGGCGCTCCCACCGGCGCGGCCTTGTTGGCCGACATCACGGCTTTGTGTTTGCAGCAAGCGCAGCCCCTGACAGGTATTTACCACTTGGCGGCGGCTGGTGAAACCACATGGCATGCCTATGCGCAATATGTTTTGCAGACGGCGCAAGGCCTCAAGTCTGGTTTGAAGTACACAGTGAAAGAGCTTGCAGCGGTTCCCACCAGCGAATTTCCAACACCTGCGGCCCGCCCGCTGAACTCAAGGCTCAATTGCAGCCAGCTTGAAAACGCCCTCCAACTCAAATTGCCGGCCTGGCAAACTGGGGTGGATGCCATGCTTGCAAAAATTTTGTGAACTTGCGACTGCATGGGGTGTCAAATGCCTCAAAAGTGTTCACAATACGGCTCTGATAGCCTTTCATCACATGAGCAAGTACTGACTTGCATGTTTTCACTTTGAAGAACCATCATGACTGACAACGATTCATTGGCCCACATTTCTCCGCGCGACAAAGCAGAAATTTTGGCGCAGGCTTTGCCCTACATCCGCATGTTTCATGGCAAGACCTTGGTCATCAAATACGGTGGCAACGCCATGACCGACCCCGCCTTGCAAGCCGACTTTGCCGAAGACGTGGTGCTCTTGAAATTGGTGGGTATGAACCCTGTGGTGGTGCACGGTGGTGGGCCGCAAATTGAAACAGCCTTAAAGCGCTTGGGTAAAAAAGGCGAGTTCATTCAAGGCATGCGCGTGACCGACGCCGAAACCATGGAAGTGGTGGAGTGGGTGTTGGCCGGTGAAGTGCAGCAAGACATTGTGGGTTTGATCAATCAAGCCGGCGGCAAGGCTGTGGGCTTGACAGGCCGTGACGGTGGTTTGATTCGCGCCAAAAAATTGAAGATGGTCGACAACGCCGATCCCAACAAAGAATACGACGTGGGCCAAGTAGGCGAGATTGAATCGATTGACCCGAGCGTGGTCAAAGCCTTGCAAGACGATGCCTTTATTCCTGTCATCAGCCCCATTGGCTTTGGCGTGAACAACGAAAGCTACAACATCAATGCCGACGTGGTGGCTGGCAAGTTGGCCAGTGTGCTCAAAGCCGAGAAGTTGGTGTTGCTCACCAACACCCCTGGCGTTTTGGACAAAGCGGGCAATTTACTGACCGATTTAAGCGCGCGCCGCATTGACGAGTTGTTTGCCGATGGCACCATCAGCGGCGGCATGTTGCCCAAAATCAGCGGCGCCTTGGATGCCGCCAAGAGTGGCGTGAATGCTGTGCACATCATTGATGGCCGTGTACCGCATGCCATGTTGTTAGAAATTCTGACCGACCAAGCCTTCGGCACCATGATTCGCAGCCACTGAGCAGGGAGCACTCCATGAACACAGAGACAAGCCACGAAGACAACATGCCCGACAACGAAGAGGCTGGCGCCACGCCCACACGCAAGCGCCCCAAGCCCGGCGAGCGGCGTTTACAAATTTTGCAAACCTTGGCCGGCATGCTGGAGCAGCCTGGCGCAGAGCGCATTACCACCGCAGCTTTGTCAGCCAAGTTGGGTGTGAGTGAAGCGGCGCTTTACCGTCACTTTGCCAGCAAAGCCCAAATGTTTGAAGGCCTGATTGATTTTGTCGAGCAGTCGGTGTTTGCGTTTGTGCGTCAAATTGCCGATCGCGAACCTGCAGGCCCGGCTCAAGTGGCACGCATGGTTGTGCTCATTTTGCAATTTGCAGAAAAGAACCCTGGCATGGCGCGCGTCATGACGGGTGATGCGCTGGTGTTTGAAAACGAGCGTTTGCAAGAGCGCATGAATTTGTTGTTCGACAAACTCGAAAGTGCGTTTAAACAATCTTTGCGCGATGGCAGTCCTCAAAGTGATACACCCACTGTGGATGCGCAAGTGACTGCCTCTTTGTTGGTGGCCTTCATGATGGGCCGCATGCAGCGCTTTGCGCGTTCTGGCTTTAAGCGTTTGCCTTCAGAGAATTTGCAGGCTTCTCTGGCGCGAATTCTTTAAATTACCAACTCCAAAGCGTACCGTCGTGTTGCAGTCGGTTGACGGGCAAATACGCGCGCTGATACGGATACTTTGCGGCCAGTTTTTCGTCAATGTCCACGCCGTGGCCAGGTGATTCGCCGCAATACAGCATGCCCTTTTCAAAACGCCAATCGTGCGGAAAGACCGATAGCATTTCTTCGCTGTGCGCCATGTGTTCTTGAATGCCAAAGTTGGGTACCCAAGTGTCAAAGTGCAATGCGGCGCCCATGCAAACCGGCGACAAGTCGGTGGCGCCATGAGAGCCGGTGCGCACTTGGTAAAGGCTGGCCAAATTGGCAATCACGCGCAAATGCGTAATGCCGCCCGCGTGCGTGACGGTGGTGCGGATGTAATCGATGAGTTGTTGCTCAATCAGATCTTTGCAGTCCCACACTGTGTTAAAAATTTCACCGACTGCCAAAGGCGTGGTGGTGTGATGGCGAATGAGCTTGAAGGCTTCTTGATTCTCAGCAGGTGTGGGATCTTCCAACCAGAACAAATGGAAGGGCTCCAATTCTTTACCCAAGCGACCTGCCTCAATGGGTGTGAGGCGGTGGTGCGCGTCGTGTAGCAAATGCGTGTCGGGCCCCACGGCTTCGCGCACCGCTTGAAACAAGCCAGGCGTGTGGCGCAAGTATTTCTCGGTGCTCCAATCGTGCTCGCCAGGCAAAGGGCCGTCTGCAGGTTCGTACATGCGGCCATTGCCACTCACACCATAAACTTTATTCAATCCGGGGATACCGCTTTGTGCGCGAATAGCCAAGTAGCCCATTTCTTTGTGGCGCAACACTTCATCCACTGTTTCTGCTGTATCGCGTCCTGTGGCATGTGCATAAGACATGATGCCCGTGCGGCTTCGGCCACCCAACAATTGATAGAGTGGCTGTCCTGCAATCTTGGCTTTGATATCCCACAGCGCAGTGTCAACTGCTGCTATGGCAGTCATGGTCACTGGGCCTCTGCGCCAGTAAGCACCTTTGTAGAGGTACTGCCAAATATCTTCAATTTGTTGTGGATCTCGGCCAATCAAACAAGGAATGACGTGCTCTTCTAAGTAGCTCACCACCGACAATTCGCGGCCGTTGAGCGTGGCATCGCCAATGCCTGTGAGGCCTTCGTCAGTTTCAATTTTGAGGGTGACAAAGTTGCGGCCAGGGCAGCAAACAATGACGCGTGCGGCGGTGATTTTCATGAGAATTCTTGCTGAATGATGTATTTCACTGTGGCGTCGATGCCTTGGTACAAAACTTGATCGTGCCAATAGCTTACGCGTGAAAGCCAAGCTTCTGAGGCCGCCAGTTCTTTGCCCCACAAATCTTCACGGGCCAACAAGGCACGCACACAGTCTTGAGGCTCTGTGGCTTGGTGTGCGCCAATGGCCATCAGGCTACTGGCTTGCGGATCGTTGAGTGCGTAGGTTTTGCCTTGCTCATCTTTGGCCAAGGTGTACCGCAAATAAACAGCCGCCGCCAGTGCGTGGTGTTCAAACGAAGCATTGCTAGCCATTTGCCCCAAGACGGAGGGCGGCCACCGCTGCGGAATTTTTTGCGAACTGTCGGTGGCAATTTGGTGCACGCTGTGCTTCAAATAGGGATTTCCAAAACGTTGAATGAGGGCATCGCGGTAGTTGGCCCAATCGGCGCGGCTTAAATGGGGCGCAACTTCTTGACTCATCAAGCGGTAGACAAATTGGCGAATGTGGTCTTCGCCGATGCAATCGGCAATGTAGGCGCGGCCTGTGACGGCACCCATCAAAGCCATGGCGGAATGACTGCCGTTGAGCATGCGCAATTTGGCTTCTTCATAGCTGTGAACATCGGCGGTGACGCGCACCCCACACTGGCTTAGCAAGGCGGCATCAGCAGGGTCTGCAAAATTGTCTTCAATCACCCATTCCCAAAATGTTTCGGTGCTTAGAGCGCACTCGTCCAACAAACCCAGTGCAGTTTTGGCGGCATCTGACACTTCAGAGGTGGCGGCAGGCACGATGCGATCGACCATGCTGCAAGGAAAAGCGCAATGGGCGTCCATCCACTTCATGGCAGGTGCGTCTTGCGCTGTGGCTGTGGCGTGAATCAAAGCTCTGAGCTTGTGGCCATTGCCTTGCAAGTTGTCACAAGAGGCGATGGTGAGGCCAGATCGACCTTCTGCGTAGCGCAATCGCAAGCCTTCTATCAGCAGTTGCGCCAATGCAGGCGTGTATCCCTTTTCAGTCACGGTCAGTGTGATCCACCGCGTGCTGGCGGCGGCAATGGCTTTGATCACACTTTGACGCTCGGTGGTGGCCACGCTGGTTTGCCACAGTGCGCCAGGTACTTGCCATTCAATACCTTTTGCTCCTGCAATGCGAACCGCATACAAACCGTCTTGCGCGCGAAGTTTGTTCACCAAAGCGGGCTGGGTCATGCCCACGCCATGAATGCCCCAGCGCATATCACCTTCACGCAGCAGCTGATCAAACACCATGGCTTGGTGCGCGCGGTGAAACGCTCCTAATCCGAGATGCAATACCCCGGGCGCTGAAGGATTGGGCTGATAGGAAGGGGATTGAACGGAGTTTGAAATGCGTGATTGCGTCGCCCGGCTGAGTTGCAATTCAGACATGGCGGTGCTTGAGTTTGTCCTCAGATGCTTCAATTTCGGCCAAGGTGGCATCGTCAACCCAGATGCCATTGTGCTCACGATCAGTGCGAGCTTTGCGTTCAGGCTCACCAGCCAGCAAGACACCTTCTGTACCCGGCGCATTGGGGCTTTGGCGCAACCAGTCTTCAAAAGCCAAGGCTTCTTTTTCGAAGGCGTCTTGTGTGCCCAAGCGAACAGGGTCGATGATCATGGTGAGCATGCCATTGAGCACGGCACGTTTGTTGTCTGCTTCGCGGTGCCATGTGCCACTGCCCGTGAGCGCACCGCCTAGAAGTTCGCAAGCCATGGCCATGCCAAAACCTTTGTGATCGCCAAAGGTCATGAGCGCACCAAAGAAACCATTTGATTGCGGTACCACCACCACGCCTGGGTTGTTGGTGGGGTGGCCTTTTTCATCGATCAAATAGCCATCCGGCACTTGCTCGCCTTTGTTGTACGCCACGCGCATCTTGCCTTGCGCAACGCGGCTGGTGGCAAAGTCGAGCAGAAAAGGTTTGCGCTGGCCCATGGGCACGCCAATGCAGCAAGGGTTGGTGCCAAAGCGGCCGTCGCCGCCTCCAAAAGGCGCAACCACGGGGCGTGACAACACATTCACAAAGTGAATAGACACCAAACCTTGCGCCACTGCCATTTCAGCAAAGTGACCGATGCGCCCTAAGTGATGGGAGCGGCTGAGCGCTACTGTACACACACCGTGTTGCTTGGCACGTTCAATGCCCATTTGCATGGCTTGCACGCCCGTGATTTGCCCGTAGCCGCGTTGACCATCCAAGTTCACCAAAGGGCCTGTGTCTAGGAGGACCTTCACGCCAGTGTTGGGGCTGAGGCCGCCTTCCAAGACAGCATCGACATAGCGCGGCACCATGCCCACACCATGCGAGTCATGGCCACTTAAATTGGCCATGACCAAATTGGCAGCCACTTGCGCCGCTTCCGCGGCATGGCTACCTGCTTGTTGAATGATGTTGGCAACACGCTGCCGCAACTGATCGGCTGGAATACATTGGCTCATTGTTTGACTTTCAAATTACATGACGGCGCCCACTTGCCATGGCACAAATTCGTTTTGGCCATAGCCGTGCAGCTCGCTCTTGGAGGGTTCGCCTGAAGCGGTTTTTAAAATCATCTCGAAAATGCGCTGACCCATGTCGGCAATGCTTATGCCGTTGTCGACAATTTCACCGCAATTGAGGTCCATGTCTTCTTCTTGTTTTTTCCACAACGCGGAGTTGGTGGAGAACTTCAAGCTGGGAGAGGGAGCGCAGCCATAGGCACTGCCGCGCCCTGTGGTAAAGCAAATGAGGTTGGCGCCGCCCGCCACTTGGCCCGTGGCACTCACGGGGTCGTAGCCTGGCGTGTCCATGTACACAAATCCATGCGTGTTGACCGGTTCTGCATATTCGAAAACTGCCTGCAAGTTGCTGGTGCCGCCTTTGGCCACAGCGCCCAATGACTTTTCCAAGATGGTGGTGAGGCCGCCTGCCTTGTTGCCAGGCGATGGGTTGTTGTTCATCTCGCCGCCGTTGATCTCGGTGTATTGTTCCCACCAGTGAATGCGGTCAATGAGTTTTTGCGCAACCTCTGGTTTGACTGC
>Ga0070374_10000843_pt1 | contig 12949 bp, 9 predicted proteins | sample LauGreSuBDMM15SN_2_FD_66374 | JGI IMG/M metagenome (GOLD analysis project Ga0070374, IMG submission 66374) | Freshwater lake microbial communities from Lake Michigan, USA - Su13.BD.MM15.SN (version 4) (version 4) | ecosystem: Environmental > Aquatic > Freshwater > Lake | place: Lake Michigan...
TGCTGCTGGCAACAACATCGAATGCTCAGCGAAGACAGCACAGCGCCCTGTTCTTTGTGCGAACAGGGCGCTGTGCTGTCTTCGCTGGAGCATTCGACGTTGTTGCCGGCCTCAGTGAACGCTCGGAAGGTCGAAGCGGTGCCCGTCGAGGTTGTGCCAGGAACACGGAATAAGGCGTGACGGTGTAAAAAGTGTCCTTCTGAATTTAGGAGGTTGCTCCGAAACGATGGACCACAACAAGCTGGCGAGCGTCACTCACTTTACGCGTGCTGAGGAGAGAACAGGAATGTTGTTGACGATCCGGCACCGTAGGTCCTGTGCATATCGAAGGAGCGCGACACAGACACCACGATCGACAGGTGAGAGTTGCACGGTCAGCGCTTCGTTGTCGGATGTTTCGGCGAGTTCGCGGTAGCGGTCACAAACCACCCCTCTTGGTCCGGTTGCGCACAAGACACCGATCGCTTGGGCCAACGAGTCGACACCGATGACGACGGGGCCTCGTTCTCCGAGCAACATCGCCCTCGTCTCACTGGCCTGATCAGAGTTCACGAACAACATGTCGGTCGACGACATCTCGCTGGTGCGGGTCTTGAACTCCAAACCTCCGACGTTCACGGTCCATCCACTTGACTCGAGTACAGCACTCGCTGCGACGACCTTGTCGTCGACAAGGTTCGGTTGCTGGAGCGCCAGAGCCGCGATCGCCCAGGCAAGGCCGGACGAACCGCCGTTGACCCGGTTGGCTTTCGTAGCCGAAGCCGGCGCGACGAGGCGAGCCCCGTAGAACGCCTCGGCTGCCAGCAGTGATCGGTGGCGGATCTCGGCTTGATCGCCGTTGTCGGTTGCCGGGTGCTCCACGATCAATGGGTCCGCGATGCGCTTGAGACCTCGTGCCATCCGGTCGAGCGTGGTGGTGGCCGGGTCGCGCACGGTTGGTGCGTAGATGCGCCCTTCGAAGAAGTGGATTGCATCGCCCGCACTCCGTGATACCGAATTCGCTCCTGCGACCCAGAAAACCACACCAGCCATCGTGAAAGCCAGCACGAACGCCGTTAACTCACGGCGAGTCGGGATCTGGGTGCTGAGCCAGCGCAGCATCAGTTCACCAGCGTCATCAATGTGCAGGTCAACAACCAACCGAGCGCAAGATATGGACCGAACGCAAAAGGGCTGTGACGCTGCACCTTGCCGGCGATGAACAGCGAGACCCAGCCGATCACACCAAGAATCATCGACCCCAGAGCAGCGTAGTAGCCGACAGTCCAAGAGCCGAACAGAGCTGCGGGTACACCAGCTGTGGCGAGGAGGATGAGTGTGTCACCACCGCCCATCCCATCGGTTCCACGCACGATCCGATATCCGAGATTGGCGAGCTCGAACACAATTGCCCCTCCGACGGCGATGATGATCCCGGGTAGGAGTCGACCGGGGTCGTAATCCGCGACCGCGGCGCCGATCGCTAGACCCCATGCGAGGATCGCTCCCGGCCAGAACGTCGGCGTGTCGAGGTACATCGTGTCGAGATCGACTAGCGCCCACAACAGGGATGCGGTGGAGAGTACGAGCAGGGCTGCGATTCCGAACAGTATCGCGAGCGTTCCCTGCGCGAACCGCTCAGTCATCAAAGGTGCTGCAGCCCAAGCAAGCGTGTGGATGACGACAGCCCCTACGACACGACCTCTTGTGGGCGCTACGTAGGTTCGGATCAGTGACGGACCGTCTTCGGGTCCCGGGACGATGAGTGAACGCCCGTTGAAGACGTTGCGGTCTTCGGCGGCGGCGACAACAGCTTCGGCATCGGAGACAATACGGTCCTTGAGCTCACCCTCAGGAGCTGAGCCGAGGACGACCCCTTCCTCCTCAGCGAACACGTGAACAGGGTTGGTGGAAAAGAGCTCAGCGTGGTCGGTGAGCTGACGGGCTATCCAAGCGTCGGCAGCGGTTTCCGAATCGATCCCTTCAGGGTTCGGGATGCAAGCGAGGTGATCTGCTATCCGGGCCCACACCCGAGCCCGACCGGCGTCTGCGAAGTCGGTGGCGCGCAACTCGATGACCCTGAGGTACATGGTGATATCGACAGCGACAGCTGCGAGAACATCGATCTCGGCCTGCGGCTCGAGTGAAACAGGTTGGTGGACGCTTCGGCGAGCAGATAGACGTGCCAGCGGGACGCCGACCGCCGCTCCGGCTACTGCGAGGATGAGAACGGCCCAGATGGATGTCAGCACACCCGGGTATGGTCCCGGGGAGAGCCCGCTCGTCCACCCGCCTCTCTCCGGAAGAACCTTCGCCTGCCCTTCACGACGCCACGTACCGCTCTTCCACCTGGACGTCAGGACTGACTACCGGCTCCGGTCGGCTCGAGGGTGGAGAACTGAGAGTTGCCGCGGCACACCCGCCGGTGCTGGGTCCGGTTGTCTCGAGCCGTGGAATGCTAACAACCCCGTCCTTGTGGGGACGGGGTTGTCGGGTTACTGCTAGAGGTTCGCTGCGGAGAAGAAGAGCTCTTCTACCGTGCCGGCGAAACCGTGGGACAGCGTTTGGGCTGTCTCCCACCTGTCAAGGTCGTCACCGAGGTGTCGAGCTTGTAGTTGGGCAACGGTGCTCCAGATGTGGTCTTCGCCGTAGCTGTTCAGATGGTCTTCGACCATCCCCCAGGGAAGTAGGGCAACAAGAGCTGCTTTGTCTTCCACGGCGTCGATGATGCTCATCACTGCTCGGGTCTCCGAGGAGTAGTACGAGCTACGACGTTCACGCCAGCGTACGATCTGCTGATCGAAGACCAGCTTCTGACCTCTGGCGCGATCCGGGAAGGAACGCCATTGATCTTCGGAGATCGCGTCGGAAAGCGTTCGGTCGTAGATGTAGAGAACCTGCTCTTCATCATTGGCAACGCTTGGTAGTCGACGAATCAAGAGCTGGTGATCAGCTAAAGGTTCGAGCACCTTGAGGAGCTCGAGACTCAGATTCGGATTCAACACCAACGAGTCGACCAGTGGAGCTTGACGATCTTTCGTGGCGACGACGTCGGCGACGAGAGCGGTGAGCTCTTCGTTGTCAACGGAGTTCGCAGCTTGGATCATTCTGGCTGTGTAATCCGACTGGGAGCCGGCAGTGAGTGCGCGAGCTGCTCCGACAAGATCGGTCCAGATCTTCGCAACGATTTCATCGTCGAAATGACGTACGATGAGTGCGTGAATAGAATCCGGGTGATAGTTGCCGTGTTCACCTATGATGGGGCGAAGTTCACGAACGACATGGTACACGGTATTCGGGGTGATGCGATCAGAAGCCATTCGAGCAATCGAAGGTTCGACACCCGCAATGAGCGCGGTGTCAAAGGCGTCGTCCTCGATCTGCGGATGCAGCGAGAGCAACGAACGTACGATCTCGTTGGACTTCGCAGATGTTGCGACGAGTGTCGATGCATCTGCGTCTGTTGCAACACGCTTGATCTGCCTGCGCAGGTTGCTGCGTTGCATATCAGTGAGCGAGTTGATGCGAGAGTCGAGCACGATGATTGCCGTTGCTACTGCTAACAGAGGCATACTGTGATCGGCGATGGTTGCCTCAGCGAGCGCACGGGTCGGTTTCGCGACCAGCTTTGCAGCGATGATGTTCCTATCGTCTTCGGTGATGGAAGAACACTCGAGAACTCCGGCGAGGACGCCGGCGCGCTCTTCGGCACGGATTCGCGCACGACGTTGTTCGAGGTCGAGGCCGGGTCGTGTCAGGTAGGACACAGCGACCGGTATCTCATTGCGCTTCATCACGGCATCTAGCACTCCGACAGGTAGACCATCGGCAGCAGCAATTTCTGCCATTGCTTCGATGTCTTTCGATTTCACCGCGAGATGCCAAGCACCTGTGATGATCTCTGGAGTACTGACTTTGCGTTTGATTTGCTCGAGGAGCGTCTTCAAGAACGCGGATGTTGACTTAGCCAAGGGCATGTCTCCTAACTTGGTGGATGGGTATGGGAGTCACCGTCGGAGCCGGCGTCGGGTGCGCAACGCACGTACCTGTCGGGAGGCTCGAGCTGAGCTGGCGACTGGGGCCTGACCCGTGAGGCTGACCCTCAGGCGGTCTGCGGAAGGCTCGCCGGCGGCTTGGAGCAGGCGCTCAGGAGTGGTGAAAAATGAAGAACGCCCCCTGATGGGGATCAGGGGGCGTTCGGGTGGCGTGGGTTACGCCGTGGTCGAGGTCAATTCGACGCTTCGGTCGGCTCGGGGGAGCTCGGTGCCGGCACGTCGGATTCGTGACCAGAGCAGGTTCACTGCTGTGGCGATCTCTGCCGGATCTAAGGATCCGGTTGCCACCTTGGTGGCCAGGACGCGACGTGGGATACGTCGGTACTGTTGCGACCAGTGGCGGCGAGCCCAGGCTGGGAACTGTGGGTCTGTATCGGGGTTCCATTCACGGAACGCCTCCCAGAGACCGTCACTCGCACGCTCAGGACCGATTGGTTCGCCACTGTCAGCATAACTGATGGCAGCTTCAGCGATGAGTTCGGATCCTTGGAGGATGACCTCTTCACCGATGCGGTCCATGCGTGCTCGACGACGTTCTGCAGCAGGGTAGTCACGTCGACGGCGGGCGTCAGCGAGGCCGATACCGGCTCGTACCCAACGATCATGCAGGTCCGACCAGGTCGGGTGCAGGAGAGAACGTGCCTTTTCGGCGGTGACACCGAGCTCTTTGCCGAGCTCGGTGTCGGATGGGAGACGACCCAGGTCCATGGTGAGCTTGGTGTGAACCAAGCGTGCCTTGGCCTTGGCTTCGGCGCGACGGGCGATTTCTCGACCGACACCGATCTCGTCGGCGATCTCAAGCAGAGATTGCTCAGGAGTTCCGAGCAACTCACCACGAGCGTGGGCGAGCCAGAGTTCGAGTTCGTTCAATTCATCAAGATAACGATCGATTGCGGAAGATGCCTCGAGATCGAGATTTCCGAATTCGTCCGTTTCATCAGAGATGAAGTCGCCGAGAGTACGCTCACCATCACCGACAGGAACGTCGAGTGAAGCTTCACGTTGTGACAAAGCACGGGTGACTGCTGCAGTGGTGATACCGAGTTCTGCGGCGATCTCGTCGTGAGACGGGGCGCGGTCGAATTTCTCGGCGAGTTTCACCTGTGTCAGACGCACCTCTTTACGACGGTTGAAGTCCGTCTGGGAGATGTGCCCGAATTCTGCACCACGTACGGTACGGACCAGGCGACCCTTGATGTACTGGCGTGAGAAGGTTCCGAAAGTGACACCCTTTGTAGGATCCCACTTGAGAAAGGCTTCCCACAAACCGAGGCTTGCAGCGTTGACGTAGTCATCACCATGATGTTCGCCGGCAGCGAGGAACGCCTTGGCTACACTGATGGCAAGTCCTCGGTTCGCGACGAAGAACTCCGATCCGATCGCCTCGACGGCGACCTCGGCTTTCCTGATGCGTTCTGCGTTCTTGCGCTTCTTGGCTTTGTCGAGTTCTTCGCGAGCAGCGACCCAACGTGCATGGATCTCTGTGTTGCGATCCCAGATCTCGGTGTTCGCGAACTGGGGTGCAGCGGAAGAAGACTTCCTTGCTGTGGCCTTCGACGAAACATCACGCTTCGTCGTCGGTGTGGTCGCCCGAGCGGCGATACCAGTTGTCCTTGCTGTAGCCTTCGAGACCTTGGTGGTCGCGGTCGCCTTCACGGCTTTCGGCTTGGCTTTGGTCGGAGAGACCTTGGAGGTGATGGGAGCCTTGGCCTTTGTGGCTTTCGGCTTCGTGGTCGTTCCGCTCGAGGCGGAAGACGTGGTCTTCCTGCCCTTGGCAGGACCCGCTCCGCGTGCAGCGGTCACGGGCTTTTTGGTGTGTGTGCGCACGGAACGCACCGTCAGCGCCGGAGGTGATCGGGCAACGCTGACCTGTTGGTTGCTGGGCGTCCTGGCCTGTGAACGGACCGTTGATGAGGTGAAATCGAATGGGGCGGCGCCTCGATCCAGGACTGGCCATTGGCGACCACGACTGGCAGTCGGTGTGGTGCTGTGTGCGTTGGTGACGCTGGTACCCGGCGTGACGTTTGCCGAAGAGGTCCGTGCACCGCTCCAGACCGGTGAGGGGGCTGGGCTGGGTTCACCTGTCCAGATCACCGGAACGGCCGCTTACCGTGCTCTCCCTGTCCCGTTCGAGGCGGAAGACCCGCGTCTCATCGGTTGGTTCGTCGCTACCGGGTCGCTCCTCGACGGCCTATCAGAGAGTGTCGTGGAGGCGCAGTACGAGTACATCGACGCTTCACAAGCAGTGGATGCCGCCGTCCAAGCTGTTCAGGTGGCAAATCTCGAGGCCGCACGGTTTGCGATCCGCTACGGAATCACCTCCGATGTCGCGATGATGGAGCTCGGGCTGCTCTACGACATGGCGCTCGGCTCGACACCACCTCAGGAAGCGGTGCGTTCCTTGGAAACCCTTCGCCGGATGCAGGACCACTCCGACACGCTGATCTCAACAGCGCAACGTGATGTCGTCCGGGCGCTGGCAGAACTCGAAAATGCAAAGATCCGAGTTCGAGAGCTGGGTTCCGAACTTGCCTCAGCGCGTAGATTTGCCGCTCATCTGGTCGAGGTTGATGCCTTGATCGCTGGCACCGAGGTGCCGACATCGAGCATTGATGCCTTACTCTTCACGGTGAGTGCACCGGCGCCAGCCTTCCCTGTGGCGATGCCTTGGGAAAATCCGGTTGCACAGGTAGGGCGGCTCGGTTCACGTACTACACCAAGTGGAGCCACCAGCATCGGAGACAGCTCGAGGAATGTGGAACGACTGCGTCCTGAGCCGCCGGTACCAGGGACGATCGATGTCGTACTCAGAGTGCCAGCATCGAAACTCGCTGAAGTCGAACTGCAGCTCACTGGCCGTTCGTACGCCATCTTCCCCACTGCATCGCTACAGCTGGGCTCGATGCCGGTCCAGGCCATAGGTGTCGACGACGCAACCGCTTCGACCATCGGACTCGACTCGGCACCCAACACCAACTTCGTCGTCGCATCCAGCTCAGCACGTGTCGCCGGGTCACTACGCATCGGTGATGAGAAATCAGTGACCATGTCGGCAAAGCGGTACCTCGACCGTTCAGGGGTGGGTCTGCCGGCGCTACGCGAACGAACAGATCGGTCCGTGACGACGTTCACCACTGACGGCACAACTCGAGCAGTCGTCGAGGATGATCCCTCGTCGAGCCCCTCCTCACCAAGCCCCATCTCACCAAGCCCCACCTCACCAAGCCCCACCGCACCAAGCTCCACCTCGTCAGCATCCACTGCAGTCATCGCCGGTTTCGCCCCCCTCATCCCCGGTGCAGGCCTCGCCGTACCAGCGGGACTTCTCGCAGACGCCGAGGAGTACCTGGTTGCAATCGACCACTCAGGGGATGCTGACGCAACACGCTTCTCCTGGACATTGATGCTGCAGCACCCGAGCGGATCGGTGATCCGCAGTTCGGCAGCACCTGCTCCGTCGGAGTTCTACACACCTGTGGAGGCAGCTGGCGTCCTGGGGACATTGCGCTACGAAACCTTCGAGTGGCGAGCGAACTCACGCGACATCGACATTGCCGATAGTTACGCGGAGAAGAACATCGGCGTTCGCAAATATCCCATCCTCGGTGAGTTCGCTTGTAACACAGCAATCTCAGCCCAGTTGGCAGGAGCCCTTGCCGAAGCGGTCCTACGCGGACTTGGGGACGAGATCGATCCAGCAAAGTTCGGTGGTTGCTACAACCCTCGGTTGATTCGTGTAGGCTCAGGTCCTTCGTTCCACGCCTGGGGTCTCGCCGTCGATCTGAACGTCAGCGAGAACCTGATGTACACTCCAGGATCGATGCACGACGGGATCATCGCCGTGTTCAAAGCATGGGGTTTTCGTTGGGGTGGCGACTGGTCGTCGATCGATCCGATGCACTTCGAGACGGCAGCTCTACTGCGACCCGAGAACTAGCTGCCGATCAAGAACCGGGTACGAACACACGGTACGGAGGTCAAGTGCGATGAGCCGGCCACGCGACACCATCTCCGACATGAACAGCTCCCATGAACCTACGCCACCGGTTACACAAACACCCCAGTCGCCGGAGTTTGGCGGAACCTATCCGGTCTCCCTCAGTGATGCTCTCGCTCCTAGCGCAACGCTCACCAGGGCGAAACTTGCTGCGAAAGCAAAGCTCATTGCTTCGCTCGCGCACATCGGACAGATCGACGCGATCGGCGCACCGTACGCAGGTCATCTAATGCGAACGACAGCACGTGCCGTCTCGATCAACGGTCGCCTCGCCACCGAGGACCAGTTGGACCGTTTCGACGTCGAGGCAGCAGCACTGCTCCATGACACGTGCGAGGACGCGGATGTCACGATCGAGCAACTCTTGATCGCAGGCATCAGTCATGATGTTGTCGAAGCCGTCACGTTGTTGACCCATGGTAAGAACGAACAACGAGAGACGTACCTGCGGCGCTTGAGCGGTTCACGGCTGGCTACGCTCGTGAAGATTGCCGACACCCTCGACAACAGCGACCCTGTCCGTCTTCGAGCGATCACCGACCCGACCCGTCGTGCCCGGTTGACAACCAAGTACGACGGTCAATTGGACTTCCTGATCGCATCCACCAATGGTTGGATCACCCGCTCTTTGATCTGAGGCTCCAGGCTTCACCAGTACTTGATGTACGTCAGAAAAGAGAGAAAGCCACTCACAGCTACGTGAGTGGCTTTCTCTTCGCAAGTCGAAGAAGTCCGAGTACCTTACTTTTCAGACTTCCGCAAAGACTATTCAGTGCAGCTCTTCTTCGAGCGTCGCTCTACTATGGTACGAAAAAGAATAGGAAATTCTATTCGCGACCGTGACGAATTAGTCGACGACGTGTAACAGGATGATTGAGCTTCGACAGGGCCTTAGCCTCCACTTGCCGAACGGCCTCTCTGGATAATCCGAGAAGCGTGCCGATTGCGGAAAGGCGTTGTGGTGGTTCTGCATCCAAGCCGAAACGACGGGAGATGACGAACAACTCGCGGTCCTCGAGGGCGTTCAGTCCGAACTGTTCAAGGTCGGTGAGCTCCTGACGAGCGATGACAGAATCCTCGATAGATGCGTCCTCATCGGGAATGGAGTCGCCCAGGAACCCCTTGCCGTCGTCGTTGATCGGCCGATTCAAGCTGTCCTGCTCTTGGGTGTTGAGCACGCGCTTGACGGTGTCCACGGTAGCTCCAGCAAGAGCTGCGATCGCTTCGTACGAAGGCATCGGATCTGAATCTTCAGGCTTCAGTTCCTTGAGTGCTCGGCGGATGTCGGGCCGCTTTTCGAAGTCACCTGGATTGAGGTGTTTGAAATCTGCGTCACGGACAGCCTTGAGGCATTCACGTTGGATCGGCTTGTACGCCCAAGTCGAGAACTTGGAACCACGCGTCGGGTCGTAGGTAGAGATGGCTCGCATGAGACCGAGGACTGCTGCGCCTTCGAAGTCACGTGAATCCTCACGTGAGGTCGTCGAGGTGAACTTGCGTACGTAGTTGAGGACGAGGCCGTAGTTCGCTTGGATGATCTCGGTGTCGACGGTGTCGAGGTCGGTACGAGCGCGACGTAGATCTAGGTCAAGGTCAACGGGCTCATCGTCGATCTCGGAACCCTTGCGTCGCTTGGTGGCAGTCTTGGTGGTTGCCTTCGGTTTGGCGACAGCCTTCGTCACCTTCTTCGGCTTGGGGTTGTCGCGTTCCTCGATGGCTGACTCGAGCTTCGCGATTCGATCGCGTACCTCGTAACGACGTCGGAACAGGTCTTGGTTCCTGTCGTTGAACTCTACGCTGGTACTCACCGGTTCTCCTCCTTTGGGACGCACCCGGGCGACGAAAGAAGTGTCGGAACCGAACACGTCCGGCTGTGTCGGCGGATAGCCGAAACCAGTTGCACTCGCGAGTCCTCCCAGACGACGCACTCAGTGACGGGTGGTCACTGTCAGCGACGGTGACAGGGGCCGGTTGCGGGACAACCGAGCACAACGCACCTTGTGAACTCTGGCGGACGTGCTGATTCCGAAAATTTCCAGAGCTTTGTGAGGAGACGTAGGTCACCCCTCATTGCTTCAGCTGTTGACATTGGTCAATAGGCGATAAGCAAGTCTCTTGAAACTTGATAGATCTCTGTGTAACGCAGTTCGACCTTTCGATAACACTCAAGCTAGGGTCAAGGTCGGCTCAGGCGGTTACCCGAACCGCTCTGATGTCATCCGGCAGACGACGCTGGCTCCGCAGCAGCGCCATAGAGGGTCGTCCAGGGGTTGCCTCTACTGCGACACGGAAATGCTGTCTGTCGGGCCAGCAGTGGGCTCCTGCGCACGGTGGAGGGGTATGCACGACCCACGCGCCGACGATCCGCCACTGCTGGTTGTCACCTTGGGGTCAGCCGCGACCCTGGTCGTACTCGTCCTCACATCTTTCAGCGGGCTCCTGGTCGCGCTCGCAGCGGTACCGGCAGCTCTCGTCTTCGCCCTCACCAGCTGGGTGGGTAACGCCAACCCGCCGCCACTGTCCTCACGACTCTGGGCGTTCATCATCGGGGCTTCGGTCACCGTCCCCGTCTCGCTCGCACTGTCGTTCGCAGCCGAACCGTGGTTGGAAATGACCGGCATCTCTGCGTACGCCGCAGCCGGGATCATCGAGGAGGCCGTCAAAGGGGGTGCACTCTGGTGGCTCGCTCGCCGCTGGACGACGTTCGACTCGCCGTTGTCAGGACTTGTCTACGCGCTCCTCGTTGCCGGCGGCTTCGCGTTCACGGAGAACATCCTGTACTTCTCGCAGACCGCAGACGTCGACGGCTTGCTCACCACCTTCGCTGTGCGCGGGCTCGTGCTCCCCTTCGCTCACCCCTTGTTCACAGCCGGGATAGGCCTAGCGTTGGGATTGGTGGCCGGACGGCGTAAGTACGGACAGGTTTCTGCAGCCTCCATGTTGATGCTGGCCTCGGCATATTCATTGGGAGCGGTCGGTCACGGCTTGTGGAATCTTTTCAGCTTCTTCGACTCCTATTGGTACCTACCGGCATACCTCTCCGGTGTCATCGTGTTACTGAGCGTCGCCCGACGTCTGCACACTCGTCAGGCGAATGCTTTCAACACTGCTATCGAAGCTGCCGGCGACCAGCTCGACTCGCTCGACCGGAGTGTTTTGACAGACGCCTCTGCGCGGCGATCACTTCGCTCGCAGCTCGAGCGTGATCAGATTCAGGCGCTCGCCGTCTGGCGCCGTCTATGGGCATCGACCGCTGCGGGGGCCAACGTTGACGAGGTATCCAGGGCTGCGCAGGAATGGCGGGAGCTCTGGCGCCCCACACCGGTAGCCGATGCACTCTCCACAGATCTGCCCAACGCTGACCCTGTAGAGGAATCCAAAGAAGACTGACCCTGTGAGACCCGTCGTTACTCAACGAAAGGCATGCTAGGCGACGATTGCTCACCTACTGCAGTGAAGTCCTTCATAGGTCGAGTCCTGCGTCAGATGCATACGCTTGACAGTTGCATACCATCGACAACGCGTCGACTCAGGGGTACCACGCTCTGCAGGTAACTGGCAACGCTGGTGATCTGCTGCTTATTTCTTCGCACGTCCAGAGCGAATTTTGGCGTACGCGATAGCCCCAGCTACCGCTGCTGCGGTGACGGCAATCGCTACACCGGCAACGATGACCACGGTCGGGTCACCCGTTTCGACTGCGACGGGCTCTTCGCCCCCGTGAGCGAACACCGCACCAACAGGTGTCGTTACAATCATAAGAGCGATGGTGGTCAAGGATCGGCGTAGGTTGCGCATCATGGTAGTTCCTCCTAGGTTCGGGATACCGACCGTCTCCGGAGTGCCCGCAGCGTCAAGCAGGTTGCCGGTGTCGGCCAGGGGCGGTCAAGGGATGGATGCCTGGAGCGGGCGACGAGAATCGAACTCGCATCCTCAGCTTGGGAAGCTGATGTGTTACCACTACACCACGCCCGCGTGGCTCAGTTACTGAACCCGTAATGGGGACAGTGCCCAATCGTGCGATCCAGGCAATCGGATCTCGCTGAGGTCCCAGGCTGCAGCGGTCGCTCGGCCTAGCCGCCCGAACTTGTCGACTTTTCCTGTGAAGCCTTATCCCAGTCAGGTGCACGACCGAAGCGTGACTTCGTCGAGATGGACTCGAGGAATCCTTCCAACCGCGCACAGAGCGATAGGTTGGAGTCACCGTATGTCTTGACGATGATGTCGCAGGTCCTTCGTGCGAACACTTCGTCGTGGCGGATGACGAGTGTCGAGAGCCAGCGTGAGAGACATCCATCCCGGTCACCGGTCTTCGCACAAAGATCCATCGCACCTACAATATCCTTACCCGATCTATCAAGATAGAGCGCCTGGATCTCACCGAGTCCAACGCCACACGCTTGTGTTGACCCAAGTTTCTTGCACATCTTGATGAGTTGTTCAGCCCCTGGGTTACCCGCGCGACGGAAGTACTCCTGTAGCGAATATCGGGCACAGGCCGCGATCTGTTGATCTTCCTTCGCCTCTGCGCATCCGGTCTCGGGATCCATCCAGTAGCCACCCAGTCGATGCGCATCGCGCTCATCGTCGGTGAAGACGAGGAACGAGTAGGCTCCGTCGGTGCAGGATACAATAAGATGATCAAGGGGAGATTTTCGACAGGAAGAGAGGATCTCCCCAGAATCGGATCCCGTGCGCATGGCCAGACCCTGACCTACACCTCGGTAGCATTTGTCGACGACGACCGAGAGTGGGAAGTCAGCAGATGCATCCTTGTCGAACCGACTGCAGTAGACGGCCATCGCTCGCCAGGACTCGTGGATCGTCGTCTGGGTGCGCGCAGCACCAACCCCGAGTCCAGTGAAGTACGAGTAATCGCACATGTTCAGTTCCGGGTCGAGCAGCGACGATTGTTCCA
>Ga0070374_10000848_pt1 | contig 12939 bp, 8 predicted proteins | sample LauGreSuBDMM15SN_2_FD_66374 | JGI IMG/M metagenome (GOLD analysis project Ga0070374, IMG submission 66374) | Freshwater lake microbial communities from Lake Michigan, USA - Su13.BD.MM15.SN (version 4) (version 4) | ecosystem: Environmental > Aquatic > Freshwater > Lake | place: Lake Michigan...
ATGGAAAATTTTCAACTAATTATAAGTTTTCCAATTATGGAGTATTCGATAACAGTTACAATGCATTGTTTACCAACGATGCGTCTTTCAACAATATGGGTTCGGTTGTGAATCATGGAATATTTACAAATACTACAAGAGGTTTTTTTGATAATAGTTACAATTCCCTCTTTACCAACGATACGTCTTTCAACAATATCGGATGGGTCCTCAATGATGGAAGTTTTAACAATAGTGCAACAGGATTTTTTGATAACAGTTACAATGCTCTCTTTACGAACAATAGATCTTTCAACAATAGGGGTAGAGTTCTCAATAATAGAACATTTCAGACTAATTCAGGATCCTCTTTTAATAATGATCCGAGTAACAACTTTATTAATAACAAATTGTTTTATCAAAAAAGTTTTGGTGATACCCGTTTATATTTAGATTCTATTCAAATGAATAATGGTTCCCAATATAGTATAGATGGTTCTGGATCATTTCTGTACGATAATATTGTTAATAGCGGTAATACATTTAATAATTATGGAAACTTTTCAACTAGTTCTAAGTTTACAAATGATGGTTCATTTAATAATATAAATGAGTTTAAAACTACTTCCAATGGAATATTTACAAATACTGCAAAAGGGTTTTTCGATAACAGTTACAATGCATTGTTTACCAACGATACTTCTTTCAACAATATCGGACGGGTTCTAAATAGAGGTAATTTCATCAATACTGCAAGAGGTTTCTTCGATAACAGTTACAATTCCCTCTTTACCAATGATACATCTTTCAACAATATGGGTTGGTTTCTGAATGATGGAAAAATCAACAATAATGCAAGAGGTTTTTTCGATAACAGTTACAATTCCCTCTTTACCAACGATACGTCTTTCAACAATATGGGTTGGTTTCTGAATGATGGAAAATTCATCAATAATGCAAGAGGTTTCTTCGATAACAGTTACAATGCTCTGTTTACCAATGATACCTCTTTCAACAATATGGGTTGGTTTCTGAATGATGGAAAATTCATCAATAATGCAAGAGGATTCTTCGATAATAGTTACAATTCTTTATTTACCAACGATACGTCTTTCAACAATATGGGTTGGTTTCTGAATGATGGAAAATTCATCAATAATGCAAGAGGATTCTTCGATAACAGTTTCAATTCTTTATTTACCAACGATACGTCTTTCAACAATATGGGTTGGGTGCTTAATGATGGAACATTCATCAATAATGCAACAGGTTTTTTCGATAACAGTTTCAATTCTTTATTTATAAATGATGCATCTTTCAACAATATGGGTGGCTTTAATAATTATGGAATATTTGATTGTTCTTTTTCAGATAGTACACCATATTTTAATAACCAACTTAATTATCTTTTTAAAAATTATTATATTTTTAGAAAAGGGTTTACAACCAATATATCCATCAATTTTGATATTATTCAAATGATGCCAAATTCTATATATAAAATTTATGGTAAGGGAACAATGAATGACGATATAATTATACCATCATATATAAATTTTTATGTTGAACCCACGATAGGAGACATTAATGCTAATTGTAACATTATAAATAATGGAGTTTTCACAAATCACTCGCCTAACTACCTATACACTATATTTTCATTTCGCATAAAAAAGATATTCTCAAATTATGGTACTATTTATAATGGTGATATTAGTAATGTTACTAATCTGTATGCTTCATTTGTCATAGATATCAGCGGTATATTCTATAATGGTTATCCAGGTATAAATACAGCAAATACTTTTTATAACAATCAATCTCTTATCAACGGCGGTACATTTTTTAATTATAGCAATATAGTTAGCAAAGCAATGAAATATGATAATAATATAGCCACTCATGGTTCTTATTATATAAGTTATTTTAATTCAAAAATTACAGTGGGTAGCGCACATTTTATAAATAAAGGTACCATTACTATGACAAATGGAGTCCTCTTATGTACCGGCTATTTTTGGAACGAGGGATCTATAAATTTAACTTATAATGGAAACGGTTTTACTACAGCGTATGGTTCCTTAGAAGTAGGAATGAGTGAGAGTGGCATTTTTAAGGGTGGGTATTTTATAAATAACGGATTTATGCAAGCAACCAATGCAGGTAGTCAGGGCAAAACAACTATTTTGAGAAACGGTGGTTTATTTATAAATAACGTGCCGCTTTCTTTCGCGTCAGACTTAGATGCGGACGGAACAAGTATGTTACGAATTTTAGCTGATACGACTTTTTTTAGTGGCATACGTAGTGTTAGTGTTATTACAAACTTGTCAAATCCCAACAATAATCGGTATTCTGGTTTTACTGCTACCTATGTAAATACTAATAATTTTAGACATCCATATAATATTATGACTAATCCTCTTGTTACCTATACACATCCACCGAGTAACTATCTCCTTGGTATTTCGTGGATCGGTGGTAATAATCCTACTATGTATGACCCATATACTATTACACTTCCAGCCAATTCTACTACTACAATCGATATTTCTAATAATAATATGAATATAGTCTACATTAAATTTAGTTCAAATAGAATTGTGCAAAACATAATAAATAAAATTATTATACCAACTGGCGCTACATTAAATTTAATAAATACTAAAAATACTACAAATGGAATAATTAATACTACGATAATTAATAACGGTACTTTTACTACACAGACAAATACTGGACCTATGACTATCGCTGATAAATCAAAGATTTATAACTCCAGCTCCAGTACTATTAAAATAAATAATTCTATAACAAATTTAGGTTATTTTGATAATAGTGGTAGTTTTCTAAATTACAATTCATTTATTAACCGTGGAAGCTTCACGAATAATTCACAAAGTTTCTTTGATAATAGTTACAATGCATTTTTTATAAATGATTCTTCTTTTAACAATATGGGTACACTTGTCAATAATGGAACATTTCGGACTAATTCAGGATCCTATTTTAGGAATGATACGAGTAACAACTTTACTAATAACAAAATATTTTATCAAACTAGTTCTGGTAATACCAGTTTATATTTATATTCGATTAAGATGAACAGTGGTTCACAATATAGTATAGATGGTTCTGGATCATTTGTTTCTCCTATTAGGATTAATAATGGTATTACATTTAATAATTATGGAAACTTTGCAAGTAATTATAATTTTTCAAATGATGGTTCATTTAATAATATAAATACTTTTTTTACATCTATTCCTAATGGAACTTTTAACAATAATTTAACAGGATTCTTCGATAACAGTTACAATGCTTTATTTGTAAATGATACATCTTTCAACAATATGGGTAGAGTTCTTAATGATGGAACAATAACGAATACTGTAAACGGTTATTTTAATAATGTTCCCAATTCATACTTTACCAACGATACGTCTTTCAACAATATCGGAACTTTAGTACTGCAAGGCAATGAAACTTTAAATCGTGCTATTTTTGGTACTGGTAATATAATTTATTAAAATGTTTAGAAGACACATCTTTTGTAAAATAACTTTACTTTCAACATACTTGTTTGCATATATGGTAACAAAAATATTATTGTTAGTAATAATATTTTTGTGAATTTGCGTATCATCCTTGAAGTTACGGGTAATTTATTCCTTTATTTACTTCGAATAGAAGCCGTTGTTACTGTTCTTCTTTTGGTATTTTCTCTATAAGAAAACCCTCCTTTTTGTTTTCTATGTTGTTTTTTTGTTTTTCTATTATATTTGTTATTTTTTGATTTTCTATTATAGTTGTTATTTTTTGATTTATTTCCTCCCATTATTTTCCCATTCTTTACAACAATTCCATTTCTAGTGAGAATACCCTGAATTTCACTTGGTTTTTGCGCATTTCTAATTTCTGTCAATGCCTTTTTGTATTTTAGGACATTCCCTTGCTGCGAAGCTTTATAAGATATTTGGTCTAATAATGTTTTAAAATCAAATTGCAATTGACTACCTTCGAGAGAAGTAACATTAATTATTTCATTATTAGGTATTGTCTGAATTGTTGAATTATTTGGTTTTGTGGGTTTAACAGGTTTTCCTTCAATGATATTTGCAATATCCAAAATAGATTGTTCGATTTCAGAAAACAATTGGCTATATTGCCCTGTTTCTGTTGAAGGTGCCGCTTTTGCTAATATTTCTAAATTTGCAGTAGCTTGTTTTATCGCCTGTGTAGCAGTTATTATTCTTTGTTTTAAATCCTCATTTTGTTTTGTAAGTTCGATTATCTGTTGGTTTAATGCGTCTATTTTACTTTGGCCTTGATTTTGGTTATCACTTATCATTTTTGCCTGTTTAGCAGTTTCATCTGTTTTTTCCTTCAACTCTTGTTGTAAAACCAGTAATTTATCGTCCTTTTCTTTAATTTGACTTATAAGTTGATTTATTTTTGCTTCATTTTGTTGTATCAAATTCTTTATTTCTTGCGCGTGTTGTGCATGGATATCGCCTTTACCAGATAATTCATTTGTTAACGTTTGTACTTGTTGTTTAAGCGCAGTATTTTCATCTGATAATTTGCGTATCTCTTGTTCTTCAACGTCAATTTTTTGTTGAAGAACATTCTTTTCACCAGAACACTTTTTTTGAAATTCGTTAAGTTGTTGCGAAAGTTGTTGTTTCTCTCCTTCTAACGCGTTAAACCTTTGTTTTAATTCTTCAATTTCTTTATCTTTTTCTCCTATTGAAACACTATTTGAGTTAACATTACCTTGCAACCCATCAATAGTTGCTTTTAATTGAGTAATCTTTCCTGCTAAATTTCGAATTTTATCATTTATATCTTTTAGCTTAGCAAGTAAATTATCACTGAACTTTTGTTTTTCTTGAATACTGGTTTGGATTCTTTGATTCATTTGATTTAAATTGTCCATACTACTTTGAAAATCTTGCAAAAAATTTGGACTTTGTGTCATTGCTATATATTTAATTTATATTAAATTTGATAAAATGGTTATGTATAATTATTTTGATTTATCATCTATTTTAACATTTATTTCTTTTACATTATTTATAATAGAGTCTAAATTTCTTTTAATGGATTTTATTTCACGAAGAATATTTATTTGTTCTATTTTTGCATCTTCAATATTTTGACGAGTTAGTTCACCCGACAATGTTAACCCTTCAATATAATCATTTAATATTTGAAGAGCTTCCATTTGTTGTTGTTTTTGTTGTGAAATATATTGATAATAAACGACATAATCATCTTTTACTGTATCCAAAAAGCTGTTGTGTTTTAATATAACTTTGAGTTTTTTGTGTTTTTCTAGTAGCATTTTTTGTTTATAATTGATTAATTCTTGAATTTTTAAAAAATGCGCATCCCTCTCGACTAAAGGTATTTGAAATTTAATTTTAAAATCTTCATTTTCCATTCCTAGAATATAAAACTATTTTATTATTTTATAAAAAAATATAAAATCTTTGTAATATATTATTTAGGATGTCGAAAACCCAAACAGAACCATTGCTAGCTCCTGACGATAATCGTTTCGTTATGTTTCCAATTAAGTACCAAGATATATGGGAAATGTATAAAAAACAAGTGGATTGTTTTTGGCGAGCCGAAGAAATTGATTTAACAAAAGATTTGTCGCACTGGGACAGCCTAAATCGTGACGAAAGATATTTCGTGTCTATGATTTTAGCATTCTTCGCTGCTAGTGACGGAATTGTTTTGGAAAACCTTGCTTCACGTTTTATGAATGATGTACAAGTTTCAGAAGCAAGAGCGTTTTATGGGTTTCAAATTGCTATGGAAAATATCCATAGTCACACTTACAGTCTATTAATAGAGACTTATATAAAAGAGAAAGAAGAAAAAGACCGGCTATTCAATGCTATCGAACACTTCCCTTGCATTAAAAAGAAGTCCGATTGGGCGCAAAAATGGATTCGTGATAATCGTAGCAGTTTTGCCACGCGTCTTGTTGCTTTTGCCTGCATTGAAGGTATCTTTTTTAGCGGTGCGTTTTGTAGTATTTACTGGTTGAAAAAACGCGGTCTTATGCCAGGGCTTACGTTCTCGAATGAGTTAATCTCACGAGATGAAGCGCTTCACTGTGAGTTTGCTGTGCTTTTATATTCCAAATTGCTTAAAAAAGTCGACAAGGCCAGAATTCACGAAATTATTCGCGAAGCGGTTGAAATTGAAACAGAATTTATTTGTGAGGCGTTACCTTGTAAGTTGATTGGAATGAATTCTGATTTAATGACACAGTACATTCAATTTGTTGCAGACAGATTGTGCGTACAGCTTGGCTACAAAAAAATTTATAATGTTACGAACTGTTTTGATTGGATGGAGCTAATTAGTTTGGAGGGCAAAACAAACATGTTCGAGAGAAAAATTTCAGAATATAGTTTAACAAACACCTCTAAAACAGACGCGTTTGTGATCAGCGATGATTTTTAAATAAAATAATTGAAACAAATAAATAACAAGTTTTAATAACTATATAAAGACAATACTATATACAAATATATTATGCCTAAAACTCAAATTGATTATTCTAATTCTTATATTTACAAGTTGTGTTGTAATGATGTGAATATTAAGGATATTTATGTTGGTAGTACCACTAATTTTGAACAAAGAAAGTCATTACATAAAAGAACCTGCGACATTGAAGATAATCAAACCCGTGTATACAAATTTATTATAGAAAATGGCGGTTGGAGTAATTGGTCAATGATTCCAATCGAAAAAATATCGTGTCAGGATAAAAAAGAACTACTTATAAGAGAAAGATATTGGTTAGAAACTCTTCAAGCAACATTAAATTGTAATAATCCAATTACTTCAAAAGAAGAAAAGGAACAACAAAAGCAGGAATGGTATGAGGTAAATAAGGAAATAATATTAAATAAATCAAAGGAAAACTATCAAGAAATTAAAGAACAAAAAATAGAATATCAAAAAAAATATGCAGAAGAAAATAAAGAAAAAATATCTGAATATCAGAAAGAATATGCAGTAAAAAATAAAGAAAAAATAGCACAACAAAAAAAAGAATACAGAGAAAAACACAAAGAAGTACTTAAAGAAATGGTTTCTAATTGGAAAATTAAAAATAAAGATGCTATAAAGGAGAAAAAATCCGAGATTATTACTTGTGAATGTGGAAGTCAACATTCATTCGGTAATAAACATAGGCATCTTCAATCGAAAACTCATATAGATTATCAAAATAAGTTATGCGGTAATATTTTTGATATAAAAATAGAAGATCAAATTAGTGAAGAAGAAAAAGCAACAATGATTAAACTTAAACAAAAAGAATACAGAGAGAAACACAGCGAAAAATTGAAGCAACAAAAAAAGAAATACAATGATTCGCATAAACTAGAAAATAGTGAAAAAAAGAAAAAGTATTATCAAGAACATAAAAATGAAATAATAGAACAGACGAAAACATATTGCCAATTAAATAAAGATAAAATTCAGGAGTATAAAGATATATGGTATCAAAAAAATAAAGAAAAAATTTTAGAGAAACAGAAACAGTTATTTACTTGTGAATGTGGGTCGGAAGTTAGAGCTTCTAGTAAGTCTAGTCATTATAAAAGTGTTAAACACCAACAATTTTGTCAACCTACCCAAATATAAAAATATGTAATATATTATCACAAATATTACATATTTGACTTTTATTTATCAACAATGACAGTTTTAGATATGTTACGAATAATTTTATCCTCTTTTTCGATATCATTATCACCAGACCCACCGCACGATTCTATAATAATCTTATTATATTGATCAGAATAATTGGATGATGCTTTGAGACAATCTGGGTGTGCTTCTTTAAATTTCAATATAAGCCGATGATTTTTTGATGCAACTCTTTTGATCGCTTTTCTGATTTTCTTTTTATCATCATCTTCCTTTTCCCATTTGTTTTCATCTTTTATGTACATAATTTCTCTCTTTTTATCTGTACAATGAATCGGGCGTTGGGTTACATCAAGTGCCTGCAAGTTACGTGTAATAATATTGGTAATCCCTTCTACATAACCAAGTTTACCTACATTTTCTAAGTCCGACAATTGCAACTGTATAGAATCCACAAAATCCATAATATTCATTGCATCTTTGCACGTTTCATTTAAAAAGAAATTTAAGTTAAATGCTTTATTATGGGAGTTTGTAGTGTTATTTGTAGTATTGTGAGTGCCATTTTTTATAACTTCCATCATGATCGTTTGTTGGTCCAACATCATATTTTTAAATTCGGAATTTTCTTTTACAAGCTCGGAATTTTGTTTAATAAGCATTAGAATAACATCTTTATCAAACGATTTATCTAGTATATTATTTTCATCTTTACAAATGTTATTATCTATATTGTATATATTAGTTGTTTTTTTAGTAAATAGTTCTACGCATTTCTTTTTATGTCTCCATAGTCCTGTCCTGTCTTTATAATCTTTGTTACAAAACTCGCACCTTAAAGATATAATTTGCTTATTTTTGTTGCCGAGTGTTGCTAAAATGTGTTTTCTAGACAACATATGTATTTCATAGTTGCTGCGACGGCACGATACATAGTCACATTCTGTACATTCAAAATAATCTGCTAATTTTTGCTTAATATTGTTGCCGTTTGTTGCCATATAGTAGCAACAGATTTTAAGCAAGATTTTTTTCGTAAAAATTTTTTAAAATTTTATCGTAACAATTTGAAAAATAAACATTTCCGCGTCAGACCATAAATTTCAATTATGGTCACAAATGTGTATTTTTGCATAAAATATTTTAGGTTTTCATTTTTGGACATTTTTTTTGTCCATTTTTCAAAACCTAAAAAAACTTTCCCACAGAAAAATCACTAAATTTTTAGATTTTCTTTAAGTACCTTTAATATATATTGTATTGCTTTAAGTACCTTTAATATATATTGTATTTCTTTAAGTACCTTTAATATATATATTAAATTTGTCTTTCTATTTATCAACAATTACAGTTTTAGATATGTTACGAATAATTTTATCCTCTTTTTCAATATCATTATCACCAGATCCACCGCACGACTCTATAATAATCTTATTATATTGATCAGAATAATTCGAAGACGATTTAAGGCAATCTGGATGTGCTTCTTTAAATTTAAGAATTAGCCTATGGTTCTTAAATGCCACTCGTTTTATCGCTTTTCTTATTTTCTTTTTATCATCGTCCTCCTTTTCCCATTTGTTCTCGTCTTTAATATACAGCGTTTCTCTCTTTTTATCAGTGCAATGAATAGGTCTTTGTGTTACATCAAGCGCTTTCAAATTTTTGGTAATAATATTGGTAATACCTTCTACATAACCAAGTTTACCAACATTTACTAAATCAGATAATTGCAACTGAATAGATTCAACAAAATCCATAATATTCATTGCATCTTTGCAGGTCTCGTTTAAAAATACATTAAGATTAAAGGTTTTATTATGAGAATTCGTTGTATTATGATTTGTAGTATTATGTGTTCCATTTTTGATAACTTCCAACATCATATTTTGATTGTCTAACATTATATTTTTAAACTCTGAATTTTCTTTTACAAGTTCGGAATTTTGTTTAATAAGCATTAGAATAACATCTTTATCAAACGATTTATCTAGTATAATATTTTCATCCTTATCAAGTATATTATAATTATGTTGTTTTTTCTCTGTACATTTTTTTTTATGTTTCCATAATCCAGCAGCAGTTTGATATTTTTTATAACAAAACTCACATTCTAAAGTATTGCTAGAAATTTGCTTGAAATTATTTCCATTTATTTCCTTCAAATGTTTTGCAGTCATTAAGTGAACGGATAAGTTACTTTTACGGTCTGTTATGAAGCAACATTTTTCACAACAAAAAAGGTTGCTTGTTTTTTGCTTGTTTTTATTTCCATTTATTTCCATATATAGGAAATAGAAAACAAGTTTAAATTATTTTCAGATAAAATATAAAAAAAATATCGTAACAAAATGAAATATATTTTTAAAGTCGTCACACCATAAATTTCAATTATGGTCACAAATCAGTATTTTGGGCAAAAATATTTTAGGTTTTCATTTTTGGACATTTTTTTTGTCCATTTTTCAAAACCTAAAAAAACTTTCCCACAGAAATTTCACTATTTTTTTAGTATTTCTTTAAGTACCTTTTAATATATATAATATTTTCAGCCAAGAAATTCTAAAATAACTTATGTGGTTTATTTTAGCTTCATTTTTGCAGTCTCGTAATCTAGTTTATCACGTTTATTCTTGTTTATTGAAGATATTTTACCTAGAAGTTTAGGAAATTTTATGCTATTTTTTTTGCTACATTTTGTGGTAGCTTTTATCGTATGTACGCCAACATATGAAGCCAACTCAAAATTAAATATAGTATCAAATATATCTGCATCAGACAAAGAATCCGCAGAATACGACAAATTTTCTAAACGGGTAATGTCCTCTTTACAAGCTAATGTATTATTAATGTAATTTTCTTGAACCATTAATGTATGAATTTCGTGTGACATCCAATAATAACTGAATTTACTATCGATAGATAATTCTTGTGAAAATAATTTTCCTGTTGTATCAAATATATTTAAGTTTTGAATATTTTTACTTGTATCGCTTTTTCTTAAACCAATCTGTAAAGTATTTAATATATAACGTATATCCCCATTTGACTGCTGGTATAATTTATCTATTCCTTTTTTACTGATGTGTATCTCTTCTCTAGTAACAACTTTATAAATTAATCTGTAAACGTCATCATAACTAGGTTTATATAGTTTAATATCTAAACAAAAATTTAATAACGGTTTAATATTTTGATTATAACGGTCATCACATATACAAATAATAGGAATCTGTGTTTCTTTAATACATTCTGACAAAGTAGATAGAAAACCATAATCACTTCCAATACTATCAATATCACTAACAACCAGAGCGTTTTCTTGACCATCAAAGGTTTTCTTTGTTTTCAAAAGTGGTTTTATATATTGTGAAATGTATTCTTTGTTTCTATCATCGTCAATAGATAAATGAATAATGTTATAATCGTGTTTCTCAAGTAGAAGGTCTATCATCAATGATTTTCCAACACCATTTACCCCAGATATTAATGCGCATTTACTCTTTTTATTTGCAGGATCCCATTCTAATAACCATTTTATGAACAATTGGATATTATCTTTATTTCCAATAAATTCTTTTATAGTAGTTGGACGATACTTAATAGTAAACATTATAAGGTTGTTATAATATTTATTTTGATAAATAATTCATTTTTATTAAAAACACAAATTATTATTTAAACAATTAAACCCATTTACAAAATAGAATGATAACGTGTGATTTAAGAGGTGGTCTAGGTAATCAAATATTTCAAATTTTTACAACTATTGCATACGCAATTAAAAGTAAAAACCAGTTTAAGTTTTTAGCTTTGGAAACACTCGGAGGAGGCTCTTCGACAATGAGAAACACTTATTGGGCGTCGTTTTTTATTAATTTACAAAATTTTTTAATAAACGAATTACCTAAAATGCATATTATTCGAGAAAAAAATTTTGTTTTTAACGATTTATCAGTTATCGATATGGTAAATAGAGATGTTTTAATATGTGGTTACTTTCAAAGTTATAAATATTTCGAAAAACATTATGCGACTATTTATAAAATTATTGGAGTTAATAAGATGAAAGAAACATTGTTAAATAAGTTTTATTTGAAGGAACAAGACCTAGAAAATACAGTTAGTATGCATTTTAGAATAGGGGACTATAAAAAAATTCAAGATGTTCATCCGATAGCAACATATGAGTATTACGAAAATGCGTTAAATTACATACAGACTCTTAAACCAGAGCAAAAATTCACTATAATGTTTTTCTGTGAAGATGTTGATATTTTTACTGTTTTAACTAACATAAAACACCTGGAACAAAAGTTCCCAACTTATAAATTTATTAGAGGCGATAATCTACTAGCTGATTGGGAGCAAATGTTATTTATGAGCTGCTGTCACTACAATATTATAGGAAATAGTAGCTTTAGTTGGTGGTCGGCTTATTTTAACTCATGGCAAGATAAGATCGTATGTTATCCGTCTGTATGGTTTGGAGAAGCAGCAAACATTGATACAAGAGATTTATGTCCTAGCGAATGGATAAAAATAAACGTCTAAATAAATGTTGCGATAAATTATAAATGCATTAAATTTATAATAATTAATTGAATAATTGTCTAAATCACCCGTAACTTCACGGGTGATACGCAAATTTACAAAAATATTATTAATAACAGTAATATTTTTGTTACCATATATGCAACCAATTATATTGATAGTATAATTTTTTTACACAAAATGTTACGAGGGAAATAAAACCTTCGGGTGTTTTATGCCGTTATTCACTTAAGATGTAAAATATTTTAAATATCAATATTTTGATAAAATTTATAATTTAAATTATGTTTGCGTTTTATTTTGGTTAATAATGTCTATATAAAACATATATATATGACTACTCTTCCTGAATATTCTAAATATACAGATTCTATTAAAAAGAATCTCTTAATGTCCGACGAAGAAATGTATTTTAAAAGTGACTTCGATTATAATTACGTATTAGAGCATGTTCACTTAACCGAAGGAAATATATATTTAGAATTTATACATAAAAAATTTAATGATATTTTTATAAAAAATAAAGATTTTTTAGTAAATCTATCTATCTTAAATGACAAGATAGGCAAACCCAACAAATACAATTTTGATAATTTTACATATTGTTCTCCTACTAATTTGAGGTATATTTATCATAGTTTTATGATACTTGATATGATTTTAAAAAATAATTATACAAATGTTGACTTAATTGAAATTGGTGGAGGATATGGTGGTTTA
>Ga0070374_10000850_pt1 | contig 12933 bp, 14 predicted proteins | sample LauGreSuBDMM15SN_2_FD_66374 | JGI IMG/M metagenome (GOLD analysis project Ga0070374, IMG submission 66374) | Freshwater lake microbial communities from Lake Michigan, USA - Su13.BD.MM15.SN (version 4) (version 4) | ecosystem: Environmental > Aquatic > Freshwater > Lake | place: Lake Michigan...
GAAAGCCGCACCCGCCACTTGGGTGAACAAGCTTGGGCCCAGGCATGAGACCCTTGGTCCCGTGTGCCAACACGCTGGGTGCTTGCTTGGCCGCCTGGTGTTTGTGGTTTGCTGGCCCGGTTTGGGGGCAAAAGCCCAGCCCCCCGCCCAACGAGGTGGCCCAAGCCCTGGAGCGCCTGAAAATCCCTGCAGACGCTTTGAGTGTGGTCATCCTCGACCCGCAGCGGCCCGAGCCCGCTTTGTGGCAGCACCGGCCCGAGGTCAGCGTCAACCCCGCGTCACTGATGAAGCTGGTCACCACCACGGCGGCACTCGACTTGCTCGGCCCCGCGTTCACTTGGAACACCCCGGTGTATGCCGATGGCCCGATCAAAGACGGTGTGCTGCAAGGCAATGTCTACCTGCGGGGGCAAGGCGATCCGCGACTGGTGGTCGAGCGGTTGTGGCTGCTGTTGCGCCGTTTGCAAGCGCAGGGCGTGGCGCGCATCCAAGGCGACATCGTGCTCGACCGCAGCGCCTTTGTGCTGGCCCCACGCGACCCTGCCAGCTTTGACGGCGAGCCGCTGCGGCCTTACAACGCCGCGCCCGATGCGCTGTTGATCAATTTCAAATCCATCGTGCTGGGCTTTGTGCCCGATGCTGCGGCCAAGCTGGCCCATGTGCAACTGGACCCGCCCATGGCTGGCGTGAGCCACACCACCAGCGTGCCCTTGGTGGGCGGGCCTTGCACCGACTACCGCGCCAGCTTGCGCGCCGACTTTCAAGACCCCGAACGCATCCGCTTGCTCGGCAACTACCCGGCCAGCTGCGGTGAGCGCGCCTGGCCATTGGCCTATGCCGACCCGGCCAGCCACAGCCGCCGCGCTGTGGCCGCGATGTGGCAACTCGTCGCAGGCCCCCAAGGCTTGAGCGGCACGGTGCGCGAAGGCACAGTACCGCCAGACTTGCGCCCCTTGTTTCAGTTTGAATCAGCCCCTTTGGGCGAGCTGATTCGCGACATCAACAAGTTCAGCAACAACGTGATGGCCCAGCAATTGTTTTTGACGCTGGGTTTGCAGCAGCGCGGCGTGGGCAGTTTCGAGGCCTCGCGCGAGGTGGTGCTGCGCTGGTGGCGCGAGCGTTTGGGCGAGCCCTTGCCGGTGCTGGACAACGGCTCGGGCTTGAGCCGCGAAGAGCGCAGTTCGGCACAGGGCTTGGCGCGCCTGTTGCTGTGGGTGCATCGCAGCCCTTTCCAGGCCGAGTTGGTGGCCTCGCTGCCCCTGAGTGGCCAAGACGGCACCTTGCGCCGCAGCCGCGCCCAGGCCAGCGCTCATCTGAAAACCGGCAGCTTGCGCGATGTGTCAGGTGTGGCCGGGTTTGTGCACAGCCCCGGCGGCAAAACCCTGGTGTTGGTCGCCCTGGTCAACAGCCCGCAGGTCAGCGGCGCCAATGCCAGGGCGCTGTTTGATGTGTTGGTCGACTGGAGCGCCAAGCAAGCCGACCGCCCAAGCAGGCCGTGAAACGCGATGGTCTCAGGTAGGGGCGCTGGCGGTGAAAGTGGGTCTGCAAAAGCCAGTGTCATGCCCGAAGACGCGCATCAGCGAAGCGGACACCGCCATCACACACCTTGGCGGACGGAAGGTTGGATAAAGATCAGTTGATCCAAGCAGCCAAACGCATGCGCGCCACGGCCTGGCTGTAAAACTGGCTTTGCATGGCGGGCGTGAAGTTCACACCATCGGCGTAAACAAAGGTTGAGAGGTCGGCACCGCCCAATGTGGCGGTGGTGCACAAGGCCGCAGACAACTGCCCGGCCGGCACCGCACCTGCAGCGGCAGCGGGCTTGAGGCCGGTGCCAATGCTTTTGGCGGTCACGATGGTGGTGGTGTTGGTGGTGGCCGCGCACACCGCGCTGGAGCGGTTGGCAAAGGTGGTGTTGGTGCCATCGGTCAAGGTGTTGACCAAGCCGCTGATCTCCACAAACAAAACCGGGTTGTTGGTCTGGTTGCCAAAGGTGGCCTGGATGCGCGCCAAGCCCTCAGAGCCCATGGATATCACGCCCGAACCCGTGTTGTAGCTCAGGTTTTGAAACAAAGTGGCATTGCCGGTGGTGGCGGCCCAAGGGCTGCGGCCCACATTGGGCGGACCCACCACCAACACGTATTTGGCGCCCGCATCGGTCAGGCGCTTGACTTGCACCGCCAGGGCATTGGCGGCAGCTTGCATCGTGGTGCTGACACCAGCGGCAGCCAGGTCGGTTTGCACAACATCCAAACCTGCGGTCACACCAGCCGCATTGATGGTCAAGCCCCGAATGCCCGTGGCCATGATGTCGCCGGTGCCGATCGAGATGACAAACAAGTCATTGGATGAGGGCGCACCTTGGGCCAAAAACAAATCTATTTGGGCTTGTAGGTTGTAGGCGCAGTAAGCGTTGGCTGTGGCAGCACCTGCACGGGTGGCCTTGCTGGCCGCCACTTTTTGACATCCCCTGGCATCGGCAACCTGCAAGGTGCCGTCCGTGGGCTCTGAGGTCCCTGCGCCAAAGGCGGCGGCCCCAGACACCAACGCCCCAAATTCACCATAACTATAGGCGCCGGTGCTGGGCAAGCGTCCCGCCGTGAGGTTGTCCAAGGCGTAGGAGACAGTTCCGAGACCAAAGTAGCTGGCAATTCCTTCAATGAGTGTGGTGCCAACGTTGAAAGCCGTGGCCGTTTCAACCTGGTTCACTGTGAACCGATATTTGGTGCCCGCATTGTTCGCATCCACCCGCCCGGTTTGCCCCACATCGACCAAGGCGTCTCCAAATGCAACGATGCGGGTAGGTGTGATGGGATCGTAGGTGCTGGCCGAGCCGCAGCCCCACAGGCTGAGCGTGCCGGCAATCAAGCCGGCGCAGGCCAATAAGCGTGCGAAGCGGTACGTCTGTTTCATGGTGGCAATCGGTGCTGGAAGCAAAACAAGAGTTTAACGATTTTAAGAAGGGTCGCTGGTGCCTGCCAGTGCGGCAGCGGCGGCGCGTTGAAGCCGGTCGCGCACCCCGTCCCAAGCGGTGTCGGCTGGGGGGTGCTCGACCCAAATCTCAGCCATGCCAGCGTCGTCGCATTGGCGCATCCAGGCGAACAAGGCTTGGGCTGCTGCATCGGCATGGGTGGGCATGGGGTGGTGTTTTGCGCCCAATCCGTTCACCGGCTGAAGCGACCAAATGGCCACCTCTTGGCCGACCGGCAAGGGGCATGCGCCCAACCGCTCCTGCATTTGAGCGATGGTGAGCAGTCGCACCGAGGCGCGCGGCGCATAGTGGGCCGCCAGGGTGCCTGAGGCCTTGGGCGCGGGGGCGGCCAGCCCCGACGCACCGTTTCCGTGGTGCACCAGGGTGGCCTGGGGTTGTCCAAGGTGAGCGCCTGCTGCGCTTGAAACGCTTAGAACTTCTTGGGCCTGCGGCCCCCCCACGGGCCACACGGTTTGCCCGGCGGCGGCGCTGAGGGCCTCGAGTGACAGCATGCCGGGGCGCAGCAACACGGGCAGGCCTCGGCTGCAGTCGACGATGGTGGATTCAATGCCCACCGTGCAAGCGCCGCCATCGAGCACCAAAAGTTCAGAGCCCAGCTCCTGCACCACATGGGCGGCGGTGGTGGGGCTGACGCGGCCAAATCGGTTGGCGCTGGGCGCGGCCACGCCGCTCACGCCCAAGGTGAGCGCCTGTTGCAACAAAGCCTGCGCCACTGGGTGCGATGGGCAGCGCAAGCCCACCGTGGCCTGGCCACCGGCGGCTGGCGCGGCCACACCCGGGCGGCGCGGCAAGATCAGCGTCAAGGGGCCGGGCCAAAAGGCGTCCATCAAGCGGCGGGCAAACTCGGGCACGTCGGCGGCAAACGCGCCCACTTGCGCCGTGGACAGCACATGCACGATCAGCGGGTGGTCGCTGGGGCGGCCTTTGGCGGCAAACACCTTGGCCACAGCTGATGGGTTGTTGGCATCGGCCCCCAGGCCGTAAACCGTCTCGGTGGGCAGGCCGACCAAGCCCCCGTCGCGCAAACACTGGGCGGCCAGGGCCACGGCCTGGTCATCGGTGCCGGAATGAATCATGCGCGGTTCACCATGGTGCCAGCCCCAGGCATTGCGCGGCTTGCCGCGCCACATCGCGCGCTTGCGCCAGCGCAGGGGCGGTGCAGGTGAGGTGGCCCATCTTGCGCCCCCGGCGCGGCTGGGTTTTGCCATACAGGTGCAAGTGCACGCCGGGCAAGGCCAGCACGGCGGCCCAATCGGGCTCGCGGGCGAAGTCGGTGGCGTGATGCGCGCGCATGTCCGCTGGTGCCGTCGCACCCGCAGCCTCAGCCTCAGCCCCAGCCCCAGCCCCAGGCACAGGCACAGGCACAGGCCACCACAGGTCACCCAAGAGGTTGAGCATCACCGCCGCGCTGTGGGCGCGGGGCTGAACCAAAGGCAAGCCCGCCATGCAGCGCACCTGCAAATCAAACTGCGACACATCGCTACTGTCGATGCTGTGGTGCCCGCTGTTGTGCGGGCGCGGCGCGATTTCGTTGACCACCAAACTGGGCTGGCCGCCGGGTGCGTCGGGCTGCAGCACAAAAAACTCCACGCACAACACGCCCACGTAATCCAGGCCTTGGGCCACTTCGCGCGCTGCGGCCAGTGCTTGCGAGGCCAGTGCAGGGTCAAGAGCGCCGTCGCCCACCTCGGTCACCGCCAAAATACCGTCGCGGTGCAGGTTGGCTTGAACCGGCAAATGCACCATCTGGCCGTCTTGGCCACGGGCCAACACCACCGAGCATTCGGCGGCCAGGGGCAGCATTTTTTCCAGCACACACACCGTGGCATGGGGGGGATTGCCGCTTTGCATGGCCTGCCATGCGGCCAACAATTCAGTGCGGTTGGCGACCCGGGCTTGGCCCTTGCCGTCATAACCCAAGCGGGCGGTTTTGAGGATGCCGGGCAGCAAAGCCTCGCTCACCGCTGCCACATCGGCCGCACTGGCCAGCACCGCATGAGGCGCCACCGGCACGCCACAGCGGGTGAAGTGCGCCTTTTCTTGAGCCCGGTCTTGCGCCACCGCCACCGATCCAGCACCCGGGGACACGGGCAGGGTTCGCGCCAACTGGGCCAAGGCTTGGGCGGGCACGTTCTCGAACTCGGTGGTGATGGCCGCGCACTGCTGGGCCATTTGTGCCAAGGCCTGCGGATCCAAATAATCGGCGCACAGATGCAAGTGGCTGACCAAGCCGGCTGGGCTGTGTGGATCAGGGTCGAGCACCGCCGTTTGGTAGCCCAGGGTTTGCGCCGCATGCGCCCACATCCGGCCCAACTGCCCGCCGCCGAGCACCCCGAGCATGGCCCCCGGCGGCACAGGTTGACTCAGCACGCCGCGGGGAGCGCTCACGCCAGCGGGGGCAGCGTCATTTGGCGCGCTGCATCGGTTTGGCGTTGCCGAAAAGCCTGCAAGGCTTGGTGCAAGGCGGGTTGGTCATGGGCCAACATGGCCACCGCAAACAGGGCCGCATTGGCCGCCCCCGCTTGTCCAATGGCAAAGGTGGCCACCGGAATGCCCTTGGGCATTTGCACGATGCTGTGCAGCGAGTCCACGCCTTGCAAATGCTTGCTTGGCACCGGCACGCCCAGCACCGGCAGGGTGGTTTTGGCCGCCAACATGCCCGGCAAGTGGGCCGCGCCACCCGCACCGGCGATGATGGCGCGCAGGCCCCGGCCATGCGCCGCCTCGGCGTAGGCAAACATGTCATCGGGCATGCGGTGGGCCGAAACCACGCGGGTTTCAAAGGCGACACCAAATTCCTGGAGAATCAGGGCTGCGTGTTGCATGGTGTCCCAGTCTGAACTGGAGCCCATGACAACGCCCACGTGCGGTTGTGTCATGTTGTAGAGCAGGCAAGCTGCGTGTGGTCAATATTGAATTTTAAGGTTTCACCCCGGACGCCCCATGATTGATGTGACTGTAGAAAATTTCGAAGCCGAGGTGCTCCAAGCCTCGACCCAAATCCCTGTGTTGGTCGACTTTTGGGCGCCTTGGTGCGGCCCGTGCAAATCGCTCGGCCCCGTGCTGGAAAAGCTCGAGGCCGATTACGGCGGCCGCTTCAAGCTGGTCAAAATCAACTCGGATGACGAGCAGCAAATCTCTCAGGCTTTTGGCATCCGGTCCATCCCCACCTGCGTGCTGATCAAGGACGGCAAGCCCGCCGACGGCTTCATGGGCGCACTGCCCGAGGGCAAGGTGCGCGAGTTTTTGGACAAGCATTTGCCCAGCGCCGACGAGTTGATCGCCGAAGAAGACTTAAGCGAAGCCGAGCAATTGCTGGCCCAAGGCGACACCTCATCCGCCCTGGCCAAGTTGCAAGAGGCCTTGGCCGTCAACCCGGCCAACGACGAGGCCCGCTTTGACTATGTGAAGCTGCTCATCGCCATGGGCGAGCTGGAAACCGCCCAGGCCGCGCTGGCCCCGGCGCTGGCGCAAATTCCCTTGCAATTGCGCTTTGACGCGCTGCACCACTGGCTGCAAGCCATGGTGTTTGCCACCACCGACGAGCGCGGCCAGTGGGAGCTGGCGCAGTTTGACGCCTTGATCGATAAAAACAAACGCGACTTCGACACCCGTTTGGCCAAAGCCCGCTTGCTCATGGCCGCCGGCCAATGGACCCAGGCCATGGATGAGCTGCTCGAGATCATCATGCGCGACAAAGCCTGGTCCGACCAAGCCGCGCGCAAACACTTTGTCGCCATCTTGGAGTTGCTCACCCCGCCCAAGGCCAAAGGCGATGCGCCCGTGCCAGGCAAATCGGCCGGCGGCATTGAACTCACCGGCAAAGCCGCCGCCATCGAAGACCCTCACGCTGAAATGCTCTCGCGCTACCGGCGCAAGTTGAGCATGGCGCTGAACTGAGCCCTGCTGAGCGGGGGTCAGTGGGCCCATTTTGCTGCTTTGTTGAGGCCTGCGCTTGGCAGTCAGTGGCGTGTATTGGATTTACAAATACACACACTTGAATTAGGATTTGCTCATGAATGAAGCCTTTTTTTCGCCTCAATATCCACTTTGGACGCAAGAGCAAGCGATTGCCTACGAGTGCGCGCGGGAGGTCATCACTGATTTATCGGCCATCTGCACCGCTCGCATTTATGACGAGTTGGCCAAACAAACGCCTGACCACGGCTTGGTTGCCTCTTTGGAAGAAAAAATCACCCGGCTTTTCAATGAGCGGCGCGAATTGACCCTTGGCAATCAAGATGAAATCGCCAAAATACGTCACGCATATGGCTCAGAAGTCAGGGCGTGGCGGGCGCAAACGCAACCTCAATCCGCCTAGGGGTCGCCTTGGACCCGGACAAATTTCGCCTGGATGCTACCGAGCACCAGGCTATTTTTGAGCAAAAAATAAAGCCGCGCCTCTTTGGCGGCACACGCCCTGCGTCAAAACCTGTGGCGGTCATCTTCGGTGGCCAACCCGGTGCAGGCAAAAGTGCCGTCGTCGGTTTGGCCCACCAAGAGCTGGCCCAGCGTGGCGGTGCGGTTGAAATCATTGGCGACGACGTAAGGCAATTTCACCCGCATTACGGCCGTCTGGTTGGCCTGGACGACATGGCGCAAGTTGGTTGTACTTTGGACGATGTGGTTCGGGTGAACTATGTGTTGCCCGATGGCTCCGACTTTGAACCTTGTTGGCCTGTGCTGCGCCAACACTTTGGCAAAGCCAAACCGGCGGCCATGGTGATCACGGCTGGCTTGCTAGATCCACACATGAAGATTGAAATTGAAGTGACGGCGCTTAAGGCCACCGCCTAGGGCTTTGTCTGTGATGCAAGCAAGCCAATACGGAGACGCGCTGACCTTCCAATATTTCAAAGTGAAGCGAATAGGGAAACCGCCTCAACAGTATGCGCATGAACCTCAAGCCGGTGGGTGGGTAAGCCAAAGGGTTGTGCGCCAAGCGCTCTTGGGCAGCGGCAACCATCCGCAAAAAGTCACCGCCCAAACCAAACGATAAACGGTTGTAGTGATGGAAAGCCTCTGCCAACTCTATCTGAGCAGGGTATTCAAACTGGACGGTCCGATTTACACATGGACACCCAAAGTTTTGGCCATTTCAGCCAATGTTTTGGCCTGCCCTGGGTTGTCATCGCGCCACTGGGCGCGGCGCTCTAATTCCTCCAACACGTCTGGCGCTATCGGTTCTTGCGCCAATGTGCTGGCGAATTCGTCCCACAAATCTTCGGCAAGTTGCAGGCGTTCAAATTTCCCCAAGTGGGCGATGGATTCCAAGGCGTTGTTCATGAATTGAGTTTAGATCACTGACAAAAAACCTCAACCCCTCAACCTCGCCCAAGCCTCTTGGTATTTATCCGCCGTGAGCGAAATCACCTCTTGCGGCAGCACCGGCGCTGGCGCGGCTTTGTTCCAAGGGGTGCCGTCCACTTGTGCGGCGTCCAGCCAGTCGCGCAAATACTGTTTGTCAAAGCTCGGTGGGTTGGCGCCTTCGCGGTAGGCGTCAACCGGCCAGTAGCGCGATGAATCCGGCGTCAACACCTCGTCCATTAGCACCAGCGTGCCATCGGGGCTAAGGCCAAACTCAAACTTGGTGTCGGCAATCAGGATGCCTTTGGCTGCTGCGATGTCGTAAGCCGCTTCATACAAAGCGATGCTGATGCTGCGGATGCGTTCGGCCAAATCCTGCCCAATCATCGCCACGGTTTGCTCGAAGCTGATGTTCTCGTCGTGTTCGCCCACTTCGGCTTTGGCCGCGGGCGTGAAGATGGGCTCGGGCAAGCGAGACGCATTTTTCAAACCCGCTGGCAGTGGCACGCCGCACACCGACTGGCTCTCTTGGTATTCCTTCCAACCACTCCCCGCCAAATAGCCGCGCACCACCGCTTCGACGGGGATGGGCTTCAAGCGCCGCACCAGCATCGAGCGCTGTGTCACATAAGGTTTTTCGGCGTCAGACACCACGCTCTCGGGGGCGTCGCCGGTCAAGTGGTTGGGGCAAATATGGCCTAGCTTGTCAAACCAAAACAGCGCCATTTGCGTCAGCAGCGCGCCTTTGCCAGGAATGGGCTCGCCCATCACCACGTCAAACGCGCTGATGCGGTCGGAAGCCACCATCAAGATGCGGTCGTCGCCCACCGCGTAGTTGTCGCGCACCTTGCCGCGTGCCAACAGGGGAAGGGAGCCGAGGGTGTGGGTGTGCAAGGTGGGGTTCATGGGGAAAGTGCCAATCAATTAGAGGGTCTGGGCAAACGTCTTCAGCAGTGCTTCAAAAAATCGGTGCAACCGATTTCAGCCCGTGCAACTTTTTTGGCATGCTTGATCCGTTTTCAAACCAGTTGCAAATCAGGGGCCACGCGTTGCAGGTGCACAAAGTCAGCGTCACGCGCCAGCAGTGGCAGCTCGGCCTCCAAGGCACATGCAGCCACCACGCAATCGATGGGGTTGCGCATTGTCAGCCCATGCCAGCGGCAGCGGGCATACAGCAAGCCCGCTTGGGCATGCAGATGGCCCCAGTCTTGGGGTTCGAACAGATCCACAGTTTCCAAGGCGCTTTGCAGGGCCATGCAATGTTGGGGCGATCGTGCGCCTTGCAGCAACTCTTGCAACACCACCGCAGGCATCAGCACGCCGTGCGGCGACTGCAAAGCGCGGCCCAGGGCGATGTCTTGTTTGGAGCCGGTGGCGCGCAAGTACTCCACCCAGGCCGAGGTGTCGACCAAAACAGGTGAACTCACGTTTTGGCAACTTTGCGCTTGGGCGTGAAGGCGGGGGCGGGTGCATCCTCGGCCACGCGCAGCGCCGGCATGGGCGTTTGGGAAAATGCCTCATTGGCGTCGTAGGTGTCGGCCAACACGCCCGTGCCGCGCAGAGCCATGATGGCGCTGTAGTCAGGCTTGCGGATATAGGCCTTGAGGGCGGCTTCGATGGCGGCTTTTTTGGTTTTCACGCCAGCGCGCGCCATGACCTGGTTGACCAAGGCGTCATCTAAAACAATGTTGGTGCGGGTTTCCATGCAGGGCTCCTGGGTGAAGGAGTCCTTATTTTATACACATTTTTTGTGTATAAAACCGCTTGGCAACAGATCAGTTGACCATTTGCGCCAACAAACCTTGGCTGTATTTGGCGGCAATCATGGGCAAGGGCGTGGCTTTGAACTTGCTGCCTTGGCCCTGGCAACCAAACTGGATATAGCGCTCTTTGCAAATTTGCTTGGCCGCCTCGCGGGCGGGTTTGAGCCATTCGCGGGCGTCAAATTTTTCAGGGTTTTCGTGCAAAAACTGGCGCACGGCAGCGGTCATGGCCAAACGGATGTCGGTGTCGATGTTGATCTTGCGCACGCCAAATTTGATGGCCTTTTGGATTTCTTCGACCGGCACGCCGTAGGTCTCTTTCATGTCGCCGCCAAATTGGCGAATCTTGGCCAGCAGGTCTTGGGGCACGCTGGAGGAGCCGTGCATCACCAAATGGGTGTTGGGGATGCGCTTGTGAATGGCCTGGATGCGGTCAATGGCCAAAATGTCACCCGTGGGCTTGCGCGAAAACTTATACGCACCGTGGCTGGTGCCAATCGCAATGGCCAAGGCGTCGAGTTGGGTTTGTTTGACAAAGTCGGCCGCTTGCTCGGGGTCGGTGAGCAATTGCTCGCGCGTCATGGTGGCGTCGGTGCCATGGCCGTCTTCCTTGTCGCCCTTCATGGTTTCCAGCGAGCCCAAGCAGCCCAGTTCGCCCTCGACAGTGATGCCCAGCTTGTGCGCCATCGCCACCACCTCTTGGGTCACGCGCAGGTTGTACTCGTAGCTGGCAATGGTTTTGCCGTCGGCCTCTAAGCTGCCGTCCATCATCACCGAGCTAAAGCCCAGTTTGATCGCGCCCTCGCACACCGATGGGTTTTGCCCGTGGTCTTGGTGCATCACCAGCGGGATGTGCGGGTACGACTCAAGCGCGGCTTGGATCAGGTGCTTGATGAAGGGCTCGCCCGCATATTTGCGCGCACCGGCGCTGGCTTGCAAGATCACCGGTGCGCCGGTCTCGTCGGCCGCCGCCATCACTGCTTGCACTTGTTCGAGGTTGTTGACATTGAAGGCGGGGATGCCATAGCCGTGTACGGCGGCATGGTCAAGCAGTTCGCGCATGGAAACTAGAGCCACGGGTTTTCCTTTGGGGGTTGATGGGGGGATAACAACTGGGAGTGGATTTTAGGTCAGGGCCAAGGCCAAGTGCGGTGGCGGATCGTGTTGGGTCTTGGCGCGTAGGCATGTGGGCCACACGCCAAGTTGTGCCGCCTTCAAGCAACCTTGCAAATTTTCAACATATTGGTGCCCCCGGGTGAGCCCATGGGTTCGCCACAGGTGATGGCGTACACATCACCCGTTTGCATGATGCCGCGCGACTTCAGGTGCGCCTCGGCCTGGGTCAAGGCGGTATCTCGGTCGGCGCTGGTATCCATCAACAAGGGCCGCACATTGCGGTACAGCGCCATTTTGCGCTGGGTGCTTTGCTGGGTGGTCAGGGCATAAATGGGGATGTGGATGCGGTGACGGCTCATCCACAGCACCGTGGAGCCCGATTCGGTCAAGGCCACGATGGCCTTGGCCCCCAAGTGATGGGCGGTGAACAAGGCGCCCAAGGCAATGGTTTGGTCGATGCGGTCAAAGGTTTTGCCGGTGAAGTCGGCATCCAGCTCTACCGATTCAGCCGACTCGGCGGCCAGGCAAATTTGGGCCATCTCGATCACCGTCTCCAGTGGGTATTTGCCTGCCGCCGTCTCGGCGCTGAGCATCACCGCGTCGGTGCCGTCGAGCACCGCATTGGCCACGTCACTCACCTCAGCGCGGGTGGGCACTGGGTTGGTGATCATGCTCTCCATCATTTGGGTGGCGGTGATGACCACTTTGTCCATCTCGCGGGCCATTTTGATCATGCGTTTTTGCAGAGCGGGCACCGTGGCGTTGCCCACCTCCACCGCCAAGTCGCCGCGCGCGACCATGATGCCGTCAGAGGCGCGCAAAATTTCTTCTAAGCGCGGAATCGCCTCGGCGCGTTCAATTTTGGCGATCAAACCCGGTTTGTGTTTGTATTGGGCCGCCGCCACATTGGCCAGTTGGCGCGCCATTTCCATGTCAGTGGCGTTTTTGGGAAAGCTCACCGCCAAATAGTCGGCCTGAAACGACATGGCGGTTTTGATGTCGTCCATGTCTTTGGCGGTCAAGGCCGGGGCGGTCAAGCCGCCGCCCTTTTTATTGATGCCCTTGTTGTTGGACAACTCGCCGCCCATCTTCACCGTGGTGTGCACCTGCTCGCCTTGCACCTTGTCCACCGTCAACACAATCAGGCCGTCGTTGAGCAGCAGCACATCACCCGCCACCACATCGCGCGGCAGTTCTTTGTAATCCAGGCCCACGCCGTGGATGTCGCCCATTTCGGTGCGCGACGCGTCCAACACAAAGGGCTGGCCGGCTTCGAGCATCACTTTGCCCTGCTCAAACTTGCCCACCCGGATCTTGGGCCCTTGCAAGTCGGCCATGATGGCCACTTCGCGCCCAGCCCGCTTGGCGGCCTCGCGCACCATGTGCGCGCGATCAATGTGGTCTTGAGCGGTGCCGTGGCTGAAGTTGAGGCGCACCACATTCACCCCTGCGCGGATCATTTCCTCCAAAATTTGCGGGGTATTGGACGCCGGCCCGAGGGTGGCAACGATCTTGGTCGAACGGTATGGCATTCAAAGTCCTGGTTGGTATGGCTATCATTTTGACACGCAGCCATGACCGAGCCGTGAAGCCCGCGGCGGCTCGACGCCCGGGCAAAGACCCTCTGACCACGCCGCCAAGCGGGTTTTGTAGAATCGCCACCACCCAAGCCCAGGCCTTGAAACACGGTCCAGGCCTTTGTTGCGAAGTTTTACCGCGTGCCCACGCCTTCAAGATGACCCCCACCGAACAGCC
>Ga0070374_10000854_pt1 | contig 12916 bp, 10 predicted proteins | sample LauGreSuBDMM15SN_2_FD_66374 | JGI IMG/M metagenome (GOLD analysis project Ga0070374, IMG submission 66374) | Freshwater lake microbial communities from Lake Michigan, USA - Su13.BD.MM15.SN (version 4) (version 4) | ecosystem: Environmental > Aquatic > Freshwater > Lake | place: Lake Michigan...
GTCGATGACGATCCAGATTGTAAGCGCGATTGCAACTGTATCCACATTCGCAATTCAACATGCCAAAAACGAGATTATATATTATTCCTAGATATCTTTATGTTGTCTTTCACTCAAATGATACTCACGATCCCAATACATCGTCACAACTGTCGCCATCGATAAGTTCACGTAACACTGAAACATCGTCAGCTTGGACATTTTTACTCAATCTTGTACGTTTTTGTTCCGTTTGCTCACACCCCAATACATCGTCACAACTGTCGCCATCGATAAATTCATGTAACACTGAAACTCCGTCACATTGGACATTTTTACTCAATCTTGTACGTTTTTGTTCCGTTTGCTCACACCCCAATACATCGTCACAACTGTCGCCATCGATAAGTTCACGTAACACTGAAACTCCGTCACATTGGACATTTTTACTCAATCTTGTACGTTTTTGTTCCGTTTGCTCAGTCATTTTTTCAAACAATATCGCTGACGACTTTTCGTAACATTTTTTGCAGCCAAACAACATGGCGGTCTTACTGACAAAACCCGGCAAAAAAATGTCCAAACCTGGATTTGGTTGATTTTTCGGTCAGTAAGGCATTTTCCGTCGATTTTTTCTCAGAGTTTCACCTGACCTTCGTAAGGGGGCTTTTAAAAAACACGCATTCCCAAAACTTTTCTTTATAAAACCATTTTTGGACATTTTTAAAATCCAAAAATGTCCAAATCCGTTTTTTTTTCATCAAAGTTTGGTTGCAAGTTTTTTTGAGGGGGTATAACCCCCAGTCACAAATCGATGAATCCTCTTGGATATCCGCCTGACTGGAACCGATCACAGTGAGTAAGTCCAGAAAAGTGGTTTTGTACAGGAAATGCTCTCCGATGCGGCGGACGAACATTTTACAGGTGTTGCCCTCAGGTCCAAGAAAGGCAACCACTTGCACCCCTTTGTACACTACCTTGTTATGAATCATCCCCGCGTCACGTTTTGTTTTCTGGTGACGGGGGAATTGGCCAAGGAAAATCTGTGGAGAGGTTGGTTCGACGAGTTGGACAATTTGGATTTTCCGTACCATGTGATTGCGCATTGTTCGCTCAATCACATGAAGAACATTGATCGGAATGGATGGTTGTTCAAGTACCTGATTTCCGACCACGTGGAAACACGATGGGGGTGCGTCATGAGAGCCCAATTGGCCCTGTACCGTGTTGCCCAAAAGGACGGGTCCTCGTGGATTACGGTGCACAGCGAGTCGTGCGTTCCATTTGTTTCGGCGCAGAATTTCATCACGGCATTTGAGGAGAATCATGAAAACTCGCTCATCAATTTGCAGGCCATTCCCGCGGCATCCTTGATGAAGAATCCGGGCAACATGCGAAACGTTCCAGTGGCGCATCACATCAAACACGATCAATGGTGCGTGCTTACGCGCAATCATTTGGACGAAGTCCTCAAATTCGCAAATGACTCGGACGTTGCACAAGACATGCTCTCTGAGAGCGTATTTGCGGCCGACGAACATTTCATAGGCGTTGCCCTCAGTATGGCGGGCAAACTACATCAAGTGAGTTCGGTCATGAGCACCCTGGTCGATTGGACGGAGGATCGTGTAGAGAATGAGGGGGGCAGTCCTCATACGTTTCACGGGTGGAGCCATGAAAGTCAATGTGTCGTGCGCAAGATTCTAGAAGAGCAGTGTTCAACCGCAACGCCCTTGTTCTTCCGCAAGGTTTCTCCTTCATTCCCGGACCATGTTGTGGAGACATTGTTCTGGTGTTGGCTAGGTGTTGGTGTGGGTCTGGGTTCCGTTTAGTCATTCGTTGTATTATGTGGTCTCGAGGTACGGTAAACCGGTGTGTTGAAAAATGTCCCTCCTCATATATCAAAAATGTGGAGCGGTGATCAAATTCCAATCCATGACATTTTCTTTGTATATCTCTTGGATGCGGAGGGAAGGACGGATCGCGTAATCGTGTTTTGTCACGACACGGTCAAAGATACAGACGAGCTCTTTAGCGAGACGCAATTGGAATATTTTGAATCTGAAGAGGTGGAAATTGTGGTTTCCAAGCAAATGATGTACAAAGAGGATTCCGTCGCCACCATTTTTCAAAAGATTCGTCATGAAATCGGGACGAATGATGGCATGTACTTGTTTACAGAGGATCGTCGCGATGTAATGCGTGGGAACGAGGTAATCCCACATTCCCTGTCCTATCCGTGTGGACTTCAATACAGTGTGGCGTATGGCATAGATTTGGGGGATCATCCCGTAGGGAAGGCCTTTTCGGCAGCACAGTGGTCCTCGTTGTTGGAAGGCGCACAAGTAAAGACTATATTTGTGCCGGTGGGATACCAGAATGTTACATTCTTGGCCAATCCGTTTTCCGTGTTGGAAGAAGAGCCACTGGCGTCGTCGCCTGCGATGCAGAAAGACGTACCGTTTTTGCATTTTTCCACCACTTCTACCAATATTTACGTGTGTTTGAAACAAAAGGTGTCCGAATATGCGCGGAATCAGGGCTTGGAAAACCTCGTATCCATGTACTTTCCCCCTTCTTCGTTTGCATCGTCGAATCCCAGCGAGGAGAATGCATTGTTGGTGGATGAAATTCACCGATTCGCGTGGTATGACAAAGAAAACGAAAAAGAGCAAGAAGACAATCGTGGAATTCGATTCCTCGAAAACGTCAAGGTGACGTGGGCCCGCAAGAATTCTACGCCCGTTCCCTTGGATGCGATTTTCAAGCGTTTTCATACAAGCGCCGACGTACCGTGTGTAACGTGGTTTCCCAAACATAGTAACGAGCCTCTCGTGCGACTGTTCAAACCTACGGCAGAGGCATGGTCCAAGACTTTGAATAAAAAGAAAACGGGTTCGGTTCTTCAATTCCATTTGGCTGCACAACGCGCGATACTGTCGATCGACGCCCAATCTCGCCTGACACTCTTTGTCCCGCAGGTCGCCACAGTGTCGGACATCCGGTTCCCAGAGAGAATCATCCAACAAATCAATCAAATATTGCATTCCTTGTCGATGCCGAAATGGATCATGATGGCCGGCGCCTCCGAGGAGCAAAAGGACGTAATGACACTGAAACCGTGGCAAGAATCATGTCACTTTGATTATTCTCTGACACTCCCGTCGTCGATTCGTTTTGAGCCGTTGCCCGAGATCCCATTGTTTGACACCTTGAAAAAGACGGTCTCGTCCCGTGTATTGACGCTCCACGACGTCCCCTTGTTGGAATATGTCCCCATTCTCGACAACTATTTGAATTATGTGTTGAAACAGTACACCACTACTGCGAATCAAAGTTCGGAGAAGGCGCCACTGTCATTCTGGGCCCCCCCGCCCGTGGAAACCGACGAGATGGTGGCCGAGGAAGAGTCGCCACAGCCGATGGATTTGCAAAAGGGCTCCAGCAATTTTCTGCAAAAAGGCCCCAGCAATTTTCTGCAAAAGGGGCTGATTGCCGGCTCCTGCCGGAGCCCCAGCAATGTTCTGCCATTTTTCCGACGCCGTCCGGCGAAGGAGGTTCGACAGGGCGGCTTTCCGGTGAGCCAGGGCTTTCAAGTGTTGGAACGCCCTGCAACCTCGGTCGAAGAAAGCGGCGATCCTTTGTTGGGAGAACCCGGTTGGACCGTACACGAGGAAACGACGGGAAACTTTTTGCAAATCATGGCGCAGTATTATGCACACGAGCGACACTTGGAATCTCCACCCGGATCGGACGAATTTCGGAATCGATTGATACAAGCCATGAGCCTGGATCGTTTTCTGAAATATCACAACGGCAATTTACCCGCGTTTTTCCGTCCCCCCACACAGGAAGCAGCAGAGGAGTTCGACACGGAACCTTACCAAGACTCCCTGTTTGCAAAGAGATTGAATCTAGCGGATCCCCATCAATTGGACTTGTTTCAAAGTGCAGTGGCGAGTTACGAAACATTTTTAGAACACCTCCGGTCGAGTCCCAACGTAGAGTATGCCCATGTGTGGGATTTGGTCACTGATGCCAACCCAGAATTGATGCCTCTCGGATTAAATGTCGTGTTGATCCGACATCCACCCCACGGCAAGAGCCAATTTGTGTGTCCCACCAATGCATATTCGTCCATAGCACCCTTTGATTCCGCCAAAAACACGGCCATTGTCTTGCAACAAGACGCGGAAACGTTTGTCCCCATTTTACGCGAGCCCCAACAGTGGACCGTGAAACGAGTTCCAAAGCGCATCCAAGAACTTGCCGAACACTGCAAGCCAACGCCAAGTTTGTCGGCCGATGTGTACGAATTTCGATCGAGCGTGACGGCGTCGGAATTGCAGCGCATCGTCACGGAGTTGGATGGAATTATCCTTGTCCAACAAGTCGTCGCGCCGTCGTCGGCCAAAGTGATTGCATTGCAAATCAAAGGGTTGGACGCGAAGCAACAGGCCTTGTATGTACCATGTATGCCATCGGCGTACCTGGACGACATTCCGCAAATCACCAGTGAACAAGCCACGGCGACACTGCTGTCCTATGAAGTGACACGCGATCGGTTGACGGGTCTGGCCTATGCCTCGCGAGGCCGAATTCCTTGTAAACCGCACCACAGAGTTGTAAAACAAGGAATGCGTGTTGGATTGGTAACGGAAGCCAACGAATTTGTACCAACCGTGCCATCGTCGAATCCGGAAGACGAGGACGACACTCTCGAAGAATTGGAAGAGACAATGGTAGTCGACGGGAGTAAGGAGTTTCCCGAGGAAACCCCCGATCCCACCTTCCTTGCACTACGCCTAGAAGGTCAATTTTATCAGCTCTATCAACACGTGGTACATGGTTTGTTGGATGATACACGGAAAACATTGTGGCAACGACAGTTGCAAAGTGTGTCCATTACGCATCAAAACAAGGTCCACTTTTTGGAAAAGGAGATTGCGTCCCTCGTAGCCGACCATGTGCATTTTCAAATGTTGGATCCCACGGTATACAAAGACATTCATGACATGATGATTTGTGGACCTGAAAGCAAGGACGAACCCTATTGTCTGGCCTCCTCGGACCAAACCGTGTTTCCCAAATTTAACTTGGTGGATCCAACAGTGAACAATGAATCCATGTATGCGCTGCGCCTGGCCGATGAATTGGTGCGTGTCCGACGCACACAACACGCATTTTTACAACACGGGCAACCTTTCAACGGGTCGACAAACGCGGATTACAACCTTGCCGACGACGAGGTGGTGGTACCGTGGAGTGCTTTGGCAAAGCCATTGGTCGATCAAACCCTGACCGTGTGGGATACGGCCACACCGGAATTATCTACGACGTCACCCGTGGAAATGATGGATGCAGTGGAATTTGTGCAAGAGTGCATTCTAGACCCGGACCGACGCATCGGCGGGTTTTGGCGCAAATGTTTCGCGCGACCCACGACGGAGACGACCTTTCAACCGTCTTGCACCTTGGCCCCTCTGTTGTTTGTGGCGCAAAAACATCGAGACACGCCCTTGTCCATCGAGTCGGCGCGTCGAGTCTTGTGGAAGGCATATGCCTCGTACTTTGATCCCCACAATACGGAAAAGTACAAGGAGCACACGGTGTTGTTGGAACTCCTTCACGTCAAAGACGCCGAGGAAATACGCAAACGAATCTTGGAGGATACAGAGTACAATTTGAATGACGTGGACTGGTGGGTGTTTTGTCAAAGCCTTCACATTCCGGCGTTTTTGATTTGGGTGCACAAGAAACAGAATCGAGAAGCGTGGCCCTGGTTAAGATTGTATGCCGAACCTGCCGAAACGACGTCGTATTTTTTCATCCAAAAACATCGGAAACAAACATCGTTCGGTCGATATTCCATTGTCAATCGGCAATTTACCATGTCGGAATTGAACACCACGGCATTGCGTGATGATCAAGATCGACTGGTCATACAAGAAATATGATCCACATACCGTCGAAAAAGGGGGGTATGTGGATGAAAACAATCGAGAAGTTCATTATTGGTGGTGGTGGTGGTGGTTTAGATCGCAGACGCACCACTGGTGCTGCTAGCCACGGGAAAAAACGAAGTCTGTACAAATCCAGATTGTCCGACGGGCGCCATTTGGGAAATCACATCTTCTTCCAGCGTCTGGGGAATCGAAGGAGCAGCAGCAGAGGATGTGGACATGGGAATGTGGCTGTTTTCAGGAATGGGAATCGTCGGAAGTGTAGGTGGTTTGTCTGATTTTTTGGGCGACACCATGGGCGATGAGGAACGACGCAACAAGAGGTAGGCTACAATCAAATACAAAATGGCTAAAAGAGGATGCGCAAAAAGAAACAAGTAGAGAACAATGAGGAAGATGGCAACCAAGCCGAGCGGGGATTGAACCAAGGGTACCAACGCACGAGGCGTAGTAATCGGCAAGACAATGTAGAGAACAAAGACGACACTGACTAAAATTTCCATCAATGTCAATCGTTTGATCCAGCCAAGGGCGGCAACAAGCTTCATATTCTTATAATATTCTGTAGACATTTTTATATAATGAAACGATTCAAGCCGTGGATTGTCCTCGTTGCATTAAGCGTCACTGCGGTAACGATGGTATGTTTGGTTTGGTTTACACGCAAGCCAGACAATGACAATGTAGAAGGAGTCGCCACAGCCAAACCAAACTTGGTGGATTGCGCATGTCTAAAACGAAACATTGGAACGAAGAATTCAACCGCGTCGGCGTCACCGTCACCAGATGGGTCAATAACGCAATAACGGTAGGTAGATAGTTTAGTGAGAAAAGACCATGTTGTATTGAATTTATTTTTTTATGCACCAAAAACAAACAAAATGTCCGTCGACGACAATCTGTGGACGGGAATCTTCCTCGTCTTTTTGCTGTTTGTGTTCATGTATTTGGCGCTGTACCATCTCCGCCATATCTCAGATTCCGTGTATGAAGGGTTCAACGCAACCCAGACCTCTGGGTTGGTCATTGCCCCGACGGAGGAAGGAAAAAATGTCGGTAGATCTTAATGACCCAACGACCCGACCGCGTCGTGTTGGAATACACGCCGCAAGACTTTTATTTTCTGTCGGATGCACGAAATCTGCCCACTCCCGGACAATGCACCGTTGGGAGAGATGCCTTGACCGAATATCAACAACAGATGTGTGACAACAAGAAATATGTAGGTCAGGTGTTGGAGCAGCAACAAGCACATTCTGGAATGCAGCAAAAGTTGTACGACGGACAAAGCAAATATTATACCGAAGTGATGAAGTCTTTCAATTTAGGCATCGGAATCATTGCGATAATTTCCTTTTTATACTATAGCCAACCCACCGCCGCCGCCGCAGCCGCCGCATAATGCCTGATGCTTCTTCTTCTTCCAGTCCTGCCCCGCCCAGTTTGATCATGCCAGAGAGCATGTTTCGTCAAGACAATGAAATCTCAGACAAACTCAACGACTTTCACAACCGATATACAAGATTTATTCGATGCCAGGACGAAGACACGGCCAAACATGTGCGTAACCCGAGTTGCACTTCGTCGGATAATTTCATCAACGTCCAGCGATCATATCAATCGCTGCTGACCTCGATCCAAACCATGGAAACGGCCTTGTCGACGACGCAAGTGACGAATGGAACGACCAACGACAAAAGCGAACAAGACGAAGAAGAAATTTTACGCACGTATGCTGCGATTCGCGAACAGCGGAAACAGCTCGATCAGGCGTTGGAACGTTTGTACTCGGAACGCAAAGCGGGTCCAGAATCGTCGGAACAACAGTTGAAACAGAGCATGTACGCCAATACACTGTGGGTCATTCTGGCCTCGTGTTTGATCTGGTATGCCGTGGTAGAAATGTAAATTTGTATTGGTTGGGGAAGACCCAATACAAATAATCTCACAACAGTGTAGATGCCGAATCCGGATTATGCTGATTTCAAGTTTAGTGAGGTTGGTGATGTGGGATCCGTCTCGACCGACTTGTACACACAAAAACGGGTGAATCAATTTGTTCAAGACTATACATCTTTCAAAGCGACGGAACTCCACGGGACGGGGGCGGATTCCAGTGTATACAGCTACTACCACTTCATAGCGTCACCTCAAGCGATTACGTCTACCAATTTAGGCACTCTAGCATCCTCCTTGTGTTTTTTGGATTCATCCAGATCTTCCGTTTGTTTGTTGGATCCATATTCTTCGGCGGCAACAACAAGAGCGCAGCCATGGTTGAACAGCCCCGACGGTCACAAGATGAACTTGATGAAGGATTATAAAATCTTTTTAAAGGAATACGAGGTCAAAGGGACAAGTGCGCCATTTCAAGGCACGACACAGACGATGGATATTTCGGACAATGTAATGGAGAATATTCAGCCAAGCAATTTGATGGCATTTGATGGATTGATTGATTTATTTGTTACAGGGCCAAAGTCGAATCCGGGTGCGACAAATTCCTACGGAGTCGAAATTTTTGCCTACATTGAGTTTCCCTCTTTGGGCGAGTATAAATTTTCGTTCGACTTGGACCCAAACGCAACTCTCTCTACCATGTTTGCGTGGATCGGTGACGTTGCACCATGTGAATACTTGATTCAAAACGCCACGATGAATATCAACAACAAAAAAGATGTCTTGATTTCCGTCACTGATGCACGCAAAGTGCCGATTCGATTGCAATATTATTGTGTGCCCACCTTGAAGACACCACGACCAAAACGCGAAACACAAGAACAAGTATTGAAACGACTCAAAATGACATCATCTTCTGGAAAAATCGAACAGATCAAGTTGTACTCCTCGACATCCGCCAACATGCCATTTATTTATCCTCCCCTGTATGCCGCATTTACGAGTCAAACACTAAATAGTTATATGGTGGGTCAATTTTATTGTTACACGAATTTTGAAAAATTAAAAAGTCAGGAGAGAATTGACGGTCGTTTTTACAATGTAATTCATAAATACAAACGGGAAATTATCTTGCGTGGGTTGCACGATCGTGATCAAGATGGTACCCAAGAAGTGGCGCGATTACCTTCGTTGCAAGTGACGGATTCTACGCCGATTTATTATACGCAGCACAATCCGTCCAACAAATCCAATCTGCCCAATGTGTTTTCCATATACCGGTTATCCATCGACAGTCGGTATGATAACACGTACCAAATTTCGACCAAGACCAAGACTGCTCCCTATCCAATGGTGCAATTGGATGAAAAATTGTTGACATGGAGTAATTCCTACACGGATTTCCCGGGATATTTGCCGTTGAAGCCGACACAAATTGCAGACGTTTCTAATAACAACATATGCCGAGAAAAGTGTACCAACTCGAAAGCGAAATGTGGATATTATTACACGTATACTGAAAACAATGGACAAGCGACGAAATGTGTGTTGGACGACGCGACAGGACAATCTCCGATTTTCAATCAATTACGCACGGGTGCTTCTTCGGCAGACATTGATGTGGGATCGGGGACACTGTCGGTGCGCAATAAAAAATTGAAAGACGCCAAGGATTTGAAATGCGCCGAATCGGAAAAATTGGAACCCATTGTCGCTGCCACGGACAATTATACACGCAATTTCAAGTATGCCAACTACGACCTGTCCTCTGGGCTCATCGCAGACATGAAAGATGTGGGAACGTGCGGTTCGAAAAAGTACAAGGATTTTGTGGATCGCGCCAAAGATATTCTGTATAGCACTCATGAATATCGCAGTGACGGACAGTGGAAACCAGACGCAAACTCTTCGTGGATTACCAAGGAAGGGTTGGAATCCAAAAATTCGACGGCTGTAAATGATACGACAGATTCCATTAAATCGAGTCTCGTCAATCATGATCGTTTGCGGCAAAAGTTGGTGGGAATTCATCAACGCGATGATGATTTGAAAAAATCAACGCAAGCTTACCGTGGCCTGTCGAGTTATATGAGCCATGAAGATCGGTATGATCATAATGGCAACATGTTGTTGTACTTGCGTTCAGAGCCACCGCCGCCGTCACTCTCCCAGTTGAATGCAAATGATAGTCAATTCTTGTCGAATCAACAAACGTTGTTGTTTTACACTGGAATTATTACCGCGGCCACATTGCTTGTTTTAGCCGTTAGTATGGGAAGTGAATAAAAAACAAATCTGTGAATACAGTAGACGTATGGCACCACCGAAACCAGGACTGGCACCAGGACCAGCACCAGGACCAGCACCAGGACCAGCACCAGGACCGGCACCGGCACCAGCACCGGCACCAGCACCGGCACCCATACCGATGACGGCAGACCCCGGATCGGCTCCTCAATGTGTTCCTCGCAACAATGTGGGCAATTTTGATCTTTCGAGTGTATTTCATGTGCAACAGGATTATCTCTTTGATACGGCAATCCACAATGCCAATGCAAACAGTGCACCCCAGATTGTTGGATATGTGAGTGATGTTCAAAACAAACTCAAGTCGCTCTCTGGGCAATTTCAAGATGCCAACACTTCGAGTCAGGCTGTCCTCGCACATCAGCAACAAATGTTGGATATCGTCAATGCGGAGCGCGATCGTTTAGAGGCGAAGAAACAATTGGTGGACAGCGCGGACATGCAACAGCAACACGTCATGGTGATGAACAACACGTACCGCAAAAAATACACGGACTATACCAAAGTCGTCATCGTGTGCGTGATTGGCATTGGGGTATTTATTCTTCTTCGAATGATGGGAAATTTTCTTCAAGTTCCAGAATGGATCGTCCTCTTGTTACACATTGTCAATATTGTCATTTGTATGATTGTCATTACTATGATTTACGCAGTGATTCAATCGCGCGACCGTATCGATTACGACAAGTTAAATCTACCGCCCCCAAATACAGGTCCAGCGAGTGCACTATCCAAGGATATTTCCAATGTATCCTTGTTTGGACAGTTTTGTTGGGGCGAGCAATGTTGTGATTCCAACAATGGCGTGGTGTGGGACGAGCGCCTTGGTATGTGCATTTCGAAAAAGGCGCCTTTCCCAATCGTCGCGGCGGCTCCTGCTGTCGTAGCGGCTCCTGCTCCGGAACCTCCTACCTATTCGTTTGCTCCGGCCCCGGAACCCCCCCCAAAAAAAGAGTCATTTACAACGTATAGCGATTATACGTCATCTGCGCCTTCGATGGCTGCTCCGTCGGAACTCTTACCGTTGACCAACGGTCATTTGAATGTCGGATTGTCCTATGAACCCTTTGAAATGTATGGACGTGTTTGAAGAATTGCAACAGTACAGAGAAATCTCAGTTTTAGGGTGGTTAAAATCTTCGAGTATAGTAACTGTTATAGTTATATGCCAAGTCCAGCGCCAAGTCCAGCGCCAAGTCCAGCGCCAAGTCCAGCGCCAAGTCCAGCGCCAAGTCCAGCGCCAAGTCCAGCGCCAAGTCCAGCGCCAAGTCCAGCGCCAAGTCCAGCATCGATCAGTTCCGTCGTCGATTCTATTACTTGGCAAAACAATGTCTTGTCGAAGGAAACAGATGCACGCCATCGTGAGTTTTCCACCGACGCAGCGACCATCCGATTCATGACCCAATCCTTGTCCTTTTACTATTTTCTCAATTTCTATCTATTCATCGTCTACGTAGTTTTAGGGCTCATTGCCATGTATATCATCTTTTTCAAAACCACATGGTCCACGCCCTTGAAATTCATGGGTTTACTCGCCATTGCATTGTATCCTTTTGTCGTTTCCTTTCTTGAATATGGTCTATTATATGTAGTAACCTATGCATACTCTCTCTTTGTAGGAAAAGTGCATCTCGATCCGTATTATGAACGCCCTCCCCTATCAATCGCAAGTATATTTTCTTTTTCGTCATTGATATAGTTTGTTTTTTTTATGAACAAGAAAAGACAAACCATTTATTTACACTTCTTCCATTTCGGCAAATTCCAAGTCGTGCGCGAGTTCGTCCTCATCCATGGCAACGGAATCAAATTCGACAATCTTGCAATCGTTCCAAAAATTGTTGCGAATTTTGCCAAATCGAGAGTCCATGAGATCGTGCAAATTACGCAATTTGGGCAATTTGCCATCGCCATTGTTGACAAACCACAACTTGAAATCCTCATTGAGCTGACTCTTGTTGACCCGTTTACCGACTTGTTTGGCCACGCGATCGTCTAAAAAGTTGCTCAAATGATCTTCGCGCTGTTTGTACCGTTGGGTGGCTTCGGTCACCGTCTTGGAGGCAGTCACCTTGCCGCGTGTTTGAAAGGCGCGATCAACCAACATGGCCAAAAAGGTTTCGCGCCACACGGGGAACCGTTCCATCAAGGTCACGTCGGCCAAGAAATGGTACGGTTCCTCGGCCGTCGGTTGCGGATTGTCACTGAATTGCGAGAGAAAATCCACGACGCGGACGCGACGCCAGGTGCCCTTGTCGCGCGTTTTAATGGCGGGAAACTCGTTGCAGCACACGACGACGGAAAATTGCGGTTTAAACACCTCTTCATTTTTAAAGAGATTGCGCCCCGTCAAGGATTCGACGCCACTGACCAATTGTTTCATGGGGCCCTCATAAATGACGTCGTTTTGCCCCGGTTCTTGCATGACGGCATAACGGGCACCTTTGAGACAAATTATCTCAGGACTGGCCTGACCGGGGGCTCCGCGGGGACGGGTAATGAGCCCGACGTTGGCTTCAATGAAATACGATCCCGTGTCCACACCGAGCGTCTGTTTCATCAATTCTGTCAAAATGGACTTGCCGTTGGATCCCTTGCCAATGTAAAAGTGAATGGTCTGATTGATCGAAGGTTCACCGAGGATGGTCGAGGCCAAATGATCCCACATGTATTCGCGCAAATCGTCGACGGGAAAGATTTTCGCCATGAAATCTTCAATCTCGGGAATAATGGCGGCATGTTTGGCGTGGGAGAGGGGCACATAGTTG
>Ga0070374_10000855_pt1 | contig 12911 bp, 6 predicted proteins | sample LauGreSuBDMM15SN_2_FD_66374 | JGI IMG/M metagenome (GOLD analysis project Ga0070374, IMG submission 66374) | Freshwater lake microbial communities from Lake Michigan, USA - Su13.BD.MM15.SN (version 4) (version 4) | ecosystem: Environmental > Aquatic > Freshwater > Lake | place: Lake Michigan...
ACAGCCAATGCGGTTTGTCGTAATATAGCGCTCTTTCCACTCATGTTAGGACCGGTTAGAATGACGATGCGCTGTTCCTCCTTGTTTAGTTGAATGGTGTTGGGGATGTATGATTCACCGGCGGGCAGTTGGAATTCAATGACAGGATGTCGGCAGTCTTTGAGGAGTAAATCGTAACCATCGTTCAAGATTGGCTTGCAATAGTTGCAGTCCATGGCCAATTGAGCAAATCCCGCCAGCACGTCCAATTCCGCCAAAATGGTGGCTTGTTGCTGCAGCAGGGGGACAAATTCGCTCATGTCGTTGAGTAGCGATTCCCAAAGTTGTTCCTCCAACGTTAGGATTAGATCTTCCGCATTGAGGATTTTTTCCTCATATATTTTGAGCTCTGGTGTGATGTATCGCTCCGCGTTTGTAAGTGTTTGTTTTCTAATCCAATCTTCGGGAGCCTTGTCTTTATGGGAGTTGGTGACCTCTAGGTAGTATCCAAAAACGTTGTTAAATCCAATCTTTAATGATGTGATGCCACTGCGCTGAATTTCAGCTTGTTGAATTTCTATGAGTTTGTCTTTGCCCGACGTGGTAAGGTCGCGAAGATCTTGTAATTCGGGATGTACATGCGATTTAAAAATGTTCCCTTTGGCAGCTACGGCAGGCGCATCGGCTAACATACGGTCGGAAATTAGCGACTGTAGTTTGGGCAGCGAATCGATTTTTTGTGCCAACGCATGTAGCTTTGGATCTGAGCTATTTTCGAAAAGGGTTTTACAATCGGCCAAATTATCGAGTCCATATCCCAGTGTGAGACATTCGCGCGGACCAATTTTTCTAAGCGCTACTTTGGAAATTAAGCGTTGTAGGTCGCCAATTTGTTTCATTGTATCGCGAAAGACCGATGTTTCTGATGGGTTGTTAATAAAGACTTCAACTCGCTGATGTCTGTTTTCAATTGCCTTGCGATTAAGTAGGGGAAATACCAGCCAGTTTCGGAGCATTCTGGCGCCCATCGCTGTGCATGTTTTATCAATGACATCAATTACAGCTGTGCCACCTTGATAAATCGGACGGGTTAATTCTAAGTTTCTTGATGTAAAACCATCGATCCAAACTGAATCACCCTCGTCGATTCGAGAAATGCGGTTGATATGGTCGATGTGGGTATGATGGGTGAACTGCAGGTATTGTAGAATTGCTGCCGCGGATCCAATGGCCAAGGGCATTTCCGCGATGCCAAAACCTTTTAGATTCTGAGTCTTGAATTGCCGACATAGGGATTCATTGGCATTGCTTGATTCGTAGACCCAAGATTCGATTGTTTGAAACGAGGCGGGAGTGCCAAGGATTTCGAAGATGGTCTGTTGCTGTTGCTTGGGTAGGATCCACTCGGATGGCTTAAACGCATCGATCATCTTTTTTACTGTGATCAAAGAGCCCTCACAAACCAAGAATTCCCCCGTGGAAATATCGAGAAAGGAGGCGGCCCACTGCATATTTTGCTCCAAAACCGACACCAAATAGTTGCTCTGCTTGATTTCTAGAACTTTGTCGTTGTAACTCACCCCAGGCGTAACCAATTCGGTGACACCGCGTTTTACGATGGTTTTGGTTTTCTTTGGATCTTCAAGCTGGTCGCAGATGGCAACGCGATAACCCGCTTTTACCAATCGTGGAAGGTAGTTGTCTAAGGAGTGGTAGGGGAATCCTGCCAAATCTTGGTCGGATGCTGCGCCGTTCGATCGTTTGGTGAGGACAATGCCCAGCACTTTTGATGCGATTCGTGCGTCCTCGCTGAACGTTTCGTAAAAATCACCCACTCTAAATAGCAAAATCGCACCAGGGTATTGCGCCTTGATGGTATGATATTGCTTCATTAGCGGTGTTTCCTTATCTGAATTGCCTCCTGCCATAAACCCCAAATTTACAGCCATTTATCAGGCCGATTTCCACATTTACGCCCCCTTTTTCCCCATTGAAAATAAGTATCTTTGTATTTGTGAAAAAATTGGTGGGTGCCGATCTCCAACGATTGAGCGTTTCGGAATTCAAAACGGTAACTAAATGGCCATTTGTGGTGGTTTTGGATAACGTTAGAAGCATGAATAACGTGGGTTCTATGATGCGCAGTAGCGATGCATTCTTGTGTCAGCAAATGATACTTTGTGGTATTACAGCTACGCCACCTCACCGCGAAATCACCAAAACCGCTATCGGCGCCGAGAATTCTGTCAGTTGGCGTTATCAAGAGCATACCATCGATGCAGTGAAGGACCTGAAGTTGCAAGGGTTTGTGGTCTATGCCATCGAGCAGACATCGAACGCTTTGTTTCTTCAGAATATGGTATTCCCCAATCAGGCGGTGGCCTTTGTTTTTGGGAATGAAATTGATGGAGTCAGCGCGGAAGTCATATCGCTTTGCGATGGGGTAATTGAAATCCCGCAATTGGGCACAAAGCATTCGTTTAACATCGCCGTTTCCTGCGGTATGGTACTTTGGGAATATGCACGGACTAGGGTTTGATTTAATCATAAAAAGCAGATGAAGCCGTTTTTTAAAAGGATTTTTTTGGGTTTGATTTGTTGTGTAGTTGGGGTTTATGGGTGTTCTGATGCGGTTAAACGGGCTGGGTCCGAACAAAACGACAGTTTGAGAAAGGTTCAATTGGCATATGCTAATTCATCTGCTTCTAAAAAATGTTGTAGTCCAAACCAGGATTCATTGCTTATTTGCGATGAATTTAGGTCGAAATTTGAATCAAAGAAATATTTATGCGTCATTTCCTATTCCAATGAATGTCCGATAGCCAAAGCCTACATCAAAACAATTCAAAATTTGGTGAAACAATTTGGCGATACCATTCAGTTTTGTTTGCTCGATCCTGGTGTTGGAAGTAGGTCGATTTCCGGAATGGAGGATTTGCTTTTCCACGACAATCTGGGTGTGATTTGCGGTCGTTTTGGAATCAAAGTTTATCCCCAAGTGGTGGTAATGAATTGTCTAACACGGTCTAAGATATATAGTGGAAAAATTGATGATCGGGCGGTGAATTTGGGTGTGGTTTCTCGGGTGGCGACAAAAAATTATTTGGCGGATGTCTTAGAGAATGTTATACTTGGAAAGCCAAATACTATAGCGTCTAATGAGCCCATTGGTTGTTTTGTGGGTCCTTTTGATTCGATAAATGAATAAATAGTTTGAAATTTAAATATCTATATATCATTATTTTATTGGTTGTTATTTCAATAAATAGTTGCGGTAATGATGGGAGTGTGGATGCTTTGCCGGATCAACCCACCTTTGCCAACGACATTGCACCAATATTACAAAAGAATTGTTTGCCCTGCCATCGCGAACAAGGGGCAGCGCCTTTTAGTTTGGCTTCTTATGCCGCGGTAAAGAAGCGTGCGAAGACCATCGCTAAGGTTACTCAAAAAAGGATTATGCCACCATGGCCGGCCGACCCTAAGTATAGTCATTTTGTGGGTGAAAAGGTGTTGACTGACCGCGACATTGCCATCATCCAGAAATGGGTGAAACAGGGGGCGGTTGAAGGTGATCAGAAATATGTATATCGCCCAAATGAGATTGATAGAAGTAACATAAGAAAGCCTGACTTAGTTATTCCTTTTGATTCCGTTGTGATGCATGAGGGTGATTTGGATCGCTTTTTCATTAGTTTATCCAATGTCTCGCTTCCGAAGAAGCGGTTTATTTCGGCATTGGAATTTGTGCCTACTGAGCCAGGTTTGGTGCATCATGCGAACGGCCATTTGTTGTTGTATAAAGAGGGTAGCAAGCGTATGCCGCTCAGACCCAGAAGGAAGATGGAGGCTCGTTCGGAGATGAATTCGGATTTAGGGTCGTTGTTAGAGATGCAAGCTGATGATGGGAGTTTGCCGATGAGGATTCACTCAGCCTTTAACTATTTACCGGGGGTTCAGGGGATTGAGTATCCCAATGGGATTGGGGCTTTTGAGGTCACAAAGGATTTTGCGGCGGTGATGAATGATGTGCATTATGGTCCGGCCGATAAAACGGTGGTGGATCGGTCCGTGTTGAATGTGTTTTTTACCGACATTGCACCGAGTCGTATTTTGTCTGAGTTGATGTTGGGCACCAACGGTGTCAGCAAGATTGTCCCGCCATTGGTGGTTCCGGCGAATAAGGTTACTAAACACACCACGCGCTTTACGATTCCAGAGGATATTTCGGTGCTGACGATTAATCCGCATTTGCATATGTTGGGCAAGTCGTTTCTGGCGTTTGCTGTCAAGCCGAATGGAGATACTATTCCATTGATTCGTATTTTACGATGGAATTTCAATTGGCAGTATTTTTATACTTACAAAACAATGTTGAGAATTCCGGCGGGGTCGGAGATTGTGGCGGTGGCGGAGTTCGACAATACATCGAATAATCCTTGGAATCCGAATCGTCCACCGAAGCAAGTTTCGGAGCGATGGGATAGTGGAGGGGCGAGCATGCGGGCATCGGATGAGATGTTTCAGTTTATTATTACGTATACATTGTATAAAAAGGGCGACGAATTCGTATCATTGGAGAAGAAATAATTATGACGATCAGGGAGGTTTTATCGACACAGGATATTAGGGAGTTTCACAGTGTGGTGGATTTGGTATATGCGGGGGATGGTGACTTTATTTATCCTATTACGGCGGATGTAGAAGCGGTGTTTGATGTGAATAAGAACAAGTCATTCCAAAACGGCGCTGCGCGCCGTTGGATAGCGTTGGATGCGGCCGGCCGAACGGCCGGCCGCATCGCTGCATTTTATACGGTAAAACCCAAATCTGGAAAACGTGGGGGCATCGGGTTCTTTGAGTCAATCAATGACCCAACGGTTGCCAACGCCCTTTTTGATGTCGCCGAGGCCTGGCTCACCTCCGAATTATGTCTAAGCATCGATGCGCCAATCAATTTTGGCGACCGAGATAGTTATTGGGGTTTGTTGATTTCGGCGACAACACCCACATCGTATCGAGAAAACTATCATCCCAAATATTATCAACCTTGGTTCTTGTCGAGAGGTTATCAGCTAGAAATCGAACAGAATACATACGACATTGTAGAAAAGGAATTCAATTATGAGCGATTTTCTAAGATTGCCGAAAGGGTGATGAGTAAGCCGGGATATCGATTTGAGTATTTTCGATATGCGCAATTGGACAAGTTTGCGGCGGATTTTGTGAGTATTTACAATGAGGCATGGGCGTTTCACGACGATTTTGAGCCATTGCAGTATCAGGAACTTCACAAGCGATTGAAGGAAATCAAGCCCGCGATGCCAGAGGAGTTTGCGATTTTTGCTTACGACAACGATAAGCCGATTGGGTTTTTTGTCGCCATATTAGAAATCAATCAAGTTCTCAAGGATTTCAAGGGTTCTATGGGTTGGTGGCAAAAGATTCAGTTTATGTTAAATCGTGGAAAGATTAATAAAGCCAAGGGAATCGTATTTGGTATTGTGCCAAGTCATCATAATTTAGGGGTTGAAACAGGGTTGATTATCAAGTTTCATCAAGGCAATGCGATTGAAAAAAGAATGAATACGATGGAATTGGCTTGGGTGGGTGATTTTAATCCTAAGATGATCAGTATGTTGGAATCCTTGGGGGCAGTAAAGACAAAGGTTCATCACACATATAGGAAAGAAATTTCTGGAATAATTTTATTTTAGAGGGAATAATGGTATTTTTGCACCTCCTTTAACACAAGCAAAAGAAAATGATCTTGTAGCTCAGTTGGTAGAGCAATACACTTTTAATGTATGGGTCCTGGGTTCGAGTCCCAGCGGGATCACAAAAAATTTCTTTAACTAATTGAAAAACAGCCAGATAACATCTGGCCGTTTTTGTTTTATGCCAACATTTGTGCCAACATTTTCGACAACACATGTTCTGACGTTCTTCACTGGGTACGTCGTTATGAAACAAAAAGGCCCCGGCAACGAAGTTGCCGGGGCCTTTGAAATTTTACTCGTTGATCTTACTTGAACAATTCCAATACATCAAACAAACTACCACCCTTCGGTGCATTTGTATTTGCATTGATCTCGTCTTGAGGAACCATAAAACATCCCGGTAGAGAAGTTCCAGCGTATGGCTTAATACCAATGGCGTTTTTGGTTCTACGAAGGTCGCAGAAGGGCTCCAATTGGCCGAACAATGAAACATATTTCTCAACCATGATCTCACGACCTAAAGCCAAAGTTTCACTTGCGCCTTTTACCATTGCGGTTGGACCAAAATCAGACAATACATAAGCTTTGTACCCACCATAATTTGCTTCATGCTCCTTACGGACATTGTTCAAATGGAACAAAGCATTCGCATTGTCGCCACCGCGAACATAACATTCAGCCATGATCAATTCGTTTTCTACATAAGAAACCATCGCGAAGTTAGAAGTAGGGGCAAAAATACCAGTGTACATGTTTGGATCCAAAGGCGTGTAATTGTCCGCTAAGAAATAATAATCAAAGCGCGCAGTTTCATCGGTTTTTGCATTGTTCTTGCTCGAGGTAGATGCGGTATCTAACATCCCTACGATAGGTGCGCCATCGCAAGAGATATATCCACCACGGTTCCAATCCAAGAAGTCGTAATACAAGTTCCAAGCCCCTGGAGATTCAGTGCTGTGGTTGGCATACATGTCGGCACCAGCGCTAACACCATTTTTGGCAGCAGCCAAGGCACCCGCATAGTCGCCCATGCGTAAATAAGCGCGAGCCTTCAATGTATTTGCAACCTCAGCCCAATCAAACGAACCAGCAAATGCAGCGCTATAAGCAGTACCAGAAGTAAGATTTGCAGCCGAATCCAACAATGCGATACAGTGCTTAGTAACATCCGACATTTTATCAAACTTAGGATTTGAAATCGCGTCGTTACAAGCCTCTTTATCGGGAATATCACCCCACAATCCAGATGCTGCAAGCAACAACTGCGCTTCGTTGATCATCGCAACGCCTAACAAAGATTTGTTGTTGGCTTTTGCGGCTTTGGCTTCAATCAAACGACATTGTGCGATACCTTCAGTGTAAAGGTTACTCCACGGTGAATTGAAATCGCCAGATGTCATATTGTATTGCGCATATGAGATGAACTGACGGTCATAGCCATTGAAATGACCTGCGAAAATTCCAGCCAATCGAGCGGCCTCACCTTCGTTCACGATTACGTTGGCCAACTCGGCCCCTGTAATCATCAATGTAGGATCAGAATCGCTAAACTGATTTGGGTTTGTTTTATTGATTTCGGTCATGTCTTTTTTACAAGATGACATACCCATCATCGCTGCAACACCTACCGAAAAAATGATTGATATTTTTTTCATTTTCGTAATTATTAAAGATTGAATTTGATATTAAATAAGTAAGATTTGGTACCTGGGTTGTTGAAGTAATCCAAACCGCGGCCGTTAGAAACACCTGTCAAGTTGGTTTCAGGATCAACACCGTCGAATTTGGTCCACAGTGCCAAGTTACGACCGGTTACACCAATAGATATTCCACCTGGTACGCCCAAACTTCTGCACAAGCCATCAGGCAATGCATAGGTAGCGCTAAGTTCACGAATACGAACCCATGAAGCGTCTTTGATGAAAGATTCAGAAACTGATCCAAATCCACCGCCTAAGCCAGTATACCAAGATTGGTTCAACCAAACTTTACCATTGCCGTAATCTTCAAGATTACCACGACAAGTGTAAGTACCATCTGCATTTGTTAGAACAGAACCATTACCCGCAGTGGCTGCTCTTGCTGCGATCGTAGCACCGGTGTAGTCCTTAATTGTAGCAGCTTCGGCTGCAGATACTGTAAACTCGTTGGCTGATTCCGGTGTAATACCGAAATTGTTCAACACAGCGTACGTTCCACCCCACATTTGATTGCCTTGACAAGTTTCAACCAAAAGATTGAATCCAACGCGCTTCACGTTACCGTTTACTCCTACAGAGCCACGGTAAGTAGGGTTGGGGTTGCCAATTACGCCTTCTTGAGGTGCTGCTTGAGGGAAACCATTGGCATCCAAAACCAATTTTTCGCTTTCATCACGCAACCACTTTCCACCCCACATAGAACCCATCGCATAGCCTTTAACAGCACGTGAAGAAGTTCCTGTGAAACCAGCTAAGAAGATTGAATTTGCACCACCGATATCATTTACCATGTTACGGTTTAGACCCAAATTGCCGTAAAGATTCAAAGTGACATTTTTGTTTTTGATCAAGTTGATGTTCAAATCAGCCTCGAAACCTTTGTTTGAGATGTTTGCGGCATTTTTCCACTGACTAGAATAACCCGTAGAATTAGCTACAGTAACAGCCAATACAGCGCCATCGATCACGTTGCTGTAGTAGGTCAATCCCAAAGAAATTTTGTCTTTCAAGAATTTCAAATCAGCACCCAATTCCATCTCTGTTTTCATTTCAGGCTTGATATCAGGATTACCTTGGGTTGCGCTACGATAAATAGACCCACCATATTGAGACGCATCTAAATAATCGCCCCAACCTGACGCAGAACCAGCATTTACGTAGTTTGTGTTCCAAATATATGCTGGAGGCGCAACACCCACACGGCCAGCTGAAGCACGCAATTTTCCATAAGAAAGCGCATCGCTCTTCAAGAAGTCTTTTGTGAATTCGTAAGCCAAACTCGCACTAGGAGATAGGAAGCGATTTTTGAAGGTTGATGATGCTTCAGACGCAGTAGTCAATTGCAAGAATAACTTGTCCTGCACATCAAAATCCAATACGGCATAAGCACGGTTGTTCTTTACTTGAGAATAAGAGTTGAACGGATCCATGTTTGCGCTGGTAGAGTTGATGAATGAATAACGATCTTGGTCGCGAATGATGAACTGCGATGCAGAACCACCAATGCTATAGAAACTGTTGTTGGTATATAAATAACCCACAGTTGTATTCATTTTGATGTTCTTATTCAACGCAAAATTGCTTTGGTTGATAAAGTGCATGCTCATTTCAGATTCCTGAATCATATTGTCCGTAAATGCACCATTGGCATAGCTGCCGGCAGAGTTTACTGGGAAATAAGTGATTCTGCGGTCGGTCGACATATCATATCCAGCACGAGCGATGAACTTAGAGTTCTTTTTCCACTGGTAACCCACTTCTGGAGTGATCATCACACGCATTACATCGGATGTGTTATTCTGTTCGTTGATCGTCCAACCTGGGTTATTGTATGTTGGAACAGCATTTCCTAAGTATCTGCGATAACCTCTGTGCGCGTTGAATGTAGGTACACCGCCCGCTGTGTAATAAGTTCCCTTATAGTCAGTGTTATCGTAATCCGGAGATGTACGCAAATAACCCAAGTAAAGTCCATCTAAGTTAGAACCCATCTGAATTCTGTTTGATGTTACTTTCGCCAAAGTTGAATTGAATCCAATGGACAGCTTATCACTCATGTTTTGTGTGAAATTCAAACGAGCAGAAGTCCTTCTGTAGTTTGAGTTGCCGTTGATTACACCCGTCTGATTCCAATCGGCAACGCTAAAGAATACTGAACTCTTTTCCGTGGCATTTGAAATCGAAAGGTTGTTGTTCCATGTGGTTCCGTTACGGAAAACTTGGTCGCGGTTGGCATCGTTGTAAACGGTTTTATCACCCTTTTTGATGATTGGGCGATAAATGTTGCCGCTTTCTGCCTCAAATCGCTGGCCCGACATATTTAGGGAGTCAGAGCCTGAACGAGAGCCAATACGATCTCCAAAGCTACCACCTGTGTTGGCAACCCATTTTCCGTTTGATCCTTGGCCAAATTTGCCTTGCTTTTCATATTCGCGGTTTACTTGGTCAATGCCTAAAGTAGAAGAAAATTCGACTTTCATTCCGCGCTTACCTCTTTTCGTGGTAATTACGATTACGCCATTGGCTGCACGAGTACCCCAAACTGCGGCGGCCGCTGCACCTTTTAATACTTCCATTGATTCGATGTCGGCCGGATTAATATCGTTCAAACGTGATTGCTGAACTACACCATCTGTTCCACCACCCCGACTTGAGTTACTTACAGGAATACCGTCTACAATAATCAGTGGTTGTGTACTTCCCGAGATTGTGTTCTGTCCACGAATCTGAATGTAAGCACCCGATCCCGGATCACCCGCATTTTTGGTGATTTGAACGTTTGAAGCCTTGCCTGTGAGGGCTTGGATTACGCCACTTTCCCCTGAGGAAACGAGGCCTTTGCCTTGGACTTGGGATACAGCATAACCCACTTTGCGAACATTTGTAGTAGTTCCCACTGCAGTTACTGTAACCGTTCCAACATTGAGTGTGTCGTTGACCTGGAGGCTAGAGGTCTGTGCTTTCGCAATCGGAAAGCCACAAATCCCCATCACGACAATTACTAGAAGTTTTCTTTTCATAATGTTTGAGTAGTTTGAATTGCAACCTTAATAAATTATTTGTGTTATTTTTCTATTAAATCAAGGTTTGAATCGATAAAAATCCCACAATTTAATAAGTGTCAATTAGACAATATCGTTTGTGCGATTATCAGAAATTTCAATAAAATCAGACATTGACGCGTTCAACGGGTAGGTTTTGTGGAGATTATTATGTGGATAACATATTTTTTAACTCAATGGCTTAAAGCAATTTGCGGAGATGGAAAAAAATACGAAATTTGAATATGCGCTGGTTAAAAATTATCATGGCTTCGTTGGCCATATTCTTGATTGGAAATGTTGTTTCAAATGCTTCAGGACCATCTTCTGGTTACACGGGTGCTCCCAATGAAAACAACTGTACCAGTTGCCACTCTGGTTCTTCGGTAGTTACAAGCGGAACCCAATGGAATCGGGTTAGAATGATTAGTAATATTCCCTCCACGGGATATTTATTGGACTCAACTTACACCGTCACAATTACGTATGCTGAATCAGGGATTTCTACATTCGGATTCCAACTCACAGCGTTAAGTTCCGATAGTTCAAAAGCCGCTGGTACATTTGCTACCACTGATGCAAGAACTCAAAGAAATTCAGGTACGGTCAGCGGATTGACACGCAATTACATCGAACATACTACAACAGGGAATTCCAAAGTTGCTACCGATAGCACTTCTTGGGTATTCAAATGGAAGGCGCCCAGCAAGAATATGGGAAGTGTTGTATTCTATATGAATTTGAATGCTGCCGATGGGAACGGAAATAGTTCGGGAGATGTAATCTACGGCAAGTCATTCAAGATTTCTCAGAGTTCAAAATTGCCGGTCGCAAAAGCGCGGCTAGTCGACACACCCGCTTGTGCCAATGCATTTCGTTTTGCCGGTTCAGCAACCAATAGCCCAACGTCATTTGAGTGGTTTACCTTTGATGCATCCGGGAAGTATAAACTTTTATCTAATAAGCAAAATCCAACCCTTTCTCAATTGGCGGGAAGTGTAAACAACGTAATTTACTTTAAGGCCTATAATTCCCTTGGAGAGTCCAATACGGTTAAATTAACCTATACGGTCAACGATTCGCCGGTAAAATCAAAAGTATCGCCTACGGGATTAAATTATATCTGCTCAGGCGATTCACTGAAAATCACCGCTATTTCTCAATCTGCTTTAGGATATACGCAGCGATGGCTCCCCGTAAATAATTCCAAATTATCCCTATTTGTAAAGGACTCTGGCATGTATTTCAGCGAGTCGAAAAACAAAATTGGCTGTATCACTTATAGCGATACCATTCGGTTGAGTATCAAAAAACGTCCCACCGTAAGCGCGGAATTCACCCCTTCAAAATCAGCGTATTGCGCGGGAAGTCTCATTATCTTGAAAGCCAAAGGCAGTTTTGCCGATTCCTTTGGAACCAATGTCAAAGGGCCATTTAAAACCGATACCCTAATTTCTTTGTCGGCCAAATCGGGTAACACATTCATTAACGTGTATTCAAAATCTTCCAATGGCTGTGTGAGCACCGCCGTAAAGAAGTCGTACGTTGTTGCTGATTCATCAACTAAAGTGGTTGCGGCACCGTTTGATTTAACCGTTTCGTACGTTACATTCCGCTGGTACGCCCAAACTTCTGCCGTTCAATATGAAGTCAGCAAAGACAGCGGAAAAACCTGGATCAAAACCAGCAATAGCGGAAAGGATACTTTCTACAATGTTTCCGCAGCCAATGCCTATTCTTTGCTCAAATTATGGGTTCGATTCACAGTTAATACCGATTGTGGAGTGAGTCCGATTGCTGCCTTTTCTTCCTACACAAATGCTTGTAAGGAAGTCAAATACGTAATCGCTACCAACGGGACATCCAATTGTGTAGGTCAGAATCAAACGGTTTTACTGAGTGATTTGCCGAGCAAATACAGTGTTTGGGTTAACGGGAAATCGCAAGGCATGAAATCGGATTTTACAATCGCTATAAAAAGTAAGTCGACACCTTTAGATTTTGAAGTACTTGATTCCAGTCAATTGGTATGCGGAACTTTCAAGAAATCATATAGTTTACTCTCCGATAGCATCACAGCAATTACAACCACTTTGGATTCGTCAACTATCATAAACACATGCGCAAGTAGTGTAAAGTTTGGATTTGATTGCGGTGGAGATGTCGACGCAATAGGGGCTAATGTCAATAAAAATAAGTTCCCGCTCAACAAAACTTTAAAAACAGGCATTCTTTCGATTTCAAATGGCGATTCAATTCAGTTTTACGCCACATCGCCCTTGGGTTGTAAAGTAAACTCATCAATAAAAATTGTTAAGTTAAACTCCAAACCCAATCCATCATTTACCTATGCATCGAGCAAAAAGGTAGATACAACTTTCTATCAGCTGTCGCCAAAAGTAATTTCTGGACAGCACAGTTGGTATATTTTACAATCTCCAGGATGGTCAAGTACAAATCAAAGCCCACTG
>Ga0070374_10000857_pt1 | contig 12893 bp, 10 predicted proteins | sample LauGreSuBDMM15SN_2_FD_66374 | JGI IMG/M metagenome (GOLD analysis project Ga0070374, IMG submission 66374) | Freshwater lake microbial communities from Lake Michigan, USA - Su13.BD.MM15.SN (version 4) (version 4) | ecosystem: Environmental > Aquatic > Freshwater > Lake | place: Lake Michigan...
ATGGGAGGGAGGGGGGTGGAGAGAGCAAAACAGCCATCGGCGACGCCGCGAGAGCACACGGGCGGTCACGCAGAATGCAGCGAAGAGGGATGCAGTCACATGCGGATGATGCAGTCAGGGGAGGCTGGGCCTGCGACATGCGCTGCGCTGCAGTGTCCCAGGCTTTGCGGCGTGCTTACAGGATGACGCTGCGGTCGGGGATCGTCGACCCGTTGAAGTCGGACGACTCGAGCAGACGGGCGACTCCCAGGTGCTCCGCCGCCGCGTCAAAGGCGGCCGAGAGCGCCATCGCGGGCACCATCGTCCTCGCAGCGTCCAGATTGTAGGACAGCTGTCCAGCTTGAACGGCGTCATGCATGCAGGCTGGCGCCGCGTACTGCATGCAGTCGAGCACGATCGCACTAAAGAGGATGCCGTCGTTGAACGCGGTGGACCAGCTGCCGTGGACGGCGACGTTGTGCTTGTCGCCGACGCTCATCGCCCAGCTGAAGAGCTCGAGCACCGTCGTGTGGAGCTGATGGATCTCGAAGCGCAGGATGAGCGTCCATGTCAGACCGAGTACGAGCTCAGTGTTCCCCGCGACCAAATCGTCCACTCGGATGCCGGGGGGCATGTGCCCGTTGCCCTCGAGCGCCTTGAGAAAGACGTGCTGATTCTCGAGCATCTTGTCGTGCTGGAGAGCCGTGCGGACGCTGCTCGGCGACTTGTCGACCCCTGCTTCCTCGTGGAACTCGCCGAGGGAGGTCGCCGTGAGCACCTCGAGCAACCGAATCGGGAGCACTCCGGATTTGAAGTCCTCGGTCAGGTCGTCGACCGAAAGGTTGACCTGCTTGAGGTTCATGTTCCACCAGCGCGTGTACACGCGTTCCTCCGCGACCAGGTCACGAACCTCACTGTTGACGACGTGCTCTGTCGCCTGCTCGTCTGCTACTTTCGTTGGAACGTGATAGTGCGCCTCTGCAACTGCGATTTCCACCTCCCTCGCTGCCCCCTCGGGCGGAGGAGCGGCCCTGGGCACCTCCTCCGCCACCCGCACCCCTTTTGCCGCCGGAGCGCTGGCGGCCTTCTTGCTCCAGCCGAAACCGAAAGACCGGGAAGAGGTCAAACGAGGAGTCTTGACCTCTTCATCCGCTGCTTCCGCCGGAGCATGGGCGGCCTTCTTGATGCTCCAGCCGAAGGAGGAAGCACGCCTTTTCAACATTGCGCTGTCGTCGTGTGGGTGGCAGCAAATGGCAGAGTGCCCGCCCTTTCGTTGACGCGAGCGTCCGACGTCGCAATTTGCTCGCGCGATGAACTTGCTCGAAAAGGAATTCGAAACAGCTTTTGAAGTAACGCCGGACGACTCAGAAGGTACGTTTACGTGCATGCAAACATTAAGCGGGTAGGGGCAGCGAAGCTCCCGTCGATTCTCGCGCGGTCGCGAATATCCCACAACCTTACCACAACCTGTTCCGTCCTATCATTTGTCTGCATTCATTTGTCCATCTCACTCCTTGATCCGTATTTGGCGCCCCTCGCGTGGCCTGAGAACACCCCAATCTCGGCGGGAGGACGCAGCACCGGGACGAGCGGCTCGCCACGGTGCACTTCGACCAGGCTGAAGACGTCGTCCTTGTCGTCGGCGTTCACGAGCGCCAGGTCGGCGCCCTTGGGGCCGCCCTGGCGAAAGACAGCGTCTCGGAGCGTGACGACCTCATGATGCCAGGTCTGATCGCCTGTGCCTGTGACCGTCAGCGCGGTCTTCATGCTCGGGGCGCCGGCATCATACTCGAGCCTCCATTGCGATCCTTCGTGCGCGTCATACCAGACGACGGTGATCGACATGACTTTGGGGCTCGAGTCTGCCGAGAAGCCCTCGTGCAGCTTGAGGTACAGGGCGTCCTTACCGGTCGCGTGCTCAAAGCCGCGCCCAAACCGGGAATAGATGGGCGACGTCGCCGTGAGCGGCCCTCCGATGCGCCACCGCGGAATTGAGGTTGCATCTGGCTCAATCTGAGTGAGGAATCGCGAGTAATTCTCCGGCCAGATCTCCCAGCCGACGTCATTGAATCCGGCTTGATTACCACGCTGCCACACCTGCCCATAGGTGAGAGCTTCCTCGTCATCGATGGCGGCGCCGTACTTGGCATACTCGGCCACGATGGCCTTCGAGCGCTCCACGCTGCGCTTTCGGGCCCGGGCCTTGCCAAACTTGTCCTCGGGATACACTTCGAAGTCGGCGCAATCGAGGCCCTTGTGCAGCGCGCAGAATGCCTCAGTTGCCAGGGCAGGATGGATCTGGCTAGCGTACCGCGTGAAGAACTGGAAGGCGTAGTCAAAGCCTTGCTCCTTGCACACGAGCATCGCTTCCTTGCTCACATCCATGATGCTCTGGCCGGCATTCAGAGCGTTGACGACGCCCCAGAAAAAGTGGAGCGGCACGTTGAGCTGGTAGTACGGGCGCGTCCAAGTCCGATCCATCTCCGAACGACGGAAGAGTGTCAAGCCCGAGGGAGCCACGAGGTACGGCAGGTAAGTGCTCGTCGCCCCGCGCTCGCCGTGCAGGTGGTGCCCACGGCAGAGCGCACCGTTCTTGATCCCGAAGCCATTCTTGAGCGTTGTCGTCGCCCACTGCCACAGCTCGGCCTGCAATGCATTGCCCTCATCCTGACCCTCGTCCTCGTCGTCCTCGGGCGCCAGGCCGTTGAACAAGAGACTGATGTTCAGCCCAGACTCCGGGCCAAAAAGCTCCGCATACAAGGCGAAGGTCTCGAGGCGGAACTTGTTCCAGGCTGGACCCTTGACGTCCAGGTCGAAGGCCGCGTCCGTCGGCTCGCCCTTGTAGGGGCACTCGTCGCCGGTGCAGCCCGTCTTGACCTGGATGAAGGCGATGCAGTCCCGCTTCGCCTTGGGATAGCTGAGAAGGTGCTCAGCCACTGCCTTGAGGAAGCGATGATAGTGCTCCTTGTATTCCGGGGCGAGGTAGAATGGATAGTGCGGCCACTCGTCCCCTCCACTTCGTTTGCCTAGCTTCGTGACGACCTTAGGGACGCCTGCTTCATAGACCCAATCGGGCGATTCAGGACCGGCCTCGAAGGCGACGTAGAGCGAAACATTCTCTCTGAAGGCCTTCTCCACCAAACGATCCAGCTGAGTCCAGTCGAAGACCCCCGGCTTGGCCTCGACTCGATTCCAGGGCGCGTTGCAGCACGTGCCTCGGACAAACGGAAACTCCCGGAAATCCTCGACCGCATCGCCTCGATCCCAGACTCCGAAGCAGCTGGGTGAGATGGCTAAATCCGCGGTCTGCGCTGCCATGTCGTACTGCCACGTACTTTGTTGAGTACGCAAAAAGGTGCAGCAGCAAAAGGTGTGTTCGTCAAAGCTTATCTTCGTCAATTTCACCCTTGGACGTCAATACGGATGCATGCACGAGTGCGCGGGTCTGGGAAAATGAGGTTCCCGCATTTACACAAAAGTCACAACATGGCGACCTACACGACCGCGGCACATTTAAAATGGGCGGGCCTCCGCTCTCAAACTCGGCGAAAACACGACGCAAGCGGCTTCCGACAAGGATCCGGACAGAAGGGAGACGACCAAAGGGCTCCAAGCAAGGTCGTCTATCCGTACGCGGACGTCTCCATTGGAACTACGTCTCTTGACGCATCGAAGTTCTCGCCATCTCGCGTGGCGAGCACATAGGGGCACACCCACGAGGAGGGTGCAACTCTCCTCGCATGCACATATCGCATGCAGTGCTCTCCTCGCATACAGAGGGTGCAACTCTCCTCGCATGCATAGGGGCAAGCTCACACTCTCGCCGGCATATGCGTTCTGAACAGGATGACTCGCTGTCCAGATTCTGGATCTCATCACACTTACACTCAGGCCGAGAGAAGAGACGTCGACGCCTCAAGTGAGGCCAGGAAGGCAGCGAGGCACGGTCCGGCGACGAATGGGATGAGCGTGCCGAGGGCGGGCAGGCTGAGGGTCGAGGCCGCGTTGAAGAGGTAGAAGGCGAGCGCGGTCGTCGGGTTGAAGAGGCCACCGGTAAGGCTGAAGAAGATGGCGTAGCCGCCGTAGAAGGTGAAGCCCATGGCGAGACCGTAGTAGCCGTTGCGCGCCGGGAGGACGACGTTGAAGACTTGGGCGTGGACGACGCAGAGGAGGAAGGCGAAGAGGGCCTCGGTGGTGAGTGCGACGAGAGGAACTTCAGCAGCCTCGATCGGGGTATCGACGCCAATCGCGAGGGCGGCGAGGAGCGCGCCCACGGTCTGCGCGACGACGTAGACGAGCGCCTGCAGATCCTGCATGGACCCCTTGACCCAGTAGAGCATCGTGATCGCGCCGTTGAAGTGGGCGCCGGAGATGTGGCCGAGTGCGTACGTGACGGAGACGTACATGAGGCCGATGGCGACCGCGTCGCCGCTGCCCGCGGGCGTGGAAGGCGCCTTGAGGATAGTGGCGACGATGAGGAAGGTGCCGAGCACCTCCGCCACGACGGCGCCAATCTTGACCTCGAAGACCTTGACGTCGAGGAGCTTGCCCTCGAGAAGCTTGAACACGAGGGCACCGAGGGCCGCGCCGACGAAGAGTACGACGAGGAACACGAAGGCGCCGAGGAGCTCATCGGTGCCTCCGTAGCCCGAACCGAGGACGACGTTTGCGACGTAGAGGCCGATCACGGTGGCGGGGTTGAAGAGCGCCGTCTCGGAATCGCCGAGGGCGAGGGCACCGGTGAAGATGACGAAACCGATGGCGAGGCCGAAGAAGCCGTTGCCGCGTTGCGAGGCGAGGGTGGTCAGATGGACGAGGGTGAGGGTGAAGGTCATGAAGAGGCACCCGAGCAAGAAGGAGAGCGTGTGCGTCTTGGAGACGAAGAGGAGCGCCGCGTCGGGGATGCCGTACAGGTAGCCGCCCACGCACGCGAAGAAGGTGGCCGAGAGCACGTGGGTCAGGAGGTACTTGAGGCCGACTTCGACGGAGAAGCCGTTGGCGGAGTCGCCGTTGATCATGTGGGCGACGCTGACGGCCGGGTTGAAGTGGGCGTTTGAGACGTACGCGCCCGCGTAAGTGATGGCGGCGACAAGCAAGCCCTGGTCGAGGCCGATGGCCGCCGGCGAGCCATCCGCCCCAGACTCGTCGTCAAAGTAGGAGAGGGATCGGCCCCAGAACGACTTCGTCCTCGCGTACCTCGCGGCGGCAGCCTCGGCAGTGGCCTTGACGGCCGCAGCGGCGGCGGCCGCTTCCTTGGCGGTCATGACCTGCTTGGCAGTGGAGAGGATGCAGATGACGATGATGCCAATCCCGACCGCCTCGATCCAGTACTTGGAGTAGGCGTCGCCCTTCACGCCCTTCTGGACGAGAATGGCGAGAGCACCGGCGAGGGTGGCACCAGCGAATGGGACGAGGACGAGGACGGCGAGGTCGGCCGGCGCGCCGAAGCCGTCGCCAAAGAGCCCGTTGATCACATACAGCCCGATGGCCGCGGCCGGGTTGGCTGGGTTCGAGAAGACGACGATGGCCGCGATGACCGAGAAGCCGACAGCGAGACCGAAGAAGCCGTTGCCCTCCTGGGCACCGAGCACATTGAGGTGCACAAAAGAGAGGAGGAATCCGCCCATGGTGAGGCCCACGATGTACTTGGGGTCGAGGATGTCCTCGGGCAGGCCCACCGTGATGTCGTTGAAGAAGTACGCGCAGAAGGCCGAGAGCGTCGCGCCGAGGATCTGCGCGACAAAGTAGCCAATATGCTCGGCCGCTCCGAGAGCATCCGAAATCTTCGACTCGCCAGCCCAGATGTGGGCGAACGTGACGGTGGGGTTGAAGTGCGCCTCCGAGATCTCAGCGCCGACGTAGACGAGCGCGGCGTACGCGAAGCCGACGGCCTGGGCCAAGCGCGCCTGCGACGAGTCATTCGAGAGAGAGAGGATGCTGACGAAGAGGAACGTGCCGATGAACTCGGTGACCAGACGTGGGCCCGTCGGGCCGAGGCAGTCCAAAAAGTGCTCCTTGGCGCCGTTCATGTAGTTGAAGAGGAAGGCCGCGAGCGCGCCCGAGACGAGCTGCCAGCCGACCACGCCCAGCTGAGGCCCAAGGCCCTCGAAGTCGTCGCCCAGCAGACCGTCCGCAAGCCAGTTGCCGAACGAGAACGCGGGGTTGAACAGAAAGTTTCGCTCTCCGAAGGCGACGACGCCCGCGAAGAGCGCGAAGCCGATGGCGAGGCCGTAGAACTGAGTGCGCGATCCGCCAGACAGGACCGCCACGTGCACCAGGCAAAGCAAGAACGTCGGGCGCAACGGGTAGTACAAGTCGGTGTACTCGATGTCGAGGCTCATCAACTCGGTGTCCAGGCTCATCTTGCCGATCTTGAGATTGGGCTCAATGTCGAAGAAGAGCCCGAGGACCATGACACCGACCGTAGCGCCCATGACCTGCCAGAAGGCGTAGAAGAACGCATCCTTCGTCGAGATGGTCCCGCGGAAGTAGTGAGCAACAGTGACCGCCGGGTTGAAGTGCGCGCACGAGATGTTGGCGGCCCCGTAGGTGAGGGCAGCGAGCATGAAGACCGTTGGGAGCCCGATGGAGCCCGAGGCGTCCTCCGTCGACGCCACGAGGGTCAGGAAGAACACGCCCAGGAACTCGGCGAGGTACTTCTTCCCAGAGCCACTATCGGGCGCAGCCCCAAGCACATCATACACCTTATTTTTATTTGCCGGGTGAAACTGTTCAAAGGCGGTGTCGAGGTCGAATTGCTCGTACCCCAACGCATCGGTCTTCGGTTCAGGGCGGATCGCCTCAGTGTCCGCGGCGATCTTCTTGCTGCTCTTGGACTTGGTGAAGATGCCCATATCTTCGGGCGTCTGCTGCAGGGCGTCGGCGGCGACGGCGAAAAAGAAACTTGAACTTCTTCTCTCGGCGACATCAGATCTCGCAAGTCAAGATCGACGAAATTGGCTGGGAAACTGGAAGCAAAAATATGGATGTCGACGTACGTGCCAAACGTTCTGCGTGAACTCGGCATAGCATGGCAGACAATTTGGGGGGTTGAGGATCCCCTGAGCTGAGGATAGTTGATCTCTTGGGTTCGCGATCGCGAGGCTGCCTTCGTGTACAGTAGTTCGATGAACCGCAATCACTTTCCTCCCTTCCTTTCTCGGAAATAATTCACAGCCGCTGGTTCTACATGTAATTTCACAATGATCTCGCTCCTCGCTCTCCTGGCGGCTTCCTCCACGTCGCTGCTAAATCCATCGCACGCAAGAGCGTCGACTATCGTGCTGCGCGCAGAACCCAAGGTCGCTTCCAAGCTCCCATATGCGCAGCTCATGTCCATGCGAGCTGCGGGGGACGCGGGCGCGCTCCTCATCTTCGCAGCCATCGGACGTGGGAATCACAACTCAGCCGACGGCTCCGCACTTACGACGGCGCTGCCGTTCATCATCACGTGGGCGCTGCTTGCACCGTGGCTCGGGGCATACAAAAGCGTGGGCACCCGCACGGAAGCGCTGCTGGCTCCGCTGCCGGCAATTGTAGCTTCGGTACCGCTTGGCTGTGCTCTGCGAGGGGTACTGCAGGGCTACCAGCCGCCGACGCCGTTTTGGATCGTGGCGCTGATCGCGACGACGGTCCTCATCGAAGCATGGCGCGCCGTGCACTACCAGTTCGACTCCGTGTTCGACGAGTTTGCTGATGCCATCGTTGACGATGAGAATTGATTTAGACGGAGCGGCGGAGACTGAATAGATACTTTCGAGAGACAGACCCAGGGTAACACTTGACATAGACGCTGCGAGTCTCGGAGTCTCCCTCGAAACGAGATGTACCTCTACCCAATCTCTGCCTCGTCATCATAGCGTGCCGCATCCTCGATGGCCAGCACGAGTGCCTGGGTGCCGTCCTTGCCATGCCCATGGCGCAATAGGGCGTCGTAGAGGCGACGGGCGAGTGTGAGACCCGGCAGGCGCAGCCCAAGGCGCTCCGACTCGGCGAGCGCAATGCCCAGGTCCTTGGCCATATGCTCGATCATGAAGCCCGGCGCAAAGTCGCGCCGTGCAACACGCGGTCCGAGGTTATTGACCGCCCAGCTGCCGGCGGCGCCCGCGCCGATGGCCTTGATGACGGCCTCGACGTCCAAGCCGGCGCGCCGCGCGTAGACGAGGCTCTCGGTCATCCCGATCATGTTCGAACAGATCAGGATCTGGTTACACATCTTGGTATGCTGGCCGGCGCCAGGCCCACCCATGTGCACGATGTTCTTGCCGAGGAGCTCGAGCCAGGGCCGCGCCGCACTGAACGCCTCATCGCTGCCGCCGCACATGATGGACAACGTCGCGGCCTTTGCGCCCACGTCGCCTCCTGAGACGGGCGCATCCAGCGACATCACGCCTTGAGCGGCCGACCATGCAGCCACGTGCAATGCGAGGCTTGGCGTGGATGTGGTGAAATCGACGAGCAATGCACCCGGTTTGAGCCCCGCGAGTACCCCGTCTGGGCCCAGGATGACTGACTCCACGTCGTCTGGCGTGCCCACCATGGTGAATACTGCGTCGCAACCCTCCGCTGCTGCCTGTGGACTGCCGACAAGTCTCGCACCGCGCTCCACGAGTGGCTGGCACTTTGCGGCCGTGCGTGAGAAGACCTGCGCCTCATGCCCCGCCGCAAGCAGATGTGCAGCCATGTGGCGGCCCATGACGCCGACGCCGATCCAGCCGAAGCGTGGCATTTTTAGAGAGAGGCTCTACACTCCACACGACCCCCACGCGAGAGCTCTGCCCGATCCGTTTGTGGCAAGTTCATCACGAATTCACACCAACACGAAAAAGGCAAGTTCACGCCACCCTGAGTTCATACATCACTCTCACTCACACCACTCTCTCATCAGTCTATCAGTCAGTTATGTCGCGGTCCCCCCGCGCTCACCACGCGCTCCGTCTCAAAGGTGAAAGGACGGCTCACGCTCGCCGCGCTGCCCTCGGCGTCAACACATAACACAAGTAGCGAAGTACTAAATACTCGCTCTCTCGGGCGGACTCATAGTTGCTAGTGAGAAACCTTCTAACCGGAACCGCGCCCACGTTTGCTCCCACGAGAGCGCAATCGATGCGACTTCTGACTATCGACTCTCCACACGCGAAACGCGGCAAGCCGGCAACTACTTCAGTGCTTCGGGGGATGGAGAGCGTACCCATACTCGAGCGCGAGCTGCTGCGCGATGAGGGTCATGTTCTTGTCGATCGCCTCCAGTTGGGCCCATGTGATCGGCGTCCGCGTCCGCTTCGCATTCGCGCCATGGCCCTTGCGCGCGCGCACGCGCTCGCTCTGGTTGCTCGCATTCCGCGCAAGTAGCTGAGCCGCCGCCGCCGCCGCGGGGCATTGGCATGTGCGAGGGGGCGAGCAGTGTGTGCACCAGCGCTGCATCAAATCGGTGGCGGTCATCGTCTCGACCTGGAACGTGTGCGAGGCCCAAAGATCTGCGAGCAAATTCCACTTCACCCAGTAGTGCAGCGCCAGGCGACGCCGCGCGTCGGGCACAATCTTGCACGTCTCCTGCGCCGTGATGGCTGCCTGCGCCACGGGGAGTGGCACGAAGTGCGAAGCGCAGTGCCAAGCCCGCGCGTCCCAACGGCGCTCGGACGGGTTGCGGCAGCCGCCCGAAGACGTCAGGCCAGGCGCAATGGACCCAATGGCCGTGAGCGGATGACGGTGCACCTTGAAGATCGGATCATGCACATCGTTGCCGCCATGCGGCTGATTGCTCATTGGCCAGTACTCCTTCCAATTCCCATTCAGATGGCCCGCGTACGGCCAACCAACTGTTGCCTCGCGCCCGTGGCCCTCGTGTAACGCCGAGATGCCCGCCCGACGCAGCAGCATCACGAGTGCGTGCGTGCCGCTCCGCCCGCAACCGTTGACGAGGAGCGTTGGTGACGCCGTGCGTCCTCGCCGTTTACCCGCCGACGCGCTGGGCGCAAAGGGCCGGGGCGCCTCTAGGAAGCCAGCCTCCCATGGCAAAAGTTCGCGCAGCAGGCGTGCCGCCTCACCGACGTGCGGAGACGGGGCGGACGACATGGGCAGCCGCGTCAGCCGACGGTCGCCCGTCGTGGGTCCCGGACGCGTCGCCTCCGGGCGCCCGCCCGCGCGGGGCACTTAGACAGAAACCGGTACGCGGGTGGTGGACTTCGAGAACTCTAGGGTCCCGACCGAAGCGAGAAAAGTTCTTTTCGCGACGTCGCGATCTCCTATGTTGTGATCGCGTTTTTGTGTCGCGCCGCTGATGGGACGTCGTCATGCTCTCGCGCTTTTCGTCGCGTTCGCGAGTCACTGCGCGTGCTTCTCCGTGGGTGGCCTCGCGGCGCGCATCACGTCTCCACGTGTGCTGCCGCCGCAGGCCTACGCTAGCACGATCGAGTCCGGCGAGGAGCTCCAACCGCTGGAAGACCACATAGTGATCGATCTGCAGTCCGCGCCCAGCGCGACGGTAGCCGGCATCCTGCTGCCCACCGTCTTCGAGGACGAGCAGGAAGATGAGGCATTCGCGAAACCTGAGCCACGCGCGGGCACCGTGCTCGCTGTCGGTCCCGGCGCGTTGACAAAGAACGGCAATCGCGCACCCATGCCTGACATCAAGGTTGGGCAGAAGGTGGTGGTCGGGCCGAAGGCTGGGATCCGCATCCAGCTCAAGGACAAGCCACTGCGCGAGAGCACAATCTTCCTCTTCAAGGCAGAGGAAATATGGGCCGTCTGCTCCTGAGAGGGGATAGATGCGCTGGTGGTACCTGCGCGCCGCTCGGTCGTAGCGGTCGTTTCGGGCGGTTAAGCACAGGTGTTGGTAGGACCCGATTTAGTATGATAACGGTTCGCGCTGTAAAGCATTCGTCTCTTAGAAGTGAACACCATGCGATTTTGGGCGAGAGCGGCTGTGACTCGAAACGCGCGCGTCACACGCGCGACACCTCTTCCTTGAGTATAGACGAGAGCGCAACCGACCATGCACATGCATGCAACCGGCTGGGCGGCTAGCGCCCCGACCGAGCCGCCCACAAACGCTGCCGGTGCATCTGCTCGGCCATCACTTGCATGCGTGCCAGAGGACGACTCACAGTTCTGCTCTCCTATGCATCCGTGCTGGGGGCGAGCGTAGGCTTGCGCCGCGCCCTCGGGGAGCGGCTCACTGTGCTCGGATCGCCAAGAGCACGCCACTGCTCGCGGCAGAGAGGCTCTCGATGGTCAGCAGCACGCCTTCGGCGCCACTGGCCACCGCGCTTCGCTTGGGTGGCGCCGCCGCCACCACCGGCGCCGATGGCGCTGAGCCTGATCGCACCTGCAGGCCAAGCGCAAAGTTCCACTGCTTCTCGAGATCGCCACCGAGGGCCTTCTGAGCCGCGGGCGCGAGCTGCGGCATCGTGCCAGCCGACGGCGCGGAGCCGTCTTGGCGCATGCGCTTCGCGAGCCAATGATACGGCATGTGTGGCCGCACCTGCACCATTTCATTGAGCATCGAGTTGAGCTTCTCCTGGATCCGGTGCTCGGCAAAGTACGCCTCGAGTGCGCGTTTCTCCTGATCCTGAGCGCCGCCCCTGCGCGCGGAGATGTACCCGGAGCAACGCACGGACTGATGAGTACTTTTAGGGCCACGCGGACGCGGCGAGCATGGCATGCGGCGCACATTGTGCTTCGGGGAGGCGTGAAGGCGACGCGATGCTGCGCGATTGCTTTTCGTCAGAGCAGCGACGACGATTACAGAACACGCACCTAAAAGAGCGTGCGGATCGTCCGACACGACGCCTCGCTGTTGCGGAAACCATGGCTCACATGGAGGTACACAACCGCAGCGGCCTCGTGCGGCCACGCCTCGTGCCAGCCCGCCGCTGCTGATGCCCGTCGCCCATGCTGTGCGCAGGCTTTAATGGCCAAGCCCGAGGCCGCGAAGAATCTCATCTCGTACGCCCTCATCGGCAAGGTTTCCGGCGTCACAGGCTGCATTGAGAAGGATCCCACCATGGTCAATTCACGCTCGACCAAGCGCGGCTTCTCGCCGCTCCAGGTGGCGGCGAGCGCGGAGCAGAACGCTGCTGAGACGATGCAGGTGCTGCTGGCAGCAGGCGCGGACCCGAAGCATCAGGACATGGTGCGCGCCATCAACTCTCGCACCCGGCCGCCGCCACTGCCCGTCTCTCTGCTGCCCGGTCACCGGCTCACCTGATCTGCCCATGGCACATTGCCCGACCTCACGCAGATGGCGATGACGGTCCTGCACGTCGCGGCGGCCAAGCCCAACCCGGAAGCTTTTCTCAAGGTCATGTCGCTGCCAGACGCGAAGGCCCTGATTGACATGGTAGACGAGGATGGGTGCACGGCGTTGCACTATGCCGCGTCGGAGGGGCGGTTGGAGATCGTGGAGGCGCTGATGCGCGCCGGCGCCGCCACGGCACCCGAGAACAGCTCGGGCCAGACACCGTTGGCCCTCGCGAAGGAGGGTGCGTTCGACGCGGTCATTTCGCTCCTCGAGAATGGGCTTCCGCCGGAGCCCGGCGCAGAGGGTGCCGAGGGCGGCGGCGAGGAAGAGGAGTCCTAAGCGGCGCCCTGTTCGGCTGCTGCTCGCGGCGCGCGCGCGTGCCATACGCACCGGCTCGCCAGAGGTCCCCCTGCCAACGGTCGCGGTGCCCCCCGCGCGCTCTCTCGCAAACTATGATAACAATTACCTACGGTCACAGACAGTTCAATTTTAGTCTTCTGCGCCCGGCCGTCGTGAGTGTCCGTTAGTGGGGCTCCGTGGTGGTGTCGACGGGCGAGAGGTGTTCGGTGTGATCCGACATCGGGAGCGTCGTGACATCGGTGACTGACCCGCCATTGCTAGTACCATTGCACCCGGCACACCCGCGCGGTCCGGCCGTCTCGAGGGACGAGGC
>Ga0070374_10000861_pt1 | contig 12862 bp, 11 predicted proteins | sample LauGreSuBDMM15SN_2_FD_66374 | JGI IMG/M metagenome (GOLD analysis project Ga0070374, IMG submission 66374) | Freshwater lake microbial communities from Lake Michigan, USA - Su13.BD.MM15.SN (version 4) (version 4) | ecosystem: Environmental > Aquatic > Freshwater > Lake | place: Lake Michigan...
CCAACGATGGCATTGACCCTATAGGGAAAGCAATTTTAGAAAAAGCCGGTTTTGTAGTTGATACGCAAACTGTTCCGCAAGAACAATTAGCAGCCGCATTACAAAACTACGATGCTTTAACGGTGCGTAGTGCCACCAAGGTGCGCAAAGAATTAATAGATGTTTGCCCCAATTTAAAATTGATAGGTAGAGGCGGTGTAGGCATGGATAATATTGATGTGGATTATGCCCGAAGTAAAGGCATTGCTGTGGTAAACACCCCAGCAGCTTCTTCTTTGTCGGTTGCCGAATTGGTTTTTGCTCATTTATTTACCGGCGTTCGTTTTTTACAAGATGCCAACCGGGCTATGCCTAGCACCGGTGCAACCCAGTTTAACGACTTAAAAAAGGCCTATGCCAAAGGCATAGAATTGCGTGGAAAAACTATCGGTATTATTGGTTTCGGCCGAATAGGTAAAGAAACCGCTAAAATTGCCTTGGGCTTGGGTATGGATGTGTTGGCCTACGATTTTTCACCTATACCAGAAACCTTGCCGCTTGTTTTTTCAGGAAGTATAGAAGTCAATTTGCCTGTAAAAAGCGTGACTTTAGAAACGCTTATTGCAGAATCTGATTTTATTAGCTTACACGTTCCATTTAGCGATAAACCTATTTTAGGTGCTACCGAATTTGCCCACATGAAAAATGGTGCAGCTTTAGTGAATTGCTCAAGAGGCGGAACAGTTGATGAAACCGCTTTATTAGCCGCTTTAGACTCAGGTAAATTGGCCTTTGCTGGTTTAGACGTGTTTGATAACGAACCTACTCCTCGTCAGGATTTGTTAAGTCACCCTAAAATTTCTCTTAGCCCCCATATTGGTGCTTCTACCAACGAAGCCCAGGAGCGTATCGGAACCGAATTGGCACAATTAATTATTGATCATTTCAACCAGTAATTAACCCACCATTCTATGCCTACAATCAAAGCATTTAAAGGAATTCATCCTAGCCAATCTTTGGTAGCGCAAGTGGTCATACCTGTAGAAAATTTAGTATTGGCTGATGCCAAAACTATCCGCGATACCAATCCCTATTCTTTTGTGAACATGTTGGTTCCTAAAGTCGAAAATCGATTTTTAATGGGATCCAAAACAGAATTGACGTATAAAAAAATCAACGAAAATTTCGATGATTTTTTAGATAAAGGTATATTACAAAAAGACGAAAAAGAAGTCATTTATGTGTATAGGGTAAGTCATTATGGATTCACACAAACCGGTTTTTGGACCTTAACGGCTATTGACGATTATTTAAACAATACCGTAAAAAAACATGAGCTAACCCGGGCCGATAGGGAACAATATTTAGTAGATTATCTTCAACATACCGGGATGGATGCCAATCCGGTGCTTATTACGTATCCATTGGATGCTATCTTGGCCGATATCTTAGCCAATATTGTAAAAACCGATTCCTTATTACATTTTAAGTTAGATATTGCTCAACACAGTATTTGGAAAATTACCGATGAGGTCCTTCTAAAACGCATTATTAATCGCTTTGCGGAACTCTCTGCAACTTATATTGCTGATGGACACCATCGTGCTGCCGCCGCATCTTCTTATGGTATTGAACGAAGAAAATATAATTTAAAGCATCGTGGTAACGAGGAGTATAATTTTTTCAGCTCGGTATACATGGATGCCGACCAGCTTCGTGTTTTCGAATTTCATCGTTTGGTTAAAGATTTAGGAAAATTGAATATTTCTCAATTTTTAGAAAAGATTTCAGAAAAATTTACGTGCACACTTTTACCAAGTAATGCAAATTTTTCTCCATCTAAACCCCGTTATTTTGGTTTATATATTGCCGGAAACTGGTACGAATTGGTAAGTAAGAAAGTACTTGATAGTGAGAATCCGGTGGATAATTTAGATGTATCTATAGTACAAAACGATATTTTAGATTCGATTTTACAAATTTCGGACTCAACAACAGATACTCGTTTAAGTTTTGCTGGTGGACTTACACCGATAGAAGACTTGGTGAAAAAAGTTGATGATGGCGTGTGTGATGTGTTGTTTACATTGTACCCCACTAGCATAGAAGAATTGTTTAGGGTAGCCGATGCCGGTGAGGTGATGCCTCCTAAATCTACCTGGTTTGAGCCGAAGTTTCCTTCTGGTTTATTGGTGCATCAAGTAAGTTAAGCTTTTTCTTTTTTGAGTTGTAGGCTTAGGTAAATAATGCCGATTAAAAAAGAGGCTAAAAGTGTTATCCACGAAATATATCGATCGATAAGAATATTGGTTTCGTTGCTTAATTGAGCGAAAATTAATAACACAATTCCTAAAGCCGCACACGAAAAAGGGAAGAGGCAAGCGCCAATAAACACGCAATTGGTTTTCATTTGTACTAGCCTACTTTCGCAGGTAAGCAAAATGTGCCTAATAAATAAGCAGAACAATAAAATGCCAAATAAACTGGCAGTAATAATGCACAATACTAAAGAGCCTAGGCCATTAAAGGAGATATCCGACATAAAACAGTTTTTTACTGTTTAACGTTTTTTTAACTCTCAAATTGTAATTGACTGAGGTAGCGGTATAAACCACCTTCTTTTTGCATCAATTCTTGGTGGGTTCCACTTTCCGAAATTGTACCATTTTCTAACACCATAATGCTGTCTGCTTCGCGAATGGTAGCTAAACGGTGAGCAATAATAATGGAGGTTCTGTTTTTCATCAATTCCTCTAAAGCTTCTTGCACTAATCGTTCCGATTCCGAGTCGAGTGAGGAAGTTGCTTCGTCTAAAATAAGGATTGAAGGGTCTTTTAATAAGGCTCTAGCAATGGCAATACGTTGGCGTTGCCCACCAGAAAGTTTAATACCTCGTTCGCCTACTAAGGTATCGTAACCTTCGGGAAAACTGGTAATGAATTCATGAGCATTGGCTCGTTTAGCCGCTTTAATAACTTCCTCGTTGCTAGCGCTAAGTTTACCGTAGGCAATGTTTTCTAAAATACTTCCACCAAATAACAATACATCTTGAGGCACAATAGCCACCTGATTACGAATATCTGTTAAGCTGAACTGGTTAGATGGTTTTTCATCAAATAAGATTTCACCTTCGTTAGCTTCATAAAAACGCAAAATAAGAGAAGCCAAAGTCGATTTTCCAGCCCCACTTGGCCCTACAATGGCAATTTTTTGACCTGCTTTGGCACTAAAACTCAATTCTTTTAGAACAGGCATTTCAGGTCGAGAAGGATAGGTAAAAGAAACCTTCTTAAAGCGTAAATTACCTTTAATGACTTGATTTACTTTATTTTCATCGGTATTTATAGAAATCGCTTCATTTTCTTCATGCAAAATTTCTAACACCCGTTCACTAGCACCCACGGCTTTTTGTACGTTGGCGTATAATTCAGGGAAGCTCCCCATGGCTGCACCTACAAAAATGGCATATAAAATGAAGGTGGTTAAGCTACCTACAGAAAGTTCTCCGCCAGCAACCAGCACCGAGCCGAACCAAATAACAGCAACTATAGCTCCGAATAAACAGAAAATTACAAAGGAAGCGAAGGCCCCACGATAGGTAGCTCCTTTTAGGGCAATTTTTACTACCTTTTTTAAATTATTTTCGTACCGATTGGCCTCGTAGGCTTCATTTACAAATGCTTTTACATTGGAAATTCCTTGTAAGGTTTCTTGTACCACGGTGTTAGATTCGGCTAACTGATCTTGTGCAGCTCTGGACACTTTACGTATAAATCGACCAAATACTACTGCCGCTACAACTAAAATGGGTAAAATGGTTAGGTTGAGTAGCGTTAGTTTTGGCGATACGACTACCAAGAGCGAAATTCCTCCTATAAGCAGAACAATTTGTCTAAAAAGTTCGGCTAGGGTAGTGGTTAAGGTATCCTGAATTTGTGATAAATCGGACGATATGCGGCTATTCAATTCACCCACTCTGCGGTTAGCAAAGAAATTCATGGGCAATGTAATCAAGCGGAAATAGGTATCTCTACGGATATCGGCTAACGCTCTTTCGGCAACTTCAACAAATAAACGTATTCTAAAAAAGGATACAAACGATTGAATAAACAAGATGCAAAAACAAATAATGCCAATGGTATTGATGTTTGCAGGTATGAAGCTCAATTTTTGCTTGCCTTGTGCGGCATCAATCATGGCACCTAATAAAGATGGAAATGCTAACCCAGTTAAGCTAGAAAGTAATAAAAACAACATACCAAAGGCAAACTTAACGCGATAGGGTTTTAGGTAGCGAAGGAGTTCCGAAATGTTTCGAATACTCTGTTTGGTTATTTTGGTTTTTGGAAGTTCTTCGGCTTGTGTATTTCCGCTATTTAATGTTGATTTGGCCATTAGGTGGTTACGAAATTAGTCGTAAAAATAGGCAAAAAAAGCCGTTTTTTGTTACTTTGTGTAGGGGGTAGCTTGGTTTATTTTTTACCTAAAAAGTTGGTTAGCACTTGTAAAGATTGTTTTGGATTTTCTTCCATTGGGGTATGGCCAAGGTTTTTAAGTACCACAAGCGTATCGTTGGGTAAATCTGCGTGAAATTTCTCAGCCACTGTAATTGGAATCAATAAATCTTTATCTCCCCAAAGTATTAGGGTAGGGGTTTTAATGTTTTTTATTTGGAGATAAGTGGAATCGTTTAATAACGTTTTAAATGTTGACATGCGCTCTATGAAAGCTTGACGGTTTCCAGCTCGTAATGCCAAATCAAAGTACTGGTTTACCAAGGCTGGCTCAACTTTTGTTTTGTCGGCATACACGTTTTCTATGCTTTTTTGAACAATAAACCTAGGGGTAACGAATTGAAAAATATTTTTTAATACAGGCATCCCTGCTAATTGAAATGCCATAGGTACCGATTTTGATTCCATAGGGTAGCCAGCAGCATCTATCAATATCAATTTGGAGACTTCGGTTGGATAATTAAGTGCGTACCGCCAAGCAATGGCACCTCCTAAAGAGTTGCCCCCTAAAATACATTTTTTAACATCCAATTTTTCTAAAAAATGGTGCATAAATTGAGCATAATATTCTTGAGAATAATCGCCGGTTTTATTAGGTCCGGTAAGGCCATAAGCAGGTAAATCCATGCTAATTACCCGATGTGTTTGTTTTAATTCTTTTACCCAGGCCTCCCAGGTATGTAAACTGGCTGCAGTGCCATGAATCAACACAATAGGTGTGCTATCGGCCCGATTTCCTTCATCGCGGTAGTGTACCAATACATCGTTTACTTGAATAAATTTTGATGGAGCAGGGGCATAGGTGTCTTTTAATTCAGCTAGCGGAATATCATTTTGCCAATAAACCGCACAAAAAGAAGTGCATAGTAGTAAAAAAGTGAGAAATAAATAAGTGATAATTTTCATATCAATTAACGTTGTTTAAAGTCCAAGCCTCGGCTTTGTTGTTAAAAAGTAGTTTAACCTTCGACCAAATTTCTCTAAAAAATTCCGATTGACGGTAGCGTTCTAAATGAACTTCGCTGCTCCAGGTGCTAATGGTAAAATACGTATCGGTATCACTGGTGCATTTAAAAATTTCTAAACTGTTACAACCATCACTTTTTGCCAATAGCTGTTTATTTTGGTTAAAAATTTCTAAAAATTCGGAAACTTTGCCGGACTGGAAATTGAGTTTAACTATTCTGGTAATCATTTTGAGAATTCTATACGTACAATATCGCCTAAACCTAGGCCGAGCAAACCGCTTGCATTTCCTTTGTTTATAGCAATTTCTAAGTGATTGCTAATACCAAATAAACACAGTTTTTCTCCTTCCGGAACTTCGTTATAATGCCAACTAAGTGTGTTTATAGATTCGTTTCTACGGAAATATAAGTTGAAATTTCGCTTTTTCTGGTAACGGGTAAAAATATCTTTAGTAATATTTGTAATTACATTTTGGAATGAATCAATATAAATAACGGCCCCCCTTATCACATCGTCATTAATAACCGGTTGTAAAGTAAGGCGTTGTTCTAATTGACTCATCGGCAGGCCTATATCAGAAAGTTTACCACCACTAGCTAAATGGCAAGCAGCTTTCGAAAAAATATCTGAAAGTGGAAAATGCAGATATTTTAAATCTTGCATAATATTAATTTCTACTATTTCCTCTGGCTCTGAATCGAAAAGAAGTGAAAAAATACCATTATCAGAGCCTACAAAATAATGGCCCTTATAGCGCATAGCCACGTAGCGGGTGCGCTCTTGATATACCGAATCTATTCCAATTAAGTGAACGGTTTCTTGCGGAAAATAATGAAAGGCATTTTTAAGCACAAAAGCAGCATGTGGAATATTAAATGCGGAAATATCGTGTGTAATATCTACAATATTAACGCTAGGCAATAGCGATACAATGCTACCTTTTAGGGCTGCCTGGTAAAAATCTTTAGATCCCAGATCGGTAGTTAACGTAATTATTGCCATTAAAAAAGATTCCTTTTTGTGCTTATATTTGCTAGCGGTAAACCGCATACAAATATTCAATTTTTTATCGCATAAAAAAACGTATTTTTAAAAGCAAATAACAATCATTTTCACTTGAACGAATTTACCCAAACCCTAGAGCAAGTAAACCCCATAATAGTGTGGGGTGCCAACAACGAAAACTTTGAAGCCTTAAAAAAACAGTTCCCAAAACTGAAAATTGTGGCTAGAGGTACTGAACTAAAAGTATTAGGCGATGAAACAGAATTACATCTTTTTCAAGCTAAGTTTATCGAAATCTTAAAGCACATTGAGCAATACCAATCGCTTACACCCAACGATATACTACATATTTTAGGAGCTCCCAACACTTTGCCTGATACCGAAAAACCAACAGAGAAAATAAACGGCTCTGAACCCATTGTGTTCGGCCCTAATGGTATTGTGGTAAAAGCCCGTACAGCTAACCAACGCCGCATGGTAGAGAGCATTGCTACAAACGATGTAATTTTTGCTATTGGACCTGCGGGTACAGGAAAAACATATACAGCTGTAGCTTTAGCTGTACGATCTCTAAAAAATAAAGAAATTAAGCGCATTATTTTAACCCGACCGGCAGTAGAAGCAGGCGAAAATCTGGGTTTTTTGCCTGGTGATTTAAAGGAGAAAATAGATCCGTATTTGAGACCCTTATACGATGCACTAGACGATATGATTCCGGCCGAAAAGCTGAAATTATATTTAGAAAATAGAACCATAGAAATTGCGCCATTGGCTTTTATGCGTGGGCGCACACTCGACAATTGCTTTGTAATTTTAGATGAAGCCCAAAATGCTACCGATTTGCAGTTGAAAATGTTTTTAACTCGTATGGGGCCTACTGCTAAATTTATTGTTACTGGCGACGTAACACAGGTTGATTTGCCAAAAATTCAGCAATCGGGCTTACATACCGCCTTGCGTATTTTACCTGAAATAAAAGGTATCGATATTATTTATTTAAGTGGAGAAGATGTAGTGCGCCACAAATTGGTAAGAAGAATTTTAGAAGCCTACGGTGATATACAAAAATAATTATGCAAGCTATAAAAGAAACCCATTTCGAATTTCCGAAACAAACTGCTTTTTATAAAGGCAAAGTAAGAGATGTTTACACCATTGCTAACAACTTGCTTGTTATGGTAGTTAGCGATCGTATTTCTGCCTTTGATGTGGTATTGCCTGAGGCCATACCCTATAAAGGACAAGTGCTCAATCAAATTGCCGCTAAATTTTTAAAGGCCACCGAAGATATTTTGCCCAATTGGGTTGTAGCTAGTCTAGATCCTATGGTAACTATTGGTAAAATGTGTAGCCCATTTAAGGTAGAAATGGTCATTCGTGGCTATTTAGCTGGTCATGCTTGGCGTGAATATTCCGCTGGTAGACGTAGCGTATGTGGCGTAACCTTGCCCGAAGGTTTAAAAGAAAATGATGTTTTACCGCAACCCATTATTACGCCAACTACCAAAGCAGCAGTTGGGCACGATGAAGATATTTCTCGGGAAGATATTATAGCACAAGGAATTGTATCGGAGGCAGATTATAGCCAACTCGAAAAGTATACCCGAGCTCTGTACCAACGTGGTACAGAAATGGCCAACCAACGGGGCTTAATTTTAGTTGATACTAAGTACGAATTTGGTAAAGATGCCGATGGCGTAATTACCTTAATTGATGAGATTCATACACCCGATTCATCGCGGTATTTTTATGCCGATGGATATGCCGAACGCCAAGCAGCTAATGAACCTCAGCGGCAGCTTTCTAAAGAATTTGTTCGTAAATGGCTCATAGAAAATGGATTTCAAGGTAAAGAAGGACAACAAGTACCCCATATGAGTGCCGAATGGGTGAGTGCCATATCTGAACGCTATATTGAATTATTCGAGCAAATTACCGGCGATACGTTCCAGCGTGATGAAAGAAAAGATTTATCGGGCCGTATTTCTGAAAATATTAAGTCGTGCTTAGCTCAATTAAGCGCTTAAGCAATACGCACTACATGCAATACCATGAAATTTGAGCTTACTATTTTAGGAAGTAGTTCGGCTACACCCATTCATGGTAGAAATCCCAGTGCTCAACTACTGAATATCAATGAGAAATTTTACCTCATTGATTGTGGCGAAGGCACGCAACAACAACTATTGCGTTTCGGACTAAAAGCTTCCAAAATAGATACTATATTTATCAGTCATTTGCATGGCGACCATTATTTGGGGCTAATGGGTTTATTATCTTCTATGCATTTAGTGGGGAGAACAAAAGTACTGACGCTTTTTGGCCCTCCCGAATTGCATGAATTGCTTCAACTTCATTCTAAATATTCGGCTACCCAATTACGTTTTCCACTTATTTTTAAGCCAACTCAGGTTACTGCCCCTATAGTTATTTTAGAGAATTCTGATGTAATAGTAGAAACAATAATTTTAACTCATCGCTTACATTGTACGGGATTTAAATTTACCACAAAGCCTGCCTTACCCACACTTAGGGAGGATAAAGTACTTGACTTAGCAATTCCTGTAGCGCACAGAGCCTTAATTAAGAAAGGTTTTTCATTCACCGATGCCTCGGGTATGGTACATACGGCCGATTCGCTAACCCTGCCGCCACCACCTAAAAAGAGTTTTGCCTATTGCTCCGATACACTTTGCAATGGTTCTTATGCAAAGCAATTAGAAGGGGTAGAACTTTTGTACCATGAGAGTACTTTTTTACATGATATGATAGATAGGGCCAATGAAACCTATCATACTACCGCATTACAGGCAGGTACATTGGCTGCAAATGTAGGAGTAAGGCATTTGCTGATTGGACACTTTTCTGCCCGATACAAAGATTTAACACCGCTGTTAGAGGAAGCACAATCGGTTTTTAAGGCTACTCAATTGGCTATAGAAGGAGAAACATTCTCTATTTAATTCAGCTTATTTTTTTCCGCCACCAAATACAGAGAAGTGTACATAGCGCTTCGGATTGGCTTTTAAATCAATCATTAACTTATCCAAATTTTCAGCAGACTGTGCTAAATTATCGTACAACTTTTTATCGTTTATTAATAAGCCAATACTGCCTTCACCGGCATTTATTTTAGAAATCACTTGCTGTAAATCTTTAACAGCTTGGTTGGCATTTATAAGCGTTTCTCCGATGTTAGCTTTGGCAGTTTGGTCGCTTATTTGCTCAAAGTTAGCTACTATGGTACTTATTTTCTGATTGTTGTTTTTAAAATTAGTAGAAATAGATTGCAGGTTAGATAAAATGCCAGATATTTTAGCAGTTTCAGAATCCATTAGGCCATCTACTTTTTTAGAGGTACGTTCTAAATTTTCGAGCGTATTGGCAATGCTAGCAAAACTGCGGTCAAAGTTTTTCTGAAATTTAGGATTTAAGGTATTGTTAACCGATTCTAGAATAGAATCTAAACGGCTAGCAATTTGATCGGCTTTCTTTTGAATAGGTTTCACTTGATCCATAAATCCTTCTTGAATAAAGGCAGTTAAGGTGTCGCCATCAGCAGCAAAGGTCTTACTGTTGCCCAATTCGAATACAATGGCTTTTCCTCCCAACAAATCGGTGCTTTCTAAACGAGCAATGGTGTTTTTAGGAATGTTATAGCCCGGGCTTATTTGAAATTCGGCAATAATTTTACCATCTGGAGCTAAGCTAAGTTTAGAAACCCTACCAATTTTAAAACCATTAACCAATACAGGTTTAGATTCGGTAAGCCCGTCTATATTTGGATAAACAGCATAATACTCATCTTCTCTCATAAACAAATCGGTGCCCTTTAAAAAGCTGTAGCCCAATATTAAAACAGTAATGGCTGCCGTGGCCAATATGCCTACTTTTGTTTCGTTAGATATTTTCAAAATCTTTTGTTTTAAGCTTTCTAATCTACTTCAAGTTGTTTCTTATACGTTTGAATTGCTTTAAGCAAACAATCCACTATTTCTTGTTGTCCGGTTTCAGAATTCATATAGGCTTCTTCTTCTGGATTAGAAATGAAGCCAATTTCGGTTAATAAAGCAGGCATACCGGCTCTGGCTAATACGGCCAAGCTTTTTTCTTTTACACCTCGATCAATACGGCCTGTTTTTGCATATTCATCTTGCATAAAAGTAGCCAATTTAATGCTCTGTTCTCTGAAACTATTTTTTAAAAAAGAAAACATAATGATACTTTCAGGATCTTTTGGGTCGTAGCCTTCGTAATTGTCTTTGTAATCCTTTTCTAGTAAAATAGAGGCGTTTTCTCGTAATGCAATGTCCTGCTCGTCCATTCGCCCAAAACCAGAAACGAATGTTTCTACTCCGCTAGTACTGGTACTTTGGGTGGTAACGGTAGAATAAGTGGGTACTTTTTTGCCTTTCTTATTACGATGATAACCTGTTATTACAGTTTTCTTGTAAATAGGCATGGAGTTACAATGTATAGAAATGAATAAATCTGCCTTTACTCTATTAGCTAAACCGATACGTTCGTACAAGGGAACAAAAACATCGGTTGTTCGTGTATATACCACTTTTATGTCTTTAAGTTGTTCTTCTATGGCTTTTCCCAGGCGTAAAGCAGTCATTAATGCCACATCTTTTTCTTTAGAAATTGCCCCATGTGTTGCACCGTCTTGCCCACCATGGCCTGCATCTATTACAATTGTTTTTATGCGATAAGGCGTAGGTAGAGGCAGTTTGCCATTAGAAATAAATGGCATAAGTATTAAAACCGTTAAGAAAGCAGAAATCGGTCTGATGAATGGGATATTTTTCATTAATTTTGAACGATTTTTCGAGTTAAACATTTACAAAAATAGTATTCATCGGCTAATTTGAAATTAAAAAAAGGTCTTTTTCTATTTATTCTGTTTAATTGTTTCTATTTAGGGGCAATGGGTACTCTTTATGCGCAAAAAAAGCCTATTACTAAATTTCCTGCAGTACAGGTTGATACCATTAAACAAACAAATTCTAAATCGCCAAAATTAGATGCTTCTGTAAAGTATACAGCCGAAGATTCTATTCGTTTTGATAAAAAAAATGGCATTATTTACCTTTATGGTAGAGCACGAGTAAATTACACCGACTTTGAATTAGATGCCGACTACATCCGTTTAGATCAAAAAAACAGTTCAGTTTTTGCGAAAGGTGCATTTGATCCGATAACTAATCGCTATAGGGGTCGTCCAATTTTAAAGCAGGGTGCCGATCAGCCTATTACCACCGATTCTTTATTGTTTAATATTTATACAAAAAAAGGTAAATCTTACGGTGTTTTTTCTGAAGTAGATGGGGGGTATTTGCAAGCCAAACAGTTCAAAAAAAATCAATTCGACGAAGGATTTTTTAAAAATGGTATTTATAGTACGTGTAATTTAGATCACCCTCACTTTGGAATTTTTATTACTCGGGGTATCGTAACTGAAAAACAAATTGTTACCGGACCATCTTACCTGCAAATTGAAGATGTTCCAATTCCGGTGGGTATCCCATTCGGTTTTTTTCCGAAAGCAAACCGAAGAGCTTCAGGTATTTTATTCCCCACTTTTGGAGAAGATGCTACCCGAGGTTTCTTTATGCGTGATTTTGGTTATTATATTGGCCTAAATGAGTATTGGGATATGACATTAAGGTCTAGCTTATATAGCCGAGGTTCTTATGATTTAAGTATGGCCGCACGTTACCAAAAACGCTACAAGTTCGATGGTAATCTTAATTTACGTTATTCATCTACTCGTACAGGTATTGAAGGAACTCCCGGCTATAAACCATTTAAAGATTTTAATATACAATGGAGTCATACACAACGCCTAGAGGCTAATCCGGGTACTACTTTTACTGCTTCGGTAAATGCAGGTACTTCTAGCTATTTTACCAATACTGCAGCTGGAGGTACGTATAATATTGATCAATTAACCCGGAATACACTTTCTTCCAATATTAGTTATGGAAAAACCTTTGCCAATGGTTTATTTAACTTTACATCAAGTTTAAGCCACCGGCAAGATATGCAACAAAAAACAATGTATTTAGAGTTGCCAACCTTCAGTTTAAATATGAGTACCATCAGTCCGTTCGATTCTAAAAATAGAATCGGTGATCAAAAATGGTACCAGCGGATTAATGTTGGATATAGTTTACGCGGAACCAACACCCTAGATACCAAAGAAGATTTGCTGTTTAAGGCTGGAGCATTAAAAAACCTGCGAAACGGCTTTCAACATACCGTTCCTATTAGTTTTTCTCAAAATTTATTTAAGTTCTTTAATTTAAATACAGGGGTTAATTATACCGAGAATTGGTATACCAAAATCATTCGAAAACAATGGTCTTCGGCAGAAAACAAAGTGTTAATAG